>Ga0138256_10001032_pt1 | contig 29908 bp, 42 predicted proteins | sample KNB2016incub_MG_FD_105486 | JGI IMG/M metagenome (GOLD analysis project Ga0138256, IMG submission 105486) | Active sludge microbial communities from wastewater in Klosterneuburg, Austria - KNB2014incub_MG | ecosystem: Engineered > WWTP > Activated sludge > Unclassified | place: Austria... | reverse complement strand
TCCACTCTTTTTTGAAGGCCTAGCGCCATTTGCATAAGTTCATCCATCAACGGAGAATAAACGTTTGTAGACATGGCGCTATTGTCACCGGCAACGGCTACTCCCTGCTTGTTGGTAGCCAAAATTGGGATAAGGACAGGACTAAGAGTAGTGTCCATCCCAATCTCAAGTTTCTCAAGGGCGCTCATGGTCTCGGCCAACTGCTTCTTGATATGGTCGCTCGCTAGTGTTGCTGTATTCGCGTCTGATGTTGTATTGGTAGCCATACCACCAGATTAGCGAATCTAGCTCTCCTTCGCAACGGGGTCTCTTGAAAGAAAGCTCAGAAGCAGCCATGCCGCGCTAAAAATAATCATCCAAATGACTGTTGAGCTAAGGATCAATTGAAGTGATGCTTGCGCGGCCAGGGCGCCGCTATTGGTTAGCAATATCCCCAGAACTGGCTCATCTGGAATTCTCGTGTTATCACTTATCTTGGTGACAAGGCTGAGGTTGAATACGGTTAAGGCGGTCGCTAAAAAACAGGATACGGGGGCTGTAAGTGAGCGTCTCATCCCCTGAGTATATCTTCTTTCTCACCTGCATTGCCTATGCGAATATAGGCTCGTAGACCTTCTCAAATATATCGGGCTTACAAGGGTAGAACTCGTTATTCACGCCCTTAATGATGAAGTCTTGCGGGACAGCCTTTGTTATCCCCTCAAGAGTATTAACTATCCAGCAAACACCTTGCGGGTTGGTCTCTGTGCGTTCTTTGATAGGAGAAAGATTTAGCTTGCCCTCAGACCACTCTGCTACCTCTGTCCAGTTCAATTCCGTTATCTGTATTGCTTCAATGCAGACGGGTTTCTTTCTGTATCTATTTATCATCGTTTTTTGCCTGGCTAGAAGGATTCCATCTCCATGTTCTATGTTTCTCCGTAATCACTTCCTCGTCGAATTCGCTCCCGTGGTCTATATACCAATTCACGTTGTCCGGTATCTCGACAACCTTTAGCTCAAACCCTTCCGTGCCTTTGTATTGACTACTTTCAACCATCTCTATCAGGATTGGGTCTGTTCGGTAGTTCTCCAAATAAAGACCACTTTCTTTTGGAAGGTCCCCTTTCTCGTCTGGTGGAGCGCTGGAAAGCATGTCGCAGTCCTCAATATCCGAAAGGAAGTGCGCCATCTTGTCGCTGTCATAGTCAATGTTCTGGACAACTGGATAGTATTTGATGCCCTTCTTGTCCAGAAATTCCTTTAATAGAGCAAGTGGTGCAACGCACCACGCGTTGTTAGGGGATATAACTATCTTCATGCTGGCTCCGGCACTAATGCCTCTGGTGAATCATCGTCCTCGTTATTCTCAAATGTCATATCAGCAAAGGCGTCCAACTCCGGTAAGTCGTTGAACTCAGCAAAGGCTTTTATCCAGTCGTCCGTTTCAGGTTCGTTAGGTTCAGCCATCTTTGTCCTCCGTCATTAATCCTTCTATGGAATGCTCATCTCCGAACACCCCGTCCATAAACGTCCCCTTCTCCCTGTCAAAAACATTACTCACGTTCAACCACCACGGCTTTTCTTTCGTCTCCCCCTCTTTCGGCAAGTCCCATACAATCCTCCCCCTCCGTAAGTCCCCCGCCACTACCGGCCTGAGCTTCTCTGGAACAGGGTAGTTGCAGGCCAACTCAAGCAAATGAGACTGCCGTTCCTCCAATCGCTCAAGCTCCCTCTCGTGCCGATCCATCGTCTCAAATACCTTTGCCGACACGTTCATGTAATCCGCTGGTGTCATATATTGCTGCATCTGTTCTCCATTTGTGCGTAAAGGAGATACACCATCTCCCTAAACGCCCCTGTTCTTCTCATCATCCTATGCCTTTCTAGCGTGGGTTTCTATACCCCCCCGCTGGGTTTCCAGTAGTGGAAATTTTGCGAGGAGAGGTGTTATTAGTGTCATAGGGGGGTGGAAAAGTGAACATGCCCCTCCCCTCCCTATGGCGTTTATTCCTCGTTCACCAGTAGGTGAGCAATTCTTCCAGTAAGGAGAAAAATGACAACCTATACAGATTATGCCCAGAAAGAGATTGAGCTGTTCCTCGCTACCGTTACTTCTTGCCCAAGATTCGTGGCAGTTGAGCAGATCAACGATTGTTTGCGATACAGATTGACAGCACAAGCAGAGGGGAATACGCCCTTCCAAAATACACGAGAAGCCATTGAGCACATGAAGGGAAAGGTAGCAAGTGCAGTGATGGGGACATTCCGATACAACTCAATAGCCAATGAGTTGACTGCTTGCACGTTCTACAACTAAATACATAGCGCATACAGAGGATGGGGTTGGGAATTCCCAATTTGTAGCTCATTGCTACTATGCGTCTTAGAGCCAGGTGTTGTGCCTGCTCTATAAACAAAGTGAGACCTATTGGTTGCAGCCTCTAGGTCTCTTTACATTCATCACCCCTGTAAGGAGAATCATGTTCGGAAAGTCTAACACACCATCATCAGCATTCGCAGTAAAGGTTAATGCCATCAAGTCCAACATGCCAGAAGCGAAAGAAGCGTTTCAGGTTATTGAAGAGATGGCCTATCGCCAATCTACTCGCCCAGTCTCTATCTTCTCTCTATTTTCAAAGGTAGACAAGACAAAGAAGCCGAAAGAGCAGGTAGAGAAGAGCCTGCGTGATTACGCAGACAAGTTCGGTGTGGAGGTTAAGTGAAATGGCATACCTACAACTACCATCCTGGCACCCAACCATGCCAAATGGAGTATTGACTGACATACAGTTTATACACTTCTGGGAGGCTGAGGCTAAAGAGGTGTGGGAGCGTGTGGCAGTAAGTCATGGGTTCACTGAGGCTAAGAAGATTGTAGGGCTTAATCCCCAAGACTACCATCGTCAAGCGGCCTTGTCTGTATTGCGCTATGGTGGAATCGCATATACAGGTCAGGTAGCGGAGATAGTCCGCTATGCTGAACAGTGGCAGAAGGAGAACCCGTATACAGAAGAATGCCCAGAGGATGATAAGGCATTTATGGACATGCTTTATGAAAGACAGTTAGCTGGTTACTAAAACTAAATAGTAGTGGATATGGCAGATAGGGTAAGACTTATCTTGTAGAAGTATCCATTACACATACAACTGAATACTAATCGTTGCCCTCTATGTAGTTGACGCTGCATAGAGGGCTTTACATTCATTCACCCCCGATAAGGAGTAAACATCATGTCTACCAACAATACCACGACGACAACCCGCGACCTGAACCCAACCTACACCACGCAGGTAGAAGGTGCAAAGAAGGCCCTCATCAGCATCATCAACCGCTACGGCGCGGCCTACCAGACCAGCCTGCCGGCCAATGACAAAGGGCATGGGACATTGCTCATGGATGCCATGCAGTATGCCGCTGACCTTCACGCGCGCGGCAAGCAGACTTTGTTTCATTCCCTCTGGGAGAACTGGAAGGCTGATAACCGAAACCTGTCCATGTTGGCCTACGTTGCGGCCTGCACTGAGCTGGGCATCAAAACGAAGGTGAACACGGACACGGCCAAAGTGTCACACCTGTATCGCGCCACGCTGGGCTTGGATTGGGAGCCAACCGAGGCACAGAAAGCCGCCGCTATGGACCTGATCCGCGGCCAGCAGGTAACTAATGGGCAGATGCACATCATCTCCATGTTTGTGGCTGGTGTGATTAAGGCCGAAGAGGTCTATTCGCCTCGCCTGCGGGCGCTCTTGGGCCTCCAACCCGCTATTGAAGTGGGGTTCTAGCCAAATTGAGTAGGTTGTAAAAGACCTACAAAGCAAATAGCTTAAGGAGTAGATCATGTTTACCCAAAAACCAACCAATGACAAGAAAAGCGCATTTGACATTCTCCTAAATGGAGTAAAAGTTGCCCATGTTGCCAAAGAAGGCAAAGAGTGTTTTGCCTACATGGATGAACCCTCATGCGGTTATCGGCAAGGCCCATATACCTCACTGAAGGTTGCAAAAAGAATGGCTAAGCAACTCACAGTCGAATGGTATTTCAATGTCATGATGAGCACTTATCAAGAAATAGGCTGGGGCTATGACTTCGCCATGCGCTCCGGAAGAACGGACTTTGGATTTGTTTCCCTTGATGGTGAAGAGTGGACGGTAAAGAGAAACCGAAACATTGACGGCAAAAGTGAAGAGAGGAAATTTCTCGATAAGGAAGAGGCTCTTGACTGGCTCGCCGAGGATATTCGCCAGACCGTGAAACGCGTTTACGGAGAATTTGATGCGATAGGGTTCATGGCTCAACATCCCCGTTGACAGGGAGAGAAGTGGTTTCGTAAGCTGGAATAGAAGCAGGTAGTCAGAGCGGGGCTTCAAATACCCTCTGGCGAGACCGAATACTGAAACTAGCTTGTGACTAAATAACCATTTCTCTTCCGAAATCGTAGGAGTTTTACGTTCTCCGGCCCGTCCCAGAGATGCAGGGGCTAAAGGAAAGTAGGAATAGAGAGCGCTGAGAGGCTTTGGACTCCGGGACTGCTCTCTATTGGCCTAATGGGGCTGCTTCAAAAAATGCCATGCGCGTGTGGATGGGCTGAGAACGTTTATTTAACAGTTACCGGACCTAAAAACGAGGTCTGGAAGTAAGGGAAAGGAGTAAATCATGGACATCAGAGTTGGAATGGATTCCCTAAAGCTCGACGAAATCAAGAGCGATTTGGGTTGCCAAATGCTTGCCAATACCCAACCCTTAGCCAAATACCTAATGGACCTATCCATTGGGCTTATAGAGAAGATTGAGGAGCAAGAGAAACGTCTCCTGGCAACTCAAGAACCCATTGCAAGGTTAGGCGAATGGCGCATGACCGTCTGGGGAACGGCTATGAAGTTTCTCGGAGTCATCGAGAAAGACGACACGTTTGGCCTATGGGTAGATTGTATGGAAAGGGAGACTATGAAACGCTTTTCATTCCCCATCTGGACATGGCTTGAAATGCCCATAGCTTATTAGGAGTAACAACATGGACATATACACGGATGGATCATCCGACGTTGGGAAAAAGCTTATCGGATACGCGGCCTATGACGGAGAAGGAAACCACATAGTTTCCGGGTGGAGAAATGGAGAAGGCTCAAACACTGCTGAGCTGACAGCGATTTACGAATCCCTCTTCCGCGTTCCAAACGGCACAAATGTCACCTTTCACGTTGACAGCAACAACGTTATTGGATGGCTGATGAAAGACTGGAAGTCAAAGGCGCTGAATATCAAAGAGCTTCTTCACAACATAGAACTCAGGAAGAACCTTCACGGAATCTTGATTTCCGTTGTGAAGACTGAGGGGCATTCAGGGGTTTGGCAAAACGAACTTGCCGACAAGAAGGCAGCAGAAATGCTAAATGCCGCAAGAAAGGCTGCCGCCTAAAGGAGTAAAACATGGGCATGCCAAGTGAAGTCAAAAAGATGATTGCAGTCCTTAATTCCTATAAATGGGATGACACCACAGGAGCGTTCAACATCTTTCATCTATATCCAAAAGGATTAGCCTATCCAGATGGATTTTACGATTCTCAGTGGTTTGAGTGTATTGGCTTCAATACCACGACCATGACGAAGAAGGATCTGGGTCTGCACGATCAGATGAACTTTCAAGGCAAAAAGCCTCTTTTCGTCCGAGTATACGCCGACGGCTCATTCCTAATCCGCTTCAACGAGGCTATAAGAGTAATGAGTAACCAGGAAATTACTGTTGGCGTTTCAAATTGAAAGTTGGGAATTCCCAAAAGGAGTAACAGAATGGATAAAGCAGAAATAACCTCTAGCAACCATCCTTCATACCCAGCAGGAAGCGTAATGCCTCTTGGTGGGATACAAGGATGGTTCTGTCTTACTCAAGGCCCTCCAAGCATTAAAGACACAGATCAACGTGTCATGGTTGAAGCGGATTTCTTTGAGTATGGAAGAGTAGAAGGTCGTATCGTTGAAGAGGAGCAACAACATGATTAAGAAGTTACGAATAGCCTGGGGAGAGTTCTGGATTGGAATCCTAGAGCGCTGGCTCGGTTCCTATAAGGAGAAATAGACATGACAAACATCAAATTCGCAACTGATTCCATTATCCTGATGGAATCGGAAAAGACTAAACAGAACTGGATCCTAATTGTCGGACCAAACGTTTCCGCGCGCATGGCGTGCCTTGAGAACAAAGATGTGGTGGCAAAGATTCAACCCTTCTCGATAGGGTTCGCCACCTGGCTCAAGCAAGACGGCAAACTCGTCCCCTACGCCATCTACGGGGATTTGCGGAAAGCGTTTCTCGACACGGACAAGGCAGTCTGCGATTTACTTGGGAATTCCCAATAAGGAGCAATAACATGGCAACAACACCTGACACGATCTTCATCTCAAAGGCCGTTAAAATCCTGAGAAGCGGGCCAATGGCCGGGCGCTGGTCTCTCCGTCTAAACGGCGAGATGCCCCCAGTGCTTGATGTGAGACAGGGAACATCCCTGGTCGGAAGCATCACAACGGGCAAGGAGGGATACGACCTCTCATCACCAGAAGGAATGCCCATAAGCCACTTCAAAAACCTAGAAGAGGCCATCATGTTCATGGACTTACAAGTCCTCATGAGCCTGATGTTGGGAATTTCTCCCGTCCTCCAACCCACTTTGGTGGTATAAGTGGGGGATAACCTCTCTCGTCTCGGTGACGATTATAGGCAAAGTGGGGAATAACCCCCGTTTCTAGCCCATAAATCGCTACCGCGTCCCTAATTCTTACGTTGGGGGCAAGGCTCACAGCACCCGGAATTAGGCTGAACCTCCCCTTTCGCCCCCAGAAACCTTTCGTTATGTTTCATTTTGAAACACTATTCCCACAAATCCCCTTTTATTGGGCGAATGTGGTTCGTAGAGTAATAACTATGGCAAATAACTCGAATGCACAGTTGATAGCATTTCATATCGTGTTTGATCGTGGGTCATGGAGAATAAGGGACTACTTGGGGTTTACGGCCAAGATTCGCAAACAAATCCCTGATGATGCATACAGAGAGTGGAGAGCTGGGGGTAATCCTCCTAAGATACAGGAATGGCAAGAGACGCTTACCAAGTATTCGTTGAAGCTTGTCCCAGCTGGAGAGAGTAGAGTAATGGTTACTTCCCTCTAAAGGAGTTACATGGCATACACGTTTAATGGCCTCCTTGTATCCCTCTACATCCAGCGGGATGCAAATGGGGTATGGAAAGTAAAGAATCCAGTGAAGTTTGCGCAGGTAATGCGAGAAAGAATCTCTATATCTGACTACGAAGAATGGAGAGCGGGAGGCAACCCCGTAATAATACAGGAGTTGCAGAGGGAGCTTGCCCAATACTCCATGAAGATCATTCCATTTGGGAAGGACAAAGTAGCTTTTACTTCCCTCTAGGTAAAAAGTGAGGGATTGGCAATTACCAATCTTTAGGAGTAAGAAGAATGGCGCAAATTAACTACAAAGACAATTACCCGGTCGCAATAAAGCAAATCAAGGGCTATCTTCCTGTATTCAGTGGAAAGAGGTTAGACAGAATAGCCTCGATTTTGTGGACAGCTAAATCTCAAGAAATTGAGCTTGAAGAGAGACCGGAGTTTATTGAGTTAAGAATCAAAGTAGATGATGCCACAAGAATTGGCGCAAACTGGTGGATTGAATGGGGGACAGTTGGTGCATATATATGTAATGGCATAGGTCTAAACAAGTATTCTCTACTGTTGCACAAGAAACAAATAGCATGGGAATAACTTTAATGAGGTCAGCAAAGACCTTCAACGTCTAAAAAGTTGGCAATTGCCAAAAAGTCGGGGAGCTGATAACTACCAATTATCAGCTCCCCATCACATTCATTCCCCCGTCTAAGGAGAACAAAACCATGACCAATCTACCACCAACCATTCGTCTCGTCAATGGCGTTGCCAAATATGAGCCACGCTACTGTGATTCTCTCGCTACGGCGATGGAAATCCCTTTCGTGAAGCTGGACCTCTCCCGCGGCCAAATCAGGGATGCGGTCGAGAGTGGAATTGAATACAACGGCGCGCGCTGGTTTCCTTCTGGCGCAATTGCCGCATCAAAGGGCGAAACGCCCACTTTCGTTGGATACAAGATGCCCGGATTTTGGCAGAACATCATGTCGGATCATGGCAAGGTGGCGTATGAGCGCTTGCTTCATACCCCGCTCTGGGAAGGCGTGCAACTCGTAACCGTCACCGTTCAGGTTGTGGACGATGATGTGTCCCCTCTTACGGCAGATGGGATGTTTGCCGTGTCCGAGGCGTTGTGCCTGAAAATTGGGAATTCCCAATTCCGCGTTGGGCAGTATCGCGGTGCGTTCTTTGATGTCTACGAGGGTGAGGTTTATGGCCCCAAAGTCATCCTGAAGGGCGTAGGCGTTCCTTCTACCCTTAAAAGCGGTATTGACATGCTTGTCCCTAAATCATGTCTCAAAGGCGCTCTGGGTGAGCTGGGAGAGGTGTTTGCGGTGCAGATGTGGCTGGGCGTAAGCCAGTATGCAAAGACCGGCTCAAGTCGGGTCGGGTATCAGGTCATGCAGTATGCGCCAAAGACTGTTTGGCAGGTTATGGACGACCTGAAAGATGCGTTGGTTAAGGCAACCAATGACAAGACTTCCAACCCGGAGAACCTTATCTCTGTTACGCCTGCCGAGGATGACGACAAATCGCCTATCGCCGTTCTGAAGAAGATGCTGGCCTTCGGGCAAAAGCTGGGCAACCAAAGTCTGCTCAAGTCCACCTGGGCCACGCGGCAGTTACAGACCATCGTCAGCAACGTGAACACCGACCTGTGTGTATCTGGTGGTTTGAAGGCCACGGGACGTATGGCCGTGTGCTGGCCCCACATGAAAGACTTTGAGGTTCGTATCGCTTCCGGCAAAGCTGGCCCCGGCATGGTCTATCGCAATCCGCACACCGCGGAGTTCGTGGACGGGAAGCTGGTTTCCGGCATGATCCCCGTCAAGGTTGTGATTGACGCCAACGTGCCAGCAGACTGCATCGCGGTAAATGAGAACACCGCCCGCGTGACAGGACTGGACTATGACGGAGATACATTGAACCTCATTTACGCCAACGATACCTGGCACGGACGAATTTGGTTCAATCACTTAGAGGCGCGGAAGGTTATTGCGGGGAAATCCACCCGCTCGGACAAGCGTGAAGCACCCGCCTCTCTTGCTGAAACACTGTCCTTCATCTCAGAGTTGAATATTGGGCAAGTCGCCAATATTGATTCTGATTTGGAAGTGGCTCGACAAGCCGGTCTCATCACCGGTGCGGAATATCTCGCATTGAAGGTGTTTACCGCACAGGCCATCCATGACGCAGTGGACGGGCAAAAGCGTTTCCAGCTTCCCGACATGGAGAAGATGGGCAAGATTCGCAAACTCCTCGCCAAGAAAGGCTTGACCAAGCCAGATACCGCGTTTCGCAGGTTCAGCAATGGGTCGCTGAAGGGCTGGATGCGTAACCCAGCGACCGCGGACGACCTGCCAACGGACACGCCCCTGATTCCTTCCAACTACATGAGCGGGAAGGGTCACATCTCGGCCAACTTCCACCGCTTTGCTCCGCACCTGAACGTGCCGGAGTTTGACCAAATTGGGAATTCCCAATTTATCAACTGGCTGGAAGATGGAACAGGAAAGGGTGCAGAGTTCGCAAAGCAGGCGTTTACCCGCTTTAAGGCCATGCGCATGGCTATCGCGGCCTTAAAGGGAATCGAGGAATACGACAGCATGAAGGCCGACCTGAATCGTGCCTGGCGCATGATGTGGGCGGCATGTGATCTGACGCTGGAAGAGAAGCGCGAGGCAATGGGAACGCTATGGCATCTCTCTTTCCAAAACGACAACGAGCAATCGCTGCTCTGGAACAGCTTGACCGACACGCTGTTCACGATGTTGGAAGAGCGCATTGAGGCGATTAAGAAGATTGACGCCATCCCCGTGAAGACCGGCGTGTTGGTGGGGAAGGCTCTCGAAGGTCTATTTCAAGTCGTTAACGTTGTGCCGGTGACAAATAAGGCTGGCGAACAATGCCAGCAATTCCATCTTGCGGACGGCGGTGCGTTCATCACCCGCGCGAGCGGACGACCAGTGACAAGTCAGGCATTCCAAATTGTGTGCTGCCCAATTACAAAGGCTACCGCCCGATTTGAGATTGTGGCCTAAACCTATTTCCCCATGAGCGTGTTGCGGGGAATTTCCTTATACAAACCATGAATAACATTGCTTGTCTTATTGGCGGGAAGGATGCAGAAACCAAAGCCACCATGTTGATGGAGAAGTATGCAACATACACAGCCATCGCTGAGGCCCCGGATAGTGAGTTGAAGAAGATTATTCCTGCATCGGCAGTGAAAAGAGTGAAAGCCGCTGTTACTCTTCCCCCGATTGTTCAGTGCGGCAAACAGATATATAGCTCCGAAGATGCCGGAGCTTACTTCAAACCTCTGATTGGAAGTAAAGATCAGGAAGAGTTGTGGCTTATGGGAATTGCAAAAAGCCGGCGAGTATTGTTTTGTGAAATGGTATATCGCGGGGCTATTGGGCAGATTCCGATAGATGCGTCCATCTATCGTCTGGCCGTCCGAAAGAACGTCCCTGAGGTCATCATTGCTCACAATCATCCTAGCGGCTCTTGCGACCCAAGTCCAGAGGATATTACTGCTTCCAGAACCATGAAGCAGGGATTCAAACTTCTTGGGATTGACATGCTGGATAGCCTTGTCGTTACGGCCAGCAGTTTTAAGTCACTAGCAACCAGATTGAATTAAGGGCTATCGCCCTTCCAGAAACGTAGGAGCAGCCCTGTATTTCCTTTATGGATTGCGCGGCTTGCCCTCCCCTCCCAGCCCCCTTGCATCAAGAAAGCAGGGGGCGTAATATGAAAACAGGCAGATGAAGGCGCGGGAATTAGCATAGACGCGCGGCTATTCGCTGTCATTCTTAACCGATTGCGCGGTTACAGCACGGAGTGGAGAAATCGTCTCGAAAGAGATGAGGACATAGAAGCGAAGATGTGTTGTGGCTAGAAGAAATAGTGACACTAATCTGTAGTAATTAGCTGGAGTTGCGACCAGCCTGCCTAAAGGTTTCAATCATGCAAACATTCGTAATAGTTACCCTTTTCCTTGCAGCGATATATCTGACGGCTATGAGTCTTTTGGCTCATACAAAGAATGTCAAAAGCGCTATCATATTTCAGGTTATCCCGTTTTTGCTTGGAGTGTGTTTGTTCCGAGTAGCCTTCTATTTGGTTGATCTGGCTGCACATTCTTGAGTTGAATGCTGGACCGGCTCAGGAAGCCGTAAATGAGCAAGTTGGGTGTAGGTGAGCACAACCTATACCCAATACTTATCAATAGCAGCTTAACGCACTGCCAGACACGTATCCTTTTTAGATTCAGGGCTATCGCCCTTCTAATCAACTAGCCCTAACGGGCTGAAAGGCTAAGCAGATATGCCTTCATAGACCAACGGCTACCCGTTGGGAATTCCCAAAAACCGGATACCTCCGGCTCTGCCATCTCAGAAGGCTATCGCCTATCTGAAATACATTCGAGCATCCCCAGACCACGCCCACCTGGGGATGAATATTACCTATGGGCATCAATCACATTCATTCAATTTAGGAGAAACATCATGACAATTGCACTCGCAACCAAGAAAGGCAACGTGGAATTCAAGACGAAGGTCGGCACGGCTTTCAATTTCGTGATCCCACACAACTTGAGCATGGGCGCGGACGAGAACGGCCATCCCAAGACGGTGACCGAATGGCAGCCCTGCATGGTCTACAGCAGCGCCTTTCAGGTGATCGCAAACCTCGACGGCACTAAAGGTGTGCAGGCGGGGAAGAAATATGTCCTGACAGGGAACTTGACTCCCAACGGTCAGCACGAATATAACGGCAAATCCGTTCCTCGCTGGGTCGTGAAGAACTGCGGGCTGATCCGCGAGATTGGCAAGGATGGCGAAATCGCCTCCGCACAGGAATTGGTCACCGCGACCGAGCAGGAAGAGCTTGACGGTGCAGTGGTGCCGTTCTAAAGCCGAACCACAAGGGCCAGCTCCATTGGGAGAGGCCCTTGAATTCTTTTTCAGGGATTGCTAGAAAGAAAACAACCATGAAAACAATAAAATTTTCGGATGTAAAAAAAGTGCTCAATCCAATTGGAAATTTTATTTTCGTTGGCAGCATCGTCGCCACATTCCTGAAACTTATTCACGTAATTGACATTCCTGATCTGGCTATTTCGCTCCCACCGATTATCTATTTCATTTCTATTGTCCTATGCGTAGTCGGTCTGAAACTTGCGTCTTCATTAGGAAAGATTGATTTAGTGGATTAGCCAAAAAGTCGGAAATTGTAGATAAATCAGAGGAAAAAGATATGACAGCAGAAATCTCATTTACTGATGTTGGGAGAAATAAAGTCTCATGGAAAGAAGAGTTTCTTCTTATCAATGGCGTATTTCATCCCGCGGCAGTAATCGCAATGATTAAAAAGAAGAAGTGCCTCGCCAGCAGGGAAATATCTATTACTTATCTCCTAGAAGAAAGTAGGAATTTAATAACTGGTGAGGTGTTTGTTGGGGAGTCCAGAAAAGTTGGAAGGTTTGAAATAACCCTTAAAACAGCCCAGTGACGGGTATAGAAGGTTCAACTCCTTCCACTGAGCATAGTTAGATAGCTGTTGATACAGGCGAACAACGTCATAGCCTATGTCAATGAGCGCAGGAAGTAGCAGGAAGGTGTGATGCGCCCACGGAGAACGCGAACTCCGTTGAATCACTGCTACCGGCTATTTAACTTAAGAAAAAGGGGAAATCATGCACAAAAACTTACAGATTCTCTATTACGAACATGTGCCATGTCCCTATGCAATACGGGATAGCGGTGGGCTTTTGTTCTCCTTCATGCCAATAACAAAATATGAAGGGCAGGACGAAAGATACGAAAAAGAGGTTGCCGAGTTGTGCGATCTTGCGAATTACCTTCTCGAAGCACTAAAAAAAAGAACCCCCCCCATTGCAATCCCTATTTCAAACAACTACCGTCTTTCTAAGGAAAATAAAAATGAATACACCCCTAAATGTTCACAAAGCACTGTCAAATCGCCTGATCTATGTCGCAAAAGCACTGCGAAAGAATCACTCGGAATACAACGTTGTTCCCGTGATTACCGAAGTAGGTGGGAAGGTCGGTGTCTGGATTATTGAAAACAACTGCGAACCTATTGAGATTCGGACATATCTTGAAAACACCGACCACTGCTTCCTGACATTTTGCATAAGCCACTCATACTCAGGAAGCAGCGACCTGGGCGAGGCGCTTATCAATGCCCATAACGCATGGAAGCAAAAGAATAAGCCGTAAAGGTTGCACATACACAACTACCCAAATTCAAAAAAGAGGCAAATGGCGAATACAAACACAACCATAAAAAACCCAAATGTGAACAAGGCTCTTGAGCAACTTCTAGGCGAAGTGAAAAAGTGTCTTGAGAAATACCATGACTTTTCAGTTACACCTGTTATCGCCACAGTAAACGGCAAGGCGGGCATATGGATTCTTGAAGAGGAATGTGCCCGAATTCGGGTAGATACAGAGGGAGGTCTCTCCTTTTATTGTGGCAATTTCCCCAAAACGGGGAGCGCATGGTCTAGGTATCTTCCAGACATTCTTATCCAGGCACACAACATTTGGGGACAGAGCAGACAAGAGGAACTTTTAAACATCGTCAATAAGGAGGTATAGGGATGAACCAAATCGTAAAAACTGCGTATACGCAGGTAACCACAGCTAATAAGCAGGCTGAGGATTTTGAGAGAGAAAAGGAAGATTCGTATAAAAGAAAGGTTATTGAGCAGTATCGTGAAACTGCGGTAAAAATCAATACGATTCTTTCTAAAAGCGGACGCGCATCTTGCGCATTTGTTGGAAAGCATAATGAGAGCATAGGAGTATTCATTCTGATTGAAGGGTGTTCTCCTATCAAAGTATCTCTTTGCACTCGTTCAGCAGGACAAGGACGACCAAATATTGAAGAACTGGTATATATCGTATTGTTCTCCTCTGGAAAGCATTTTGATGATCTCGACGAAGCGATTGTAGAAGCTTATGAGATTTATCAAAATACGCTAAAGAATTTCCAAGTTGAAGGCCTTTATGTAAAAAACCCCGCCTAACTAGCGGGGTTTTTGTATTCCAAAAATCATGGCACAGAAATCCAAAAACCCTTCCGGCTTGGTATCGCCAAAACTCATGGCTCACACTGGCGCCGTTTCGCGCGGCTTCAAGCACAAGGCGAATGAAGCAGTGACAAACATTGCCATCCTTTTGCTTGTTCTGGCTACATGCGGAATGGGCTTGTGGCTCATTCTCACAGGTCTCTTAGAGGCCATTCCCTGCGCATCATGCCAGTAACCCTCAAAGTGTTTAACAGGGTCTATAAGGTGAAGATCACCCGCGAGACCTACATGAATGGCCGACCCGCCCTCATTGCATGGAAAGATGGTCGGCAGTTTATAGAATTCTCATTTCCAGCGCTTGGGCTTGGCGCAGACGAATTCCCTTTTACCTCTACCCCAGAGGCGTTGCAATGCCTGAGTGATTTAGGCATTATCAAACCAACAGGAGCGCAATTCTTGCGTCATCCGATTGTTCAATTTTGCAAGGAAGTATAAAAAATGCACTTTAAGGCAGATACCGCTGCGCTGGTAAAGGCTCTTTCCATTGCCTCAAAGGGTATTCCGGGAAGAACCAGGACTCTTGATGTCCTGATGGGAATAATGATCGTTGCCGAAAAGGGGCAGGTGTTTTTGCGAACAACCGACCTTGAGGTCTATTGCTCAATTCCTGTCACAGATGCCGAGGTGAATACGGAAGGGCGTATCCTTGTTTCAGGGGCAGACTTTACTCAGCTAGTAAAGTCGGGAACGGGAAGTCTGACAATTTCCAGAATTGGCAAACCTAAAGGGCAGAGATTGGTAATTGAATCCAGCGCAGCAACACAGAAGTTGACCGCGATGGACGAGGCCGAATTCCCCGTATTTCCAAAAGAATCACCAAAAGTAGTTTTGGAATTTACCAAAGAATTTGCAGATGTTATCCCGATGCTGGTTGCAAGCGCGGCTACCGATGTATCTCGCCCAATGCTAACCGGCGCGCATATCGCGTGGAAGGGTAGCGCGATCACGATGGATTCTTCCGATGGGTTTAGGCTCACGCGCTGGACAACAACCTCAACTACCGAGAGCGAAGGCGAGGGCGGTGTCATCATCCCACGGAAAACCCTCACGATGCTTCCCCTTATCTTTGGGGATAAATTGACCATGAGCGTGAATGAGGCGGGCGGGAGAGTTTATTTCACTGGAAGCGGTGGAACGATTGCCTCCCTGACAATTGACCAGAAGTTTCCCCAGGTAGATGCAATCATCCCGAAGGAATCCAAAACAATGGTGTCCGTCAGCGGAAGCGACGCCTACGAAGCGTGGAGGCGCGCGGGAGCTACAAGTGAAATGCTCCTAACCGTTCTGGATACAGAGAGTGGAACAGTAACGGCCAAAAGCAATAGGTCAGAAACCGAGGCAAAACTGCCGATGAAAGTTGAAGGCGACCACATAGGGATTGCTGTTAACAGCGAGTATATGGTTGGCGCTCTTGCATCTCTGAAAGACGTTTCTGTCACCATTGGTCTCAACATGCCAAAGAATCCCCTTGTGCTTCGTTCTGAGGAATGGCCAGGGCTGATCCATGTCATCATGCCAATGCACATGCCAAAAAGAGAATAGGCACATCAGCGCCTTGTAGACAAGCTGGATATTCAGAATGAATCCCTGTTTCTTTTGTAGAAGCGGGGATTCTCTCTTTTTCAGGAAAGTGTTGCCATTTTTCAGACAATTTCATGCTATCTTTTATATACAAGAGGTGTTCAAGTAAAAGTGAGGAGCTAGAGTGAAACCAGAAAGAGATGAAGAGATAAGACTATGTATTACAGGATGGCAGAGAGAGGAAGCCATCGGGTGGAAATCTGATTGGCGCGGGGGCATAGATAGGCGTAACAATGTCTACACTGTCACAAAGGTTCTGCACACCTTCGCAGACAAAGTTATAAAGGGATGTGAAGTCAAAAAAGACGGTGACACAGAAATCCTTACCATCACAGACGTAGGTGCGTTCATCAGCTCGATTGATGAGATTTTGTTGGAAAGCGAATAGAACAAAGTCGCCCAGGAGTTAAAAATGATTACTGAAGAAGCAAAAAAGAATGCTTACGCGACGGGACTAGAATGCCATCTCGGTAATTGGAAGAATGCAGAAGATGCGTTCAGAGGATTAGCACTAAATATGCGATATGGGGAAGAAGCCTTTTCTTCATTTCAAGCTGGCTGGAACAGTGTCACCGACAAATATGCCAAGTGGTTTAAGATTGGTTGGCACTTTACCCTAGATACCTGCGCGGCTGCAACAGCAATAAGCTATTTGGGGATTGATAAAAAGCCTGATTTTGATGCAGAGGCAAGAAAGGCATTTACTGACGGAAATAGATCAAGGCACCAGACTATACGGGAAGTTCCGTGGGAAGCCAGTGGAGGTTTTATTTTCCATTAGGAATTGGGAATTCCCAATTTGCGCCGGTAGCTCAACGGTCAGAGCAGCGCTCTCATAAAGCGTTGGTCGCAGGTTCAAATCCTGCTCGGCGCACTAAGCCCCCGTAGCTCAATTGGATAGAGCGCAGCACTTCTAATGCTTAGGTTGTGGGTTCAAATCCCACCGGGGGTATGAAGATAGACTACCGTCTACTCAGGAGTAATGTGAATGCAAATAGTTGGGAGAACAGAAGACGGGCAGCTAATCATTGCCCTTTTAACAAATGAAGAGGTAATGCGCTTTTCCGTTGCCTCGGAAGAGCCGAGAATAGTTAGCGCACCAGCTCCAATACTAGAGCTTGCGGCTCTCGCCGATATGCGCGAACATGTAATTCGTTTTGACTGCGAATCAACTGATGCGGAGACGTGGTTGCTTAAAAATATGGATCCAAAGTGGGGTAGGTTGGATAAAACTGGCGAAGAACGTCAATACGTATTATTCGTTCGTAAAACCTATGACCTGTCTGATATTGGGCTATATCTCACAAACGAATACTATAAAGAAAAGAACGTTGGCACATGGGTAGAGGGTGTTGAGAATAAATTACCCAAGTTGTGATTTGGGATAAAAATGAGTGATTTCCGGCAATAGAACCATAGAAAACCCCGTTTTTGGCCGGAAAATGGGCATTGCCGGCATCCCCGCAAATTGGGAAATCCCCACCCCATAGAAATCCATTTGTGATTTCCCTAAGCTGGAGGAATGGCAGATGAAGTAATATGTAGGGTATTGGCGCAGATCGCGTTAAGGATTTCCAATGAGACCGCTTATACCCTTCTCCCAGCATCGGATAGCGGCACTTGTCCGAGTGTCTACGAAGCAGCAAGACCTCAGAGGACAAAAGCAAATACTGGAATCTTTTTACAGGGAGAGAGGTTGGGAGTTACCGCCTAAAGAGTGGATTAAGGAAGAGAAGACCAGCGCGTTCCGCGACAACGCACTTCAGAAGAGAACCGGCCTCACAGACCTTATCAACCGGTGCGAAGCTCAGGAACTAAAGGGATTCGTTGCCGTCCGCGTCGCTCGATATTTTAGAAATATGGCATTGGGGAGAGCCATATATGAACGCCTCAAAATCAGTAAATCAAAACTGATATTTTCAGAACGGCCAGACAAAGATATTTTTACCAGCGAGGGCTACACCTGGTTCATGGAGGAACTCTGGGATTCCGAGAAGTTTTCCATTAACCTTGCAGAGAGAGTAGCGGCTGGCAAGATGGCACAAGCGCGGAGAGGAGAGACCTTAGCCGCAAAGCCAGGCTTCGGGGCAAAGAAAAAGGACGGGGTTATTAAGTGGACAAAGGACGCCTTAATTGTCAGAGAGGCGATTACCATCTTCCACAACGAGGAGATAGGCGCCGATGCAATCTCTGACCGACTATTTGAGAAATACGGCAAAAGATTCAACTCCGCGCTTGTGCTGGGGTGGATAAGAGCGAGACGGTATTACGGATATGTCTCGCATTCCAAAGTGCCATTTGGCAAAAGATTCACCTCTTACAAACAGCGCAGGGATGCAAGGCTAATTAAAGCTGCGTGGAAGCCAATCGTCCCGCGGCGCTGGTATCTCGAAAACCAGGCAAAGCTTGCGCGGCGGGCGCGCGGCGGGCGCGGCAGTCACGCGGCCAATGAATACATCTTCAGCGGGTTGCTCATTTGTTCTGTGTGCGGCGGGAAGCTATCAGGGCTTATCACGCGCATGGTAGGCGGTGAGGCTCCATCCTACATTTGTCAGAATGGCACAAAGAGGATGTGTTCATGCAAAAGAGAATGCGTGAGCGAAGCAAGCATACTGGAACAGATAGATGGCATCGTCTCGTCTATCACGCTTCCAGAGAACTACAAAGACCGCATAGAACAAATCATACGAGATGCGGACAAATCCAAGCAGTTTGCGATTGATAGAGACAAGGCCATACAAGAAGGGAAGAGAACACTGGCGCTTGAGTTTGCCAATGGAAGATTAACGATTGAGGAATTCCAGCAGGAAGTTATAGAACTTCAAAAAACAATCGCTCCCCCCGCCCGGCCAATTAGCCATGCCCAGCGCGAAATAGAGGCCGCTATTGCCCTTATTCCAAACATCCCGCTTCTATGGGCAAACGCCACGAAGCCAGAGAAGAGGCTGCTTGTAAAGCAAATCTTCGAGGCAATTACCGTAGATGTTCTATTTGGGATTATTACAAAGGTAGAAGCGAACCCAGGTATTGAATCCCTGTCCGTTTCCACGAAGGTTGATCCAGAGCGCACACCCATTATGCGGGTTAGGGCGCTTATAAAGTCGGAAGGAAAGATTACCAGCCCAGAGATAGAGGCTATTACCGGAATAGAGATGCCCCGCATAAAAGGGTGTCTCAGGATTCTCAAAAAGATGAGGCTCATCCATGAAGACGGAAAGAAATGGGACAAAGAAAAAGACGGTATGCGGACCATCTGGGTTTGGTCGGAATAGGGATCGCATCATTGTTGTGGAAACCATGGGCCACAACACGGGCTGGCTGGCGCTGGGCGCTGGCATTGCTGGCGGCGCAGATGTCATCCTGATTCCTGAGATCCCGTATCACATAGACAGCGTGGCCGAGGCGATTCATGAGCGCAGCCGCACCGGGCGACGATTCAGCATCGTGGCAGTCTCGGAAGGCGCCATGTCCATTGAGACCGCCGCCGAGTTTAAGGCTGCTGAGCGCGAAATTGAGAAAGCCAAAAACGCCAAGGCCAAAAAGACCGCCGAGGAAAAGCTTCTCGCGTTAGAGGCCCAGCGAACAGGCAACACCTTGCGGCTCTCCAGCCAATTGGAACAGCTCACCGGGCTGGAAAGCCGCGTGACGATTTTGGGGCATGTGCAGCGCGGCGGCACACCCAGCGCGGCAGACCGCTTGCTGGCAACCCGGCTGGGCACCGCGGCGGTTGATTACATTGAAAAGGGCACTTTTGGCGTGCTGGTGGCCGCGCGGGGCGAAGGCACTGAGGCCGTGCCGCTCAAAGACATCATCGGCAAACGCAAAATTGTGCCGCTGGATCACGAGTGGATCACCAGCGCGCGGCGCGTGGGTGTCTCGCTGGGCGAGGCGCAAAAGAAGCGGGGGTGACACGAAGAAAGAGAATGGCAAGGATGACGAAAACACAAAATCCTCGCCATTCTTTTTTAGATTGAGAAATGGCCCGCCTCTTTCGCCGCTCCTTGCTGGTGCAACTGCTGGGAATGTATCTCGGTTTTGTGGTTGCGCTGCTTGGCACCGGGTTGATGTTGCGCGAATTGGTGCAACGCCAGCTTGTGGCGGATGCCGAGGCGACCAATCTTGCGCTGGCTCGCTCGGTGGCGCATGAAATTGGCGACCGCCTGCTGGCAGACCGGGCAACAATGTTGCGGTTGATGAGCGCAGATAACCCATCCCCAGCCGCGCTGGTGAAACAAGCAAAAACCTCTCCAGAAGCCATCACCCAGCTAGAAACGCTTTTGCGAGATTACCTGACCGCCAGCCGCGATGCCGATATGCTTTATTGGCTGGATGAGGCGGGCGTGATGCGCGTCTCTGTGCCAGAATTTCCACTCACAATTGGCACAGACCTCTCGCGCCAACCGGGGTTTGTCACAGCGCAAACCTCGCGCAATTTGGCCCAAGAGTTTGGGTTGGATCGCACCACGCTATACCCTGTCGTTGTGTTAGCCCAGCCGTTATACGATGCCAGCGGCACATTTTTGGGCGTGCTGGGTATGAACATCCCGCGCCAAAGTTTGAACGCGCCCATCGAAGCCATTCGCGATGAACACGCCCAGCGCGGCGAGGCCGTCTCGTTGCACATCTTGAACGAACAGGGCCAGCTCATCGCCACGTCCATCCCCGGCGAAATTTCGCTGGAGCGTTATCCCGGAGCGCTTGGCGCATTGAGCTGCGGCGAATGCACTGTTATTGGCGCAGGCCGATTGGGCGGAGATTGGATGTTTAGCGCAGCCCCTGCCAAAGGGCTGGGCTGGAGCGTGGTGGCCCAGCGCGAGGCGCAAAGCGCGTTTGCGTCCATTACCAGTTTCAACACCTTTCTCTTGCTCTCTGCATTATTTTTAACGATGGGCGGTCTGTTGTTTTGGATGGTGCTTCTGCGCCGGGTTATTCGCCCGTTACAAACCCTCGCCGCGCAATATCTGGATGTCTCGGCGGCGGCCATCACCCCCACGCCCCACCCCGCCGCAGACCGCGCCGATGAAATGGGCGATTTGGCGCGGTCGCTTAGCCGCCTGGAGAGCAATGTGGCCGCGCATATTGCCGAGTTAAACATGCTGCTTTCAACATCGCGGGCGGTGGTGAGCACGCTGGACCCGCGCCGCGTGTGTGTGGAAATTCTTCACGCCGCCCGCGCTTTGGTGGATGTGCAAGCCGCCGCCGTGCTGGTGCCCGATGAAGACCGCAAGCTGCGCGTGCTGGTGAGCGAAGGCCATACGCCCGATTACCCGCGCATGGTGTCCATCTCGCTGGATGACCCCGAATCACCCTCTGCCAGAGCGCTGCGCAGCATCGAGCCGGTGCAAATGGTGGTGGAGCAAGACAGCGGCGCGTTCCCGCGTATTTCTTTTGGCGAAGGATTTCGCGCCGTGCTGGCCATCCCCATCGTTGGCCCACATGCCGGGGCGGTGATTTTGCTGGTGCATCGCAACACGCCAAAGCCCTTTAGCGCGGATGAGGTGAACCTGCTGGTGACCTTTGCCAATTACGCCACGCTGGCCTGGGAACACGCCGTGCTTTACGAACGCAGCGACGAGCGCCTGCGCGAGATCGCCGGGGAAAACAAACGGTTATACCGCCAAGCCCTGGAAGACAAACAAACCCTGCTTAGCGCGGTGGGGCACGAGCTTCGCACCCCGCTCGCGGCCATCAAAGGCTATGCCAGCACGTTGCTTCAGCAAGATGTGGCTTGGACGCCCGATGACCAGCAGCACTTCCTAAACACCATCAGCAACGAGGCTGACCGGATGAGCGAGCTGGTCTCGAATTTGCTGGATCTCTCGCGGCAAGAGGCGGGGTTGTTGGCTTTGCGCCGCGCGGAATGGGATATACGCGAGCTGGTCACCCGCGCCATCCAGTATCTCAAGTTGCCAATGAGCGCAGTTACGCTGGAAATTCCATCCGACCTGCCAACTGTGTTTGTGGATCGCCAGCGCATTGAGGTTGTGTTGCGCAACTTGATTGAAAACGCAAAAGAATATGGCGATGGAAAAATTGTGGTGACGGCGACCCGCGCCGAGGGCGACGCATTGGCAGGTCGCGTGGCCATCAGCGTGATGGATGACGGGCCGGGGATTGACCCCGCGGAAATTCCAAACTTGTTTGAGCGGTTTTACCGCGCCCGGCGCGGCGTGCAGCGCAGATCGGGCGGCACTGGGCTGGGGCTTACCATTTGCCGCGCATTTGTGCAGGCGCACGGCGGCGAGATCAGCATTTCCAGCGATGACAACGGCACCCGGGTTACGTTTACACTTCCTCTGGATGTGGCAAGGTAATTTGTCACAATATAATTCGCCCCAAAATATGAGCGCGTCCACCATCCTTGTTGCCGATGATGAGCAGGCCTTGCGCGAGTTTGTAGCGCGAAATTTGCGCGCGCGTGGGTTTGCCGTGATTGAGGCAGGAAATGGGCTGGAGGCAATGGCCGAGTTCAACGCTCAAAAAATTGACCTGCTGATTGTGGATTTGATGATGCCGCGCATGGATGGGCTGGAGGTGGTGCGCCGCGTGCGCGAGAAAGTCATCACCCCAATTATTGTGCTGAGCGCATTGGACGCGGACCGCGACAAGCTGGCCGCATTTGATTTGGGCGCGGATGACTATTTGACCAAGCCTTTTAGCGTGGAGGAGTTAATGGCGCGGGTGCGGGCGGTGCTGCGCCGGGCGCAGGTCATGCCGCCTCCGGGCAATGCCTCTTCACGCATCCGCAAATTTGGCGAGCTTGAGGTGGATTTTGACGCGCATATTGTGCGCAGGCGCGGCGCAGAAGTGCGGCTCACCCGCACCGAGTTTGCTCTGCTGGCCGAGCTGGCCCTGCACCCCAATAAAGTAATTTTGCAGCGCGCGCTTTTGCAACGCGTGTGGGGCGCGGAATATGGCGATGAATCCGAGTATTTGCGTGTTTACATTGGCCGCCTGCGCCGCAAAATTGAGGATGACCCCACCACCCCGCGCCATCTCATCACAGAGCCGGGCGTGGGATACCGCTTTGCCGAGTAGGCAAAACGCAAATAAACGGCTGCGCACCCAGAAGTCCGGCTGCTTGATTTTTGCCGAATCATCCAATCTCCGCTCCCATCCAAAACCGGCTTTTTTTTACGCATTATTTACACGGATGGGTTGGGTATTTATGCCATGTTGTGATCTTCTGGTTAGAGTTTGACCCATCATTTTTAGACGCCGCGCCTTGTTGCGCGCGTTTGATATTTTCTGAATATCTCGGAGGAGAACCAACATGAATACACCACTTCGTTTGATTGGTTTGACAACAATAGCCGCGATCCTCGCGGCGTGCGGCGGCGCAGCCGCGCCTGCCCCAACGGCCGCACCCGCGGCCTCTACCGAAAAGCAACCCGCCCAGCCTGCCGCAGCCAGCGGCGCATGCACCATTTCATTTGGCGCTGCGGTTTCGTTCACTGGCAGTACCGCCGCCGAGGGCAAATACACCAAAGACGGCTATGACATCGCCAAAGACAAGATTAACGAGAAGGGCGGAATCAAAGTGGGCGACAAGATGTGCAAGCTGGACATCAAGTATTACGATGATGCCAGCAGCCCCGACCAGACCGCTCAACTTGTGGAGAAACTGATTACCGAGGATAAGGTGAACTTCATCCTTGGCCCGTATGGCTCAAGTTCGTCTGACACGGCGGCGGCGATTGTGGAAAAATACAAGATCCCAATGATTGAGGCGAATGGCGCAGCAGAGAGCATTTTCGCGCGTGGGTTCAAGTTTACATTCGCGGTGTTAAGCCCCGCAGGGAATTATCTGCGCGGGATTTTGGATCTGGTGAAGGTCAAAGACCCATCAGCCAAAAAAGTGGCGGTGGTGGCCGAGACCGACAAGTTTGCCCTGGAGGTGGCGGCGGGCGCGGCAAAATATGCCAAAGAGCAGGGTTTTGAAGTGGTTTATAACGACAAGTATCCCGCCAAAGCCACCGATATTTCGTCCAACCTCACTGTCATCAAGGGCTTGAACCCCGATGTGATTCTGGGCGCAGGGCATATTCAGGATGCCATTCTGACCATCAAACAGGGCAAGGAATTGGGCGTCAACGCCAAAGCCTGGGGATTCTCGGTGGGGCCAACCGCGCCAGAGTTTCGCAAGTCGCTGGGCAAAGATGCGGATTACGTGCTGGGCGCGGCGCAGTGGACGGAAGAGCTGAAACTGAAGGGCGATGCGAATGACCCATTCTCTACGCCGCAAGATTTTGCAAAGGCCGTGCGCGCCAAATTCCCGCAGGGCGGCTACGAGACAACCATCCCCTACCAGGTGGCCGAGTCTGCCGCGGCGGTGTTTGCTTTCCAGCGCGCCATCGAAAAAGCCGGTTCGCTGGATGCGCAGAAAGTGCGCGACGCAATTGCCGCGCTGGATTTTGACTCGTTTTACGGCAAGGTTAAATTTGACGAGCGTGGCATAAACACGTTTAAGCCGATGGCCGTTCAGCAAAACGCGACCGACGGCGGCAACTATACGGTGGGACCTGCCGAATCTGCCTCTAAACCATTTGAGTATCCGGCCCCGGCGTGGGGTTCGCGCAAGTAACATTTTTGTTTACACGGTCACACGTTCGCAAGTTAGGGCGTTCTAACCTGCGAACGTGTGAATATTCCAACCCTTCTCTGCCTATACCAACCATGAATTCAATCCAATTCGCGCAAACGCTGGTTAACGGCATCATTCTGGGCGGGGTGCTTTCGCTGGTGGCGCTGGGGTTTTCCATTGTGTGGGGCATCATGCACGTGGTAAATCTGGCGCACGGCGCATTCATCGTGCTGGGGTCATACATCACCTACACGCTCTATACCTCGCTGGGGATTGACCCGTTTCTGGGCCTTCCACTCACCATGATTACGCTATTTGTGGTGGGGTATGCCACCGAGCGCTGGATCATTCACTGGGTTATTCGAGCCCCGCTGATGGCTAAATTCTTCATCACTTTTGGGATTGGCATGTTGTTGGAAAACCTCATCCTGCAAGTGTGGAAAGCCGATGTGCGCTCGGTGACGACGCCCTACTCCGGCGCGAGTTTGGCGATTGGCGGGGTGAACATCCCGCTGGTCAAGCTGGCCGCGCTGGCATTGTCCATCCTGATGGTGATTGTGTTTCACTTGTTTCTTACCCGCACACGTCAGGGCAACGCCATCCGTTCCACGGGGATGGATCTGGACGCGGCGCGGCTCACGGGCGTGAAAGTGGCGCCTATTTATGCGCTAACCTTTGGCCTGAGCACGATGCTGGCAGGCGCGGCTGGCAGCCTTGTGAGCATGACGACGTCCTTCACCCCGGATGCAGGCGCCAGATACACCGTGTATGCGTTTCTGGTGTCGGTGCTGGGCGGGCTGGGCAATGTGCCCGCCGTCCTGGCTGGCGGCATGATTATCGCGCTGATACAAGTTTTTGTGGGGTTTTATGCCCCTGCGTTAAAAGACGCGGTGTCGTTCGTGCTTCTGGTTGTGCTGTTGTTGTTGCGCCCGCAAGGGTTATTTGGAAAACCATTCACCAGTGGAAAGGCGGAATAAACCATGACACGCGGGGACAAAATACTTTACATTGTGTGCGGCTTGTTGTTTGCGGCGATGGCGCTCTTGCCGTTGTTTGGCGCGTCCGGGTTCCTTTTGCGCACCATCACGCTGGCGCTCATGTATGCCGTGATGGCGCTGGCATGGAATTTTATTGGCGGGTATACAGGTTACTCTGCGTTTGGCAACGTGGCCTTTTTTGGCATTGGGGCAACCGTCACCGGGGTGATGATGACCAAGATGCGCTGGGATTTTGCGCCAGCGGTGCTGCTGGGCGGGGTGATTTGCTCGCTGCTGTCATTCCTCATTGGCCCGGCGTTGCTGCGCTTGCGTGGGCATTACTTTGCAGTGGCTACGCTGGGCATCGCCAATGCCGCGCGAGAAATTGTAGCCGGCTGGGATGACGTAACCGGTGGCGGTATTGGACTTAACTTACCGCTCAACACCGACAAAGATTTTTACACATTAATTTATTACATTTTCCTGATGCTCACCATTTTGAGCGCGGTCATCACGTATCTCATCAGCCGCAATAAACTGGGGTTTGGATGGCTCGCCATCCGAGAAAACGAAGAAGGCGCGAAGGCGCTGGGGATTGATGCCACGCTCTACAAAACGCTGGCATGGGTGCTGGCCTGCTTTATCGTGGGAATCACCGGTGGCATTTATGCGTATTACAACACCGCCATTTCACCAGAGGCCATTTTTAACCCGTTGTATAGCACAACGCCCATTTTGATCACGCTTCTTGGCGGCACGGGGACGGTGGTTGGCCCAATCCTTGGGGCGATGATTTTGCTGCCGCTTAGCACGTGGTTGCTGTTTAACTTTCCCGGCATTCAGCCTGCGCTGCTCGGCATCATCATCATTCTCACCATCATCTTTTTGCCGCGCGGTCTATATGAATATTTGAGCGGGCGCAGAAAGCTCACTCTGGCCGCGCTGCTCAAAAACCCGCGAGACAACCAGGCATGAATTTGAACAAAGCCTAATCTTGTCGTCCTGTCCATCAAGGTCACCCTTGTTAAATAAAAAATCATGAGCACAAAACCACTTGTTCTGCAAACGCAAGGTCTAACCAAAACATTTGGCGGGCTGATGGCGCTCTCGAACGTGAATATGACTTTGCACGAAGGTGAAATTCTGGGCGTGATTGGCCCTAACGGCGCTGGCAAAACCACTTTTATCAATGTAGTCACGGCGCTCTACCCGCCATCCAGCGGGAAAATTGAATTTCTTGGGCGCGATGTGTCCGTCTCACATCCGCACCGCATGGGGCGCATTGGGCTGGCGCGCACATTTCAGGTGGTGCGGCCATTTCGCAACTTGTCTGTGTTAGAGAACGTGGCGGTGGGCGCGATGTTTGGCGCGGGCGGCGCAAAACGCAGCGCCAGCGAGGCGTTTGGCCGCGCTGAGCAAGTCCTCACCCGCGTGGGCATGAAAGATAAGATCTCCGCCGACGCCAGCCGGCTCACCATCCCCGATTTGAAACGGCTGGAGCTTGCCCGCGCTTTAGCCATGGACCCCAAAGTGCTTTTGCTAGATGAGGTGATGGCCGGGTTGCATACGGCCGAGATTGACCGCGCCGTAGAACTGCTCAAACAAATTCACGCAGACGGAATCAGCCTGCTGGTGGTAGAACATGTCATGAAAGCCATCAAAGCCCTCTCGCATCGCATCATGGTGCTGGACTTTGGCAAAAAGATTGCCGATGATGCGCCGGATGTGGTGCTGAATGATCCAAACGTCATCGCGGCGTATCTGGGGCAGCGATATATGCAAAGACAACACGAAAAAGCGGGGTAAATCATGCTAAGCATAGAAAAAGTAAGCGCGGGCTACGGGCAAATTCAAGTTTTGTGGGATGTCTCAATGGAGGTGCGCGATCAGGAAATTGTGGCGCTGGTTGGCTCAAACGGCGCGGGCAAAACCACGCTGCTCTCGGTCATCTCCGGCATCGTGCCCGCGCGCAGCGGCAAAATCATGTTTGATGGGCGCGATATCACCCACGCGCCATCCGATGAAATTGTCAATCTCGGCATCATCCATGTGCCGCAGGGGCGACGGCTGTTCCCCGGCCTCACAGTAAAAGAAAATCTAATGCAAGGCGCGTTCTCTCGGCGAGACCGCGCAGAGGTGAACCGCAGCTACGACATGGTGATGCACCTCTTCCCCGCGCTGGAGAAAAAGCTAAAAGACCCAGCGGGCAAACTCTCTGGCGGGCAGCAACAAATGGTGGCCATTGGCCGAGGGCTGATGGCCAAGCCCAAACTCTTGATGATTGACGAACTCTCGCTCGGTCTCGCGCCGCTCATTGTAGATAACATCATTGAGGCCGCGGAACAAATCAACCGCGAGCAAGGCACCTCGCTTCTCATCGTGGAACAAGATGTGGAAGTTTCGCTCAGTCACGCGCATCGCGGATATGTGCTGGAGACCGGCCACATGACCCGCAGCGACGCCGCAGACAAGCTGCTGCACGATGATTACATTCGATCAGCTTACCTGGGTTTGTGAACCAAGAGCATCAAACAAAAAAAGCCAGGGAGGTTTGCTCTGGCTTTTTTATTTGATGGATACCGCGCAGGCCTAGCCTTTGCGCAGGAAACGAGCAATGGCAACCACAAGCACCGCGCCCAAAACCGAGACGATCAGGCTGGTGAGGTTGAGGCCAGAGACCATATCTCCAAGACCCACCAGACCGGCCAAAAAGCCGCCGACGATGCCGCCGACGATGCCTAGAATAATATCGCCAATCAGTCCATACGTGCTGTGCATCAGCTTGCCGGTAATCCATCCTGCCAAAGCGCCAAGAACCAAAGTTGCAATAATTCCCATGTTTTTATCTCCTTAAAAAATTGTTTTGATTTATGCGCGTCATAAAACGCTCATGAAATCCCTATGACTTGAGGGTGGGCAGTTGCCCTGTTTTGCCCGCGTTGATGTTATCCGGGCTTTCGGCCACTTTCTCCAGCTTATCCAGCGCGGTCTTGATTTTCATCAGATCCACGGGGTTGCCGCCAGCCACAAACGCGCCAATGAAGCCGCCAGGGGGGGTGTATTCCATCACGTAGTCCACACGGGTGCCGTTGGCCCCGCCCAGCCCAAGCAAGCCGCCCATGCGCGGCGCCAGCGTAAAGCGATGGCGGGTCTGGTGGCCCTCCACCTCGGTCAACACTTCCAAGTAGCGGTTGGCATCGGCCTTGACCACATGCGCCGCGCCCTGTTTGCCGCCGGGGGCGGTGTAATAAAAGGCAGCGCCGGTCGTGGCCTCGCCACCAACCTGAACATCAGCCACATCGGGCAAAAACTCATCCCACGATGAGGGAACGGACAAAACCTGCCAGACCTTGTCGGGCAGCACATCAATTTCTTCAACTCGTTCAAACTTCGCCATTATTAAAGTCCTCCTCGGAATTTGCGCAACGTCTTTAACCGCGTTGCTTTACAAGTGTAGCCCTTTTCACGTTTGTGGCAAGACTAATGATAATTTTTAATACGCGGTATGACTGCAAAAGTTGCAAAACTATTCTTAAGGATGATACATCACAAGCCCTTGTGTCTTCATCAAAAGGGCTAAAATGTCAAAGCAGATGAAAACCTTAGCTTTAACAAAATTTGTTTTTTTGCGCGGGTTGGCTTGCGCCGCATTAGCCATCCCCATGATGGGCGCCCGGCCTGCCCAAGCGCAAGCGCCCGGCCCCAACCTGCTTAAAAATGGCGACTTTAATTACCCAACATCCTGGATGGTGGATATTTGCGGCAATGGCGTCTCGCTCAGCTCGGTGGCGGTGCCCGCGTATTGGTCGGCGTTTTGGGCCTGCCGCCCTGCCAACGCCCAAACCGATGTGGTAAACCGCACCCCAGAATACAATCTTGCCGGATTGGAACACCCGGACAACGTGCATACCGCGCCCACTGCGTTAAGGTTCTTCAACTTTCAATCCATCAACCACTCGGCGGGCGTGCAGCAAACTGTGCAGAACATCCCGATCAACTCGCGCCTGCGCTTTAGCATGTGGGTGCGCCAGTGGTCCTCTAACAACGACTCCGGCCAATCTACGCAAGATGGCGCGTTACAAGCCCGCATTTGCATAGACCAGCTTGGGCGGGTGCAAGTGCACCCCGTGTTTGACGCAAATACCGTGTGCAGCGGCTGGACGCGCCAATACGATAATTATTTTCAACTTACGGTGGAGGGTGTAACCAAGACCGGCTGGGCCACGGTAATTTTAGACACGGACGCGGAGTATCCGGTGAAGCACAACGACACGGTGGCCGATGACGCCTCGCTGGTGATCATTGGCGCAGGAAGCGCACCTGCGCCCGCGCCCACTCAGCCACCGGCCGCGCCTGCGCCCCAGCCAACCTCTGCGCCCGCTGCACCCGCGCCGGTTGCGCCAGTTGCTCCCGCTGCGGCTCCGGCGGGCCAGGTAATCATCGCGGTAGACCAAGCCAATTTGCGCGATGCGCCAAGTTT
>Ga0138256_10001029_pt1 | contig 29928 bp, 31 predicted proteins | sample KNB2016incub_MG_FD_105486 | JGI IMG/M metagenome (GOLD analysis project Ga0138256, IMG submission 105486) | Active sludge microbial communities from wastewater in Klosterneuburg, Austria - KNB2014incub_MG | ecosystem: Engineered > WWTP > Activated sludge > Unclassified | place: Austria... | reverse complement strand
GCCTCCGGAGAGGTGGCAGAGTGGTCGATTGTACCTGACTCGAAATCAGGCGTAGGTGTAAGCCTACCGTGGGTTCGAATCCCACCCTCTCCGCCAAACGCATTTAAAGCATAGCCGACCTAAAAGCCGGCTTTTTTGTCGTCCGAATCGGCCAAGCTCATCTGTTGAGCCTGCGGGCTGGCTATCATTTCTCATGAGGCCACCCACCCCTCCAGACAAAGTCGATTCCACCAAGCAGCTTCGCATTTGCCGCAAGGTGCCGGCCAACCGGGCGGCGCTCCAGGTGCTGGAGGAAGCCGGGGCCTATGTCCGCGCCCATCCCGAGGTGGAATGCCTTATCCTCATGGTCGGCAGTCCGGGTCAGTGCAAGCCTTTCATAACACCCATCGACAACCCGCTCGGCTTTCTCGGCATGCTGGAGCTGATGAAGCACGACCTCTTCAGGGAGAAGTGACATGCTCGGCGCCTGCATCGGCGACATCATCGGCTCGGTCTATGAGTTCAATGCCTGGAAGAGCCTGGAGTTCCCGCTCTTCGGCGAGAAGTCCGAATTCACCGACGATACCGTCTGCACCATCGCAGTGGCCGAATGCCTGCTCGACGGCAGCGACCCGGCCGCCACGCTGCGCAAGTGGGGCCACCGCTATCCCGGCCGGGGCTACGGCGGCAGCTACGCCGTCTGGTTGCGCGATCCCAAGATGGGTCCCTACAACAGTTACGGCAACGGCGCAGCAATGCGGGTCAGCCCCGCAGCCCTGCTTGCCGGCACCCTGGAGGAGGCCCTGCGCATGGCAGACCATGTCACGGCGGTCACCCACAACCACCCGGAAGGACTGAAGGGGGCGGCGGCCACCGTTACGGCCATCTGGCTGGCCCGGCAGGGATTGGCGCCTGAGGACATCCGTGAGCGGATCCAGAAGGATTTCGGCTACAACCTTTCCCGCAGCGTCGATGAAATTTGTGCCGGCTACCGGTTCAACGAAACCTGCCAGGACACCGTGCCCCAGGCCATCGTATCGGCGCTGGAAGCCACCAGCTTCGAGGATGCCATCCGCAACGCTGTGTCGCTGGGCGGCGATGCCGACACGCTTGCAGCGATAGCCGGGCCCATCGCCGAAGTGCTGTTCGGCATTCCCGAGGATATCCGGCGCAAGGGCTGGATGCGGCTGCCTAAGGACATGCGCGATGTACTGGAGCGGCTCTACGCCAAAGCCGGTGTTGGCACAGACATCAAAGCCGCCGCGCCCAGGCTCACCCCCTGAGCCAGCCCCCTGCCAATAATGGGCTTCCTGCCATGAGAGGAGGCATGAAATGCCTGCGCTGCGCCTGAACGATAACTTCCTGGAGCATTGTTCCGGCGTCCGCGCCGTCGCGGCGGGGCAAGGCGGGTGGCGCCGGTTCTTTATTGCCGGCATGGCCGCCGTTCTGGCGGGACTGACTTTCTTGGGCGGGATTGCTGTGCTCATGCGTTACGAGACGGTCATGCTAGAGGGCGGCGCCATGCTAGCGGGCGAACTCTGCATCGTTCTCGACCGCTGGCCCATAAAGGCGAAGCCTTGCAACGAAGAGGCTATTGTCCGCCGCGGGCGCAAGGACCCGGAACCGCAGCCTGCCGAGGCGCCCGGCCAGGAGGAGGCGCTCTGGCAATGGGTAGTCGAATTCGTCGGGGAATTCATTGAGGTGCGTTGGCTGCCGATGATGAGGCCGCTGCTTACGGCAAACCGTTGAGATGACGCTCAAGGCGCCAGCGCGCGCAGCCGCCGCCCCAGTTCTACCGCCAGCTCCTCGGTCAGGCCGGTGCCGCCGTTGCATAGCAGCAGGTTGGGGCAATTCCTAGGAAACTCGAATGCATAGTCGTCCAATGCGATCCAGTGATCGTCCTGCCGGCTGTTGAGCGCCAGCCAGGCGCTGATTTCGGAGAAGCGCCCGTGCGGCCCCCCGGCCTTCGCGGGCGGGGTGACGCCGACGATCCTGGGGCGAATGTCATGAGAGAACAGCAGGCGCAGCGCGTCCGCGGACTGGCTGTGCCGCCAGCTCGACGAGATCACCACTTGCACGGCAGGGTGGCCGCGCAGGACATCCTCCAGGATCGGCAGGCGGCAGAGACGGTCCCCCGCATCGCAGAGCCCGGGATGAAGCACGCCGTCGAAGTCGAGGAAAAGCCAGACCATCTTCCGGCCGATTCTAGACCGATCCTTCGGGATCATGCCGTGCCAGCATGAAAAGCCGATGCCTTGACAGGCTGGATGCGAAGAGGATAATTAGCGCTGCAGCGCCGATTTGATTTCAGCTTGCGGGCGCTTAACAAATGCAGCTAAAGCGTGGCGAAACCCGCTTTGGCGCAAGCTGAGCGGGTTTTTTATTTGGCCTTCGGGCCGTCGCCGATTTAATCGACAACTTGCAGGGCGACTGACAAATGCTGCTAAAGCGTCTCCGTGGTCGCAAGGCTCCAGACCAGGCAAGACGCCATAAGGACGGAGCTATTGGAGAATCACGGCATGCATTCCCTCGAAATCCTCTATCGCATCAACGCACGCCCCGACCCGGTCGAAAGGGGCATCCCCATCCGGCAGATGACCCTGCTGATCAAGAAGTCGTTTCTTGAACAAGGCTATCCGGGCGGCGTTGCAGGTTTTCTGGCGACCCATCACGCGCGGGAATACGAACATCTCATCCGCTACGTCAGAATGTCCTCCAGGGAAATCCAGCAGGTGATCGACGGGCTCTGCGCCGTTGGCGTGGACGTTGCTCGGGCCTGCGCGGCCGCGGAATGCCACATCGGCCCTGTGGCCTGCTGCCCTGGGATCGGTTTCTACACGACCAGTATGCCAAACGCGAAATGGCCAACTTGGGAGGCACGTCTGTTGGCGTCCGCCAGGAAAGCGAGGCATGTGAGCCATGTGTTCCCGCCGCAGCACCCATCGGGGCCTCCTCGGGCAATCGCAGCCATGAGCAAACAGAGCAAGGCAGCCTTTTTTGTTTCGCTGCCCAAGGCGAAGGAAGGAGGCGCATCATGTTCCTGAGCCAAGGGCTGTTTACCTCGGAGTCGGTCTCCGAGGGCCACCCCGACAAGCTGGCCGATCGCATCTCGGACGCCATCGTCGATGCATTTCTCGAGAGGGATCCTGCCGCCAGAATCGCCTGCGAAACCATGCTCGCCGACCAGCATGTCGTGCTGGCCGGCGAATTCAAGACGGCAGACCGAGCGGTGTTCGAGCACGTTCGCTCTCGCGCCGAAACCATCGCCCGCGACGTCATCCGCAGGACCGGGTACCGGGATGCCGCCACCGGCATCGATCCGGAGCGCTGCACGATCGATGTGCGTTTCAACGGCCAGTCCCTCGACATCGGCCGCGGCGTGGACCGCGCCGACGGCGCGCTGGGGGCGGGCGACCAGGGCCTCATGTTCGGCTACGCCTGCGACGAGACGCCGGAGCTGATGCCGGCCCCCATCATCTACGCCCACCGCCTCGTGCGCCGCCAGGCCGAGTTGCGCCACTCGGGGGAGCTGCCTTGGCTGGAGCCGGATGCCAAGTCGCAAGTGAGCTTCCGCTACGAAGATGGCCGGCCGGCCGAAATCGATGCGGTGGTGCTCTCCACCCAGCACGCGGAAGGCATCGGCTTGGAGGAACTGCGCGAGGCCGTGCGGCGTCACATCATCGATCCGGTCATCCCGCAGTCACTGAGAAGCCGCAATTATCGCGACCACATCAATCCGACCGGGCGTTTCGTCACCGGGGGCCCGAAGGGCGACACCGGGCTCACCGGGCGCAAGATCATCGTCGACACCTACGGCGGCGCGGCCCCCCACGGCGGCGGCGCCTTCTCCGGCAAGGATCCCTCCAAGGTCGACCGCTCGGCGGCCTACATGGCGCGGCATCTCGCGAAGACCGTCGTCGCCCGCGGCTGGGCGCCCCGCTGTCTGGTTCAGCTTTCCTACGCCATCGGCGTGGCCGAGCCGGTGAGCTTTCTTGTCGAGACCTCCGGCACGGGCGCGATAGGCGGTGATGAGATTGCCGCGCAACTCCTGCGGGAATTCGATCTGACTCCGGCCGGGATCATCGAGCGGCTGGGGCTGGCGCGGCCGGTCTATTTCCAGACGGCGGCCTACGGGCATTTCGGAAGGGACGACATCGAACTGCCCTGGGAGGCGGCAGCGCGCGTTTGATGCGTGCGACTACATTCATCTGGCGGCACTGGAGAAAAGAATGAAAGACGAGCAGGTCAGGAGTGAAGGAAAGTCGAAGATCAGGAACGCAAGACCGGACGACCCGATCTTCAATCTCGGTTACGTCATCGGTGGAAAACTGCCGATTCAGCCGAGAAAGCAGGCCGAACGCCCTGAGGCAGAGGAACTGGCGCGTCTCATTCTGGCCGCGCCGGTTTCTCCGGATCGGGAATAGTATGAAAGCGCACGAATTGAAATGAGACTTAGGAGATGACAATGGGCAAAATTATCAGCAGATCATTGGCGCCGCCGGACGACCCGATCTTCACGGGCGGATTGCGGTTCTCCGGGATAAGGTTCCCGCCGTCGCAGCCGGCCGGCAGCACCAAACCCGCCGCACAAAAACGCAAGGCCTCCGAAAATCCGAACGAGGTGCTTCGGATAGCGCGCGCCCTCGATTTCGCCGCCCGCAAGCACGCCGCCCAGCGGCGCAAGGGCGAGGCGCAGGAGCCCTACATCAACCACTTGGCCGAGGTGGCCCTGCTGGTGGCCGAGGCGACCGAAGGGAAGGATGCGACCCACGTCATCGCCGCTCTGCTGCACGACACCATAGAGGATCAGGAGGTCAAGTACGAGGAGCTCGTCGAGGCGTTCGGCGCCGAAGTTGCCGATTTGGTTCGTGAGGTGACGGACGACAAGTCGCTGCCCAAGGCCCGGCGCAAGGAGCTGCAGGTCGAGCATGCCGCGCACGCCTCGCCCCGGGCAAAGATGCTGAAGATTGCCGACAAGACGAGCAACCTGAGGTCGATTCTCGCCAGCCCGCCCAAGGACTGGAGCGACGAGCGCAAGCGGGAATACTTCGAGTGGGCAGCCAGGGTGGTAGTCAAATGCCGGGGCGTCAATCAATGGCTGGAGGCGCAGTTTAACGCGGCCTTCTCGCGTCGCGACGAGATTGCATGAACGGATCAGACTCATCCGGTGAGCCCCGCCAGGCAGACAATGATTCCGGAAGGAGAAAGACCATGGAAGCGATCGAAGCCGAAACCCGACTGCAGCCATTCACGGTGGATAGGATTGAAGCGGAGATCGCCAGCCGCCTGCCCGTTGAGGCCGGGGCGGACGGCACTCCGGAGATCGTCATCATCATGGGGCCGATCTGCGCCGGCAAGACCACGCTGCGCCGCCAGAAGTACTCAATCGGTCATGTACTGGTGGATGCGGCGCAGCTCTTCATCGACCTCGGCGGCATCGACCTCGATTTTCCATCGACCCTGCTGGAAACCATGGAAGCCGTTGGCGCGGAAGTGGCGCGGCGGGCGGTGGCCGGGCGCATGAACATCGTGACGGAGATCGTCGGCGCCCAAAGCGATCTCGTCATCGGGCTGATCGGCGAGATGCGGGCGGCCGGCTACCAGGTGAAGCTGGAGTGCGTGACGCTCGACCTGCCGGCCTGCCTGGAGCGCGAGAAAGGCCGCACGCAGGACAACGTGTCGGCCCACTACTCGGAGCATTACCAGATGATGTGGCTCATCCAGGCTGCCCGCGCGCACAGGCATTGACCACGGTCTGGCCCGCCTCGAGGGCCGGGGGGATTTGATTCCGGATTGCGGCCCCCGCCATTTGGCAAAGCCGCTAAAGAGGAGATTGCAATGAACGAAAGCAGTTTTTCCCAGGCTGACTGGGAGTCGCTCGTCGCGGCATGCAGGCAGGGCGATATCGCCGCGCATCTCGCTGTCGATTTTGCCGCCAAGATGCCCGCCCCGCCCCCTGCCGGCCCGACAACGCGGGGCATCATGACGGTATGGGCTGGCAGCGGGAATCCGCCGGGAAGCGGACCGTCCCGGCTCAGTCGCAACGAGTCGTTCCTGAGCCGGGTATGCGGTGCGCAACGAGCGACCCAGTTCGCCGTGTTTCTGGATCTCGCCAAGCACGAGCCTGCCGGCGCGAAGGGAGTTTTCGAGCGCATTCACGAGCTGGCGGCTACCGCTGCGGAGGAGGTGCCCAACATCGGCCGCAAGGCCATGCCGGCAGTGGCGAAACAGATGTATCTGGATATATGCCGGTTCATGATGCGGCTCGGCGAGACGGCCAAAGCGGCTGAAGACAGGAATCCGTATGGGGTGCTGGACTCTTGAGGCTGAGGGTTGCCGAGCCAGAGTCGGGGCGGGGGGTATGCGATGTAGCACAAGGCGAAGAAAAGGCAGGGCGCCGGCAGTCTCCCGCTCCAGGCTCACCCCCTGAGCCAGCCCCGGGGCAACAATGGGCCTTCAGCCATGAAAGGAGGCCCGAAATGTCTGCATTGATCCTCACCGACCACGCCCGCGCCCGCATGCGCAAGCGGGCCATCCCGCCGCTGGCCGTCGAGGCCCTTCTGGCCTACGGTCGCAGCGAGCACGACCACCACGGCGGCACCATACTGTTCTTCGACAAGGCCGCCCGCAGGCGGCTCGAACGCGAGCGCCCTGATCGTACCCTCCTTCGCGCCCTGGAGCACTGCCTCGACGCCTACGCCGTGGTGGCGGGCACGGGCGAGATCATCACCGTGGGCCACCGCGACCGGCGCATCCGGCGGCATTGAACGGCGCCCTTCTCGCGCCGCCGTCCTGCGGGGACTGACTTTCCCGGGGCATTCCGCGCTTCTGCACAACGATGCGCCGGTAGCCGCCCCGGCCGGTTCCCGATCGGTGATAATGTGAGCGGAATAAGGGGGAGGATTGCATGACTGCGTTGCCGCAGCCTTGGCCGCCGGAAAGCGCCCGTCTCTTCGTGGCCATCTCCTCGCGCGCGCTCTTCGACCTGGACGAGAGCCACCGCATCTTCGAGGAGGGCGGCGAGGAAGCCTACTCCCGCCACCAGGTCGAGAAGGAGGACGAGCCGCTCGCCCCCGGCGTGGCCTTTCCCCTGGCGCGAAAGATTCTGGCGCTGAACGGCGCCGCCCCGCGGGTGGAAGTCATCCTCATTTCCCGCAACAGCGCCGACACAGGCTTGCGGATCTTCAACTCCATCCGTCACCACGGGCTGGACATCACCCGCGCCGTGTTCACCCGCGGCGAGAGCCCCTACCGCTACATCGGCGCCTTCGGTGCCCATCTCTTCCTCTCGGCCAACGCCGAGGACGTGAGGAAGGCGCTGGAAGAGGGCATCGCCGCCGCCACCATCCTGACTTCAGCAGCGGCAAACAGCGGTGCCGGACAGCTCAGGATCGCCTTCGACGGCGATGCCGTGCTCTTCTCGGACGAATCCGAGCACGTCTATTCGGCCAGCGGGCTGGAGGCCTTCAACCGCAACGAGGACGAAGCCCGCCACCAACCCCTTTCGGGCGGTCCCTTCCGGCCCTTCCTGGCGGCGCTGCACGCCATCCAGTCCGAATACCCGGCCAACGCCTCGCCCATCCGCACGGCGCTGGTCACCGCCCGCGGCGCCCCGGCCCACGAGCGGGTGATCCGCACGCTGCGCAGCTGGGGCATCCGCATCGACGAGGCGCTCTTCCTCGGCGGGCGCGACAAGGGCGAATTCCTGCGCGCCTTCGGCGCCGACATCTTCTTCGACGACCAGACACGGCATTGCGAGTCGGCGGCGAACCATGTGGCGGCGGGGCATGTGCCGTTTGGGGTGAAGAACAATACCTGATTTGCCTTTTGCCAAGAATGGAGCCACGAAGCCCAGTGTTATGATTTCTGCAACTTATGAAATCTCTTCAGGATATCCCTTTCCAATTGTCTTACCGCACCGGCCGAAATGACATGGTGCGAGATTTCTTTGTTCCTTGTTTGGAAAGCGCAATTTTGTATCGACGGGCCGCCGGGTATTTCAGTAGTTCCGGTCTTGCTTTGGCTGCCCGCGGCGTTGCCAGTTTGGCCTCTCGGGGTGGCAAGATGAGGCTTGTAGTATCGCCACATCTACAACCTGATGATGTAGAGGCCCTTCACGCGGCACGTGACAATCCCACAGATTTTATTCGATCCATTGCTGCCAAGAGTCTGGCCGATATCGAGGACGCGTTGATCAAAGACCGGCTCAACGCGTTGGCCTGGTTGGCCGCCGCCGGCTTGCTTGAGATCAAGCTGGCCCTGCGGCTTGACGAAAAAGGCAACTACTCGCGCGGAATCTTTCATGAGAAGGCAGGCATCTTTACCGATGGCGTCGGCAACCATGTAGCGTTCTCGGGGTCATCCAATGAAACAGCCGGCGGTCTGGTAGAAAACTTCGAGAGCATCAAAGCTTTCTGCTCCTGGAAAGATTCAGAAGGCCGGGTACAAGAAGAAATCGATAACTTCGAGGCGCTCTGGAATAACTCAACTCCCGGTCTGCGTATCATGGAGTTTAGCCGTGCCGGCCGCGAACTTCTCGAACGCTATAGAGATCCTGAGCAACCTCCCCCGGGCTTGCCAAAGCACAGAGCGGAGGAGCCGGCGTCTGTTTGTGAATTTCGTCCGCCAGCGGGATTCGACCTCCGTCCGTACCAAGCGGATGCAATTCGAGCCTGGAGCAAGGCCGGAGGCAAAGGAATCTTTTCCATGGCGACGGGGTCTGGAAAGACGCTGACGGCACTAACCCTTGCCAGCAAGGTGGCGGAGAAAAATCGCTCCTTCGTACTCATCATCGTCTGTCCGTTCATCAACCTCTGTAGGCAGTGGATTCGGGAAATTTCCGCCTTTGGGGTAAATCCGGTTGCAGCATTCGAGGGGCGAGATCGCTGGCAAACTCTAATGGAGGAGGGGTATCAACGCGTATCGGTGGGGCTTTCGCCGATTCACGCAATCGTTACGACCAATGCGACATTCATGGGCGAGAGTTTTCAGACCCGCTTGCAGTCTAGAGTTGCGTCCGGTGCCTTTCATCACCTGCTGATTGCCGACGAAGTGCACAACCTAGGCGCGTCGGGAATCAAGGAGACGTTACCTGAAGGGATCACGATGCGATTGGGTTTGTCGGCAACGCCTGATCGACATTTCGACCCTGTCGGGACGAAGGCAGTTCTGGACTATTTCGGTGGTGAAGTTTTCACCTATACGCTGGATCAAGCAATTGCTGATGGACGCTTGTGTCCGTATCGCTATTATCCGGTCGTTGTAGAACTGACCGAGCCCGAGGCAGAAGAGTACGCCGAAATCTCATCTAAGCTTGCCAAGATCATGCCTGGCGCTGACATGAGCGAGGAAATTGGCCAGGGTGCAATGCGCTTGCTCATCAAGCGTGCTCGCTTGCTGGGTAGCGCGGCGAACAAGATGCCCGCACTGGATACGCTCATCGCCTCACTACCCGAGCGGCCACAGAAGGCAATCTTTTATTGCGGTGATGGCAGAACTACCGACTGCATCACCGACGATGAAGTCCGTCAGATTCAGGCAGTGGCCCGACTGCTTGGAGAGAAGCACGGGCTGCGAGTTCGCAATTTTACTTACCGCGAGTCATCCCAAGAACGCGAGGAAATACTGCGTGACTTGTCGAGCGGATTCCTCGATGGTGTTGTCGCAATTCGTTGCCTGGATGAAGGTATCGACCTACCTGACCTGCGCATGGGATTTCTTTTGGCTAGCTCGACAAACCCGCGGCAGTTCGTTCAGCGCCGAGGACGGTTGCTCAGGAACTCTCCTGGAAAGTCACGGGCCATCATCCATGACTTCGTCGTGGCGCCACCAAATTATGACGGCATTCACGATGACGAAGCGTTTAATATGGAGCGCAGGTTCTTTCAGCGGGAACTGACGAGAATCGTCGAGTTTTGCCGGATGGCAGAGAATGGACCGGAGGCATTGAATAGCTTATCAAGATTGCGTATGCAATACAATTTGCTCTCACTGGAGTCTACATAGTTCATTACATTTTCCCGTCGTTTAGAGTTGTTATCGGAGCCTTATCTTTCGCTTATGGAATTGAGTCTTTTTGACCAAAGGGTAAAGTCCAGTTTGGGGTTTGCGCTGGCGGCCGAAATAGAGGATGTGCCAGAAGAACCGGGTATTTACGCTTGGTACCTTCCGATGCGTGGCGATAGTAGCGGAGACCTGCTCCAGTTCCTACGTTCACTCGAGGCAAACGTGGAGGCGGCAGTTCCAGCTACGTCGATGAGTGGTGAGGGAAGGCAGCGTCGATTCATTTTGGAGAGGAATCCTCCGAAATTCGACTTTAATTCGGTAGCGGTTCAGAAGCTGGCTGGTACATTAAGCACAGGCAAGATTCAAACCCTGGCAAATGTCGTGCTGGTTCTGTCATTTCTTACGGAACCCATCTATGTTGGCATGACTGAAGCAAATAAGGGCCTTAGAAGTAGACTGAAACAGCACCTCCAGTCGGTAAAGACTTTTGATAATGATTCGAATTGGAGCGGCGCATTTCGTTCTCGTGTAGCAAAGGTACTTCAGGACCCGAAATATCTCCGTCGCTGTCTAATCGTCTATATGCCAATTTCTTCATTAGAGCTGGGCGAGCATTCAATAAGGCTACTTGAACACATACTAATTCGCACAGTTCGTCCATCGCAGTCTGTCCGCGGCTAGCAAATTGGAGATGATTTATGAGTAATGAATGGGAACAGTTTGGGAACAAAAGCAATTCGAGTTGGACCGCTCCTATCACTTTCGTCTACGGTTCTTACAACTGGCTCAATGAGAGACCGATTCATTACTGCTTAGCCAGTTTGTCAGTCCGAAATCTTTGGGATGACGTAAGGTTAATGAGCGAAATTCCAGGTGTTGAAAAGTGGGGTTTCGAGGCGTTGTTTCAGCGTGTTATTCGAGATGACTGGGTGACTCTAATCAAGAACCAATATCTGAGTAGTCCCGAGCGACTTAAGTTCTTTCCTTCGGTCATTATCGCGCTCTTACCCTGTCAAAATGATGCACCACTCAGACAATACGAACCTCCGGGCCCATTTGACTTCCAATTAATCGAAAAAAAAGGCCTTCAAGCAGAGTTACCTGGCTTACGCCTCCACTTTCCGACAGGCAAGGAAAAGCAATTTCCAATGTTTGGGCAGCCGGGGATTCTTTCGTGGGATCGTGCAAAGTTCGTCGCTATAGCGATTGATGGTCAGCATCGCATAAGTGCGTTGCGAAGATTCGTACCAAGAGAAGGCCAGACAGCAGATTCGAAGGATTTACCTGCGACGTTTCTAATATTTGACCCGGACATGCCCAATGGGCGAGATCTGATTCAATCAACTAGAGAAATATTTATCGACGTAAACAAGAATGCCAAAACTGTCGACGACAGCAGGCTGATTCTTCTTGATGATAGAAATTTTTACAATCGTTTAACGCGAAGCATGATATTGCAGGCATATCCCGACGGTGAAAATGCATCCGTTATTGAGTACAAAAAAATCGATGACGAGTTGGCTCTCGAAATACCAGGAGGAATCCCGCAGGAACTGGTTGATACCGCTGCGGGAAGAGAGTCGGCGGATATCGCCAAGTTGAAGAGTTGGCAGTTTACTAGCGCCTTCATTCTGAATCGAGCAGTTCAATATTTCTTTTTTGAGGATAGGTTCGAGCGTTTTGAGGAGATCCTAGAAACGCAAGATTACAAGACAGATTCAGAGTCTGAAATGGAGTCCTCGGTAGCCAGAAGGCGTGAGGATTACGAAGATGGTGATGATGAGGAGGCGGTGATTTCTGACGCCGACATGCTGTCCTTCAGACCATCGGTCACCGAGCAGGTTGCAGAAAAGGCACTAATGATGCATCGGGGACTTCTGGTTGGAGTCTTTACAGCGTTCACACCCTATAAGGACCACATTGCTCGGTTTAATAAGGTGGCCAAGGGTGAGGACGGTGACTTGGTTCGCTCGCTTTTACTCGCTGAAGGCAGCTTGCCAACAAAGCCTGGGGCTGAATTCACTACCAAAGTGGCTCTTGAGCTAAAAGGCGATGATGCCAAGTTCCGTCGCATCAAAAAGGAGATCTCCAAACTTTTACGACCAAACGGATGGGAAGACAGCTTGGTCTGGTATTCAGTCTTTCAAAGAGGGCTGCTATACCAGCCGACTTTTTTACGCAGAGCAATGGAGCTCGGAAGAGGAAAAACATTCGAATCGCGGGAGGAGTTTGCGGAGAGCTATTTGGATGCTTTGAATGAACTGAACGACCTGGGCGTCTTCGCTCGCGCCTACTCGGTCGGGTCTAAGCGAATCTGGGATGGTATCGCGCTAAAGATAGGAGATTCCGGTGAACCGGCAATGGACGGTAGCGACAGCGCTGCTAAGCGCACGGGGCAATTGATACGCTTGTTAGTACTTTCTGTTATGACGAAGGACTCTGGCGGATACAGGCATGCAAAGGCAAATTTTGCAAAGCAGGGTATTCAAGGTGCCGTTACGGCTGTACAGAATGGTTGGATCCGTTATGCGAGGACTAAAGACAATCTCGCAGGTGCAGCCAAAGAAGCAGAACATTATCAATTTGATGCTAGCAAGCATCTAGAGCGAGTGCTGAAAGTGATTGCAGACGCTAACAAAATTTGAGTTCGCGAAGTCACATTGGCTTTTCTTATTGGTTCGTTGTGAATCTGGTATTGCGAAATTGAGGAAATTCTATGGAAAAGGAAGTTGATAGAACGAATCGACAGCTCTCGCGTGCTCAAGAAGTCTTCAAGAACGCGAAGCCCGAATACAAAGAACTCATCCGTGAGTTTCTCAAGGAAGAGCGGGATGTAATGCACCTTAAACGGCGCTCGGACATTCACCAGCGTCTATACGACCACATTAAGCGAGTGATCAAATGATTCTGGAGCGCCTCGTTCTTGAGAATTTCCGTCAGTTCAAAGGGCGGCAGGAAATAGTCTTTTCGGACCTCAATGAAAGGAACGTAACGATCATTCATGCCGAAAATGGCTTCGGCAAGACCACTGTGTTGAAGGCGCTACTCTGGGCCTTATATGGCCGTGATGGCCTGATGGGGGCGGATGGCAAGGAAGAAGATTTCGAAAAGCCAGACGAAATCATCAATGAGGGCGAGGTTCATCGCGGAGGAGACCCGGGGCATATCGCGGCTACGGTACAACTGACCTTTAAGCACGATGATTCACGCTATATCCTGACGCGCAAGCTGACACTGGCGCAGCAGAAGCTCAACCCGAAGCAAACCGACCTGTCGCTGGAGATGATGCGTGACGGCCAGACCTTTGTCCTGGACCGGCCTCAGCAGCGCATCCTGGCGATTGTTCCGGAGGGAATCAGTGGTTTCCTGTTCTTCAACGGCGAGCGCATCAACTATCTCGCCATGGAGCGTAACAGTGCGCAGGTTACCGAGGCTATTCATCAAATGCTCGGCCTTCGGCTGCTGAGAACGACAATTGATGATCTGAAGCATCAGAACGTTCGGGGCAAACTTCGTGCTGAGCAGCGCGAAACCACCAGCGAAGAAAAGCGCGAGCTGATCGAGCGCCTGACGGAGCGGGAAGTTGATCTCAAGGAGCTTGAGGAACAGCGCCGACAAACACAGGCAAATCTCGCGGCGATTGCCAGCGAGTTGGAAGTCATCGATAACAAGCTTGTCGCCAATCGCGAAGCTCATGAGCTGCAAGCCAAGCGCGTGCGCTTGACTGGCGAGCGCGATGCCCTCGCACTCCGACGCGACGATACCGTCCGTCGTTTGGGGAAGCTGGTGACCGATGATGGCTATACCCTCTTTGCAACCGAACTGATCGGACGCGGCCGGCAAGTGGTTTCCCAATTACGCAGTGAAGGAAAGATACCCGCACGTGTCTTGAACAGTTTCTTGCGTGAGCTGCTGGATAGCGGTTCCTGCATTTGCACCAGATACCTCGTGGAAGGCAGCCCGGAGCGCGCTGCGGTCGAGGCGCTGCTGACAATCGCCGGCGACCAGGACTTCAATAACGCGGTTGGCGCGCTTGACCACGCCATGGGCCTGATCGAGGGCGTTGCACGCCAGACGGAGGAGCAGCTTAAGCAGCTCAATATCGAGCGGCTTGAGCTTACACGCGACATCCGCAATATCGACGAGGAAATCGAGGAGATTCATCAGGCGCTCGGTGGCAAAAAGGATGAGGAAGTTCAGCAACTCGAAGATGCTCGCAAGCGTCTTCAATTGAAGCGTGAAGATGAGATTGCCAACAGCAGTCGCCTCGCCACCCTGATTGAATCCCTGCGTGCTGAGATCGAAAGTCTGCAGGCACAGATTCGACAAATTGCTGACAAGGAAGAAGCTGCTGCGAAGGCACAACGAAGGGTCGATGCTGCGGAAGACTGCGCAAATCTTCTGGAACAAATACTGGAGGCGGAAACTCAGGAGTTGCGTCCGCTGCTGAACAAGGAAATCGATACGCACTTCCGCAAGATCATGACCAAGGATTACTGGGCAGAGTTGAGCGAGAGCTACACCTTGCGTATCCGCAAGCATGTGAGCTCAGGTGAGGATGATGCGAATCCGACTCAGATCGATGTTGCCCTGAGTACGGGTGAGCGGACAGTAACCTCGCTGGTATTCATCGCCAGTTTGGTCGCCTTGGCCAAGCGGCGTTCAGAGATTCCGACCATCCTGAAGGATGTTTCCGGGTCGGCCTATCCCGTTGCGATCGATTCACCGTTCGGTTCGCTCAGCGTCTTTCGTGAAGGTGTCGCTCGTCACATCCCTGAATTGGCACCGCAAGTCTTGTTGCTGGTCAGCCCGGAGCAATACAACGGGCAGGTCGAGAAGGCGATGACTGAATCCGGAAGGGTCGGAAAGCGGTATTACCTTACGTACCATGGTCCGGCGATGCCGGAGCGCGCGGCTCAGGAGCTAGTCGTGAATGGGCAGAAACATCAGCAATATTTCCCAAATCGCACGGGCGAATTTTCAGAGATTCGAGAGCTATGACAGATGTTGTTCTAATTCGGAACGCGGCTGAAGTTGCTCTTAGAAATCTGGGAAGACCAGCAACAATCCCCGAAATTTACGCGGAGATTTTGCGCAGTCAACTATATGTGTTTAATACTCTAACGCCAGAGCATGTCTTGAGAACGACAATCCGTCGGCACACAGGCAACGTTGAGCGTATCGACTCAGCGAGCTTGATACTGTTTTCGATGGTCGATGATGAGGTGTACACTGTGACCACAAATATAGACTCAAAGCTGCCACGAGCAAATCAAACAACGGGAATCAAGCGCATTCATCGCGCAACTGATAAGGAAGAAATCATAAAGGTGATGATTAGCGAGCAGTTAGGGGTATTTAAAGAGATCTGGCGTCTGCTTATGTTTGCTGCCCATGTGGGTTATCACAACAAGCGGCGCGAGCCTCTCAAAGCAATTGAGGCAGGCAAAGGGATCGATCAGAGCACTTTTGGGAACAGCCCAGCATGGCCAGGTGTTGTATTTCTTATCTCACTTGCCGACTCTGGAGAGGCCGATCTACTAGGAGGTTCACCTGAAAACGAGGAACTTCGACTCTTAGCATTCCAAGAATACGCAAACGGGGGCCTGGCGATCCTTCAAGAGTTCTTCTCGTCGCGACAACCAAATCTTGACGGTCTCATTGAATTCATCGATACGCAACGGATGTCAGCACGTCTCGCTCCAGATCTCGAGTTATCAATTTAAGACTACATCTATTTGATCAGGTCAGCCAAAGTCTTCACATTTTGAAGGCTTGCGATTCCTCGCTCAATGTGGGCACGCACGTATTCTCCTAGAGCGTCCTTGGACGCTAGACTGACGCCATCCGCTCGTGCCTTAATGAGTATTGCAGATGAAAACTCGGAGCTATAGGCGCCAGCGAACGTCTTCCAGTCCATATCGATTGCATTTTCGGAAATTCGAGATGGCGTTGTTGGAGACTTTGGGTTCGCTAGCGATCGGCAAAGCGCAACACGACAAAGCTCATTCCAATGCTCCAATCCAGTTCGCCGCTTGAGCTTGATCAGAATCTCCCTGCCTTGGGCGCTTACGCGAACATGGTCAATTGGTGGTTTCACGATGCAAAGTACCCCTCTTGAATATTGGTAACGCCGGCTCCCTCGTCATGAGCCAACAGAAAGGTATTGGAAAGATATGGTTTGAGTGATTCGAGGTATCCATCAACAATTTCTTCGTCAGTCGACAGCAGCAACACTTGGTGCGAGGCATTCGGAAAATAGCGTTCTACAAGATTTGTTCGATGATCTGAATCGAGTCGCCCAAGCGGCGTGTCAATAATCATCGGTACTGGTCGTCCAGAGGCTCTGGCCAGCCCCCACAGCATCGATGTTGCCAACAACTGGCGCTCGCCGGCAGATAGTCGATCGAAAGGCAACGGCTTACCGTCGCGTCCAAACAGTGTGGCCTCAAAGGTTTCCGGATTAATGGTCAAACCAGTTACCAAATTGGTCTTGCGGAGCAGCTTCTGGAATGACTCCAGCATTAGCGACTCAATAGCGGATACGTGCCGCTTGACGATCTCGGTGCGGAATCGCCCGATGGTTTCGCGCGTTTTTTGTGAGTGCTTCAGTATGCGCTGTCGATCATCTGTCGCCAGCTGAGCATCGGACTCTTCTTGACTCATCTTATCCAGGCGCGCTTCGGCATCGGCTCGTTGCTTGGCCAGAGATTGAATACGAATGCGCAATGAATCGAGCTCTGCTTGCTTTTGGTCATTGGCCCGACGCGCAGCCTCCATCTCCAACTGCAGCAAGGCGATCCGATCTTCGGGCGGTACCCGATCAAGGTCTGTCTGGACACGGGCAATGTGTTCGTCAAGCTGCGTCAATTCGGCCACGAATCGTCGCGCCTGGTCCTCGGCATTTAGCAGCACAACGCTGCGCAAGTGGCCAATGTGGGGGGCAAGGTCGTCGGGGGCATCGAGCATCAGCATTTCAGACGCCAAGCCATGACGCTTCAGCCTGTCCTCGCTAAGGATGCGTTCGATGATGTCGATTGCCTTGGCCTGAAGTAAGCCATGTTGAAGTGTGGTTAAGACCTCGGCGTCGCGCTCTTCTAAAACTTCAACGAGAGCCTTGGCATGGCGAATTTGGCGTTCGTGGCTGACGCGCTCCTGGGCCTCGGCAAGCAGAGGCTCAATCAACAGGAGGGGAAGCGGTCCGGAGACCAGCTCCCGGAACTCGGCTTCTAGTCTGGCTTTGCGACTTTTCAATTCGGCGAGCTTGCTTTCCAGCTCGCCACGCTGCTGATACAGATCTCCTCCCTCTGCCCGGAATTCTGCCTCGTGTTCGCTAAGTTGCTTTGCCAGGCGTCCAGCTACGTTCACCATGGCACCGGCCTCATTTGCAGCCTTCTCCTGCTCTTTGTCAATATGTTCCAATTCGCGCCGGGCCTGCGAGAGGCGCGCGATCGCTGCTTCGTCATGCGATTCGGCACGCTTGCGACGTTCAAAAACCTTGAGGTCAGCATCAAGGCGATCGACGAGATCCAGCCCCAAGAGAGAGTGCACAGCAGTTCCAAGAATCTCCGCCGCATGCCCGCCTTCTGCCAGCTCCATGATCTGTTCCCCATCGAAGAAGAACAGATGAGCGATGCTACTGGGTAGATAGGTTTCGATCACCTCGTCCCAGTGGTCGGTAAAGACGTCGTCTGGCAAGCCGTCACGCAGAACGCGAACGGTTTCTTCGATGCCTTTTACGCCTTGGCGCCAGCTACGGCTAAGTTCGAAATGTCTGGTCTCGCCGTCAATCATTCGACGGAACCGCACGACGACTGACGCGCCTTCGCCCGGATCGGTGCCGCGGTGTATCGACTGCCTCAGGTAATCCTTGTAAGCATGCCGTCCACGGTTAGAGATTCGTGCTTTGGAACCATAAAAAGCCAACTGAATAGCGTCGAGCAGTGTTGTCTTTCCGCCCCCATTTAACCCGCCGAAGAGAACGATGGGCTTTCCGTCTCGCGTTGTAAGGGTAGCTTCCTGCCGTCCGCAATAGGCGCCGAAATTTTCCAGAATGATCGTGTCGAGGATCATTCCTTGTACTCCAGCGCTTCCGGTTCAGAGATGAAGCTGCTCGGCCCATGCTTCAAAGTTTCTTCACGCCGCTTGCGTTCGTCGGCAATGCGCTGGGCACGATTGATTGCGTCCTCCTTATCGTCATAGAAATGACGGCGGAAGGTCTTATCCAGTTGCTCAAAGAGCCCGGCGCGACGGCCGAGTGAGCGCTGCTGTCCCGTGATGCTCAGCAGTTCCCGAGTCAACTCGTAGTGAAGGCGGTCGCTGCCACAAAGATCAGCAAGGACACCCATCTCGGCTTCGCCGAGAACGAGGTTGTCATCTAGGGGACGCCCTGGGTACTCTTGCCCGGTTACCTCACGATATATTTTCGGTAGGCAGTCTTCGAGCTCATGTTTGTCCATTACCCAGATTCGACGGATCTCCTGAAGCTCATCAAGGGTAACTAAATCGATGTTTTTGACTTCTTTAGGACCATGATCACGAATGTGGGTTTGCGCGGCTAATAGATGCTGCAACCAATTCTTTCTAGCTTCTTGTGTATATGGTCCCGGTATTGGCTTCCCATGCGACATGATTTGAACGACGCCAGTCATCCGGCGAAAATCTCGCAAATGACGATCTGTATTCTCGGAGTCATCGCCGCTGGGACTACCACTACGGAAGTCCAATGCGTTACGTAAGGCTAAGAGTGGACTCATCCATTCCTTTTCGACATCATTTTGGATCATTGCACTCATGGATTTATCCTGCTCCACCAGAGTGCATACCCAGCAACCAAATCGGGAATCACCACAACTAGGTGTGGATGCGTCGACGACAAGTGGACACTCTCCATCCGCTGATGCGCCAGCGTACATTCCCAGCAAGTCTCTGTTGTTGTAGCCCCATGGATTCTTTTCTTGCATCAAGAAGAGCCAGACATCGTCATTGCTCCAATCCTCTATCGGTGAGTAGACCAGTGAACCGGGCAAGCTGGAATTTGGGCTCAGGCGATTGCGAACGCGGCCTTTTTCGTGCTTTGTCATATTGGCCGAGCGCCTCGCACTTTCGGCTTTTCTTGTACCGAGCACCAGGATTGCTTCTCCACTTGATGACACGATGCTGTTAATAAAAGTGTTCGATGGACGAATCTTGAGCCGTTCTGTACACCAACGAAATTTGTTTCTTGGAGCGGGGTATCCGCGCCCGATCAAGTTGACCCAAAACGAATCAACAGTCCGCGGGGTAAGGCGCTTTGGAACCATCGGAACGCGCTGTTCGTTTGCGGCATGGCGCATCACGTCTAGAGAGTTTGACACCCACGCGGCGACCACCGGGTTCTCAACCATCGTATCCGTTGAAATCACATAAACAGTCTTTTTACGATCTGATTGCGGTATCGAATGAATGGCACTCCAGAGCAATTGAAGTGTTGCGGTCGAGTCTTTACCGCCGGAATAGCCAACGATCCAGGGAACGTCATCGGCCAGGTAGAGCTCGCGAATTTCATCATGGAGGGCTGCAAGCGTCGCCTTGAACCCAAGTTCGTCAAATGCAGATACGCGCTTGCGGGTCAATACTGCGTCCGGATTTGGTCCGGCCGACTCTTCCCCGGAGGGCTTTGGCTTCTCGGACTTCATTTTGGTTGTCATCGTAGTTACTCTCAGAGTTATCGCTATTTGCGCGAGTGTGCGGCCTCAACGCGCATTTGTTCATCATCCAATGGCAGCGCTAATGCCTTCTTGATGACGTTCGTCGTGAGAATCACGTTGGTGGTTACTTTTGATACTTTTCCGCCGATGAGGGCGCGGCCTTCCCAAACCTTTGCGTTGTGACGTGACCAGTCGATCTTTTTCAACGCGTCAAGACGTCGCTGCCAGTCTTTTGGGTGATGTTTGAGCAGGGTGTTTCCCGCCAGGCCGAGGGCTTGTAGGGCTATACCGTGCGAGTGAATATAGCCCTCGCGTACTTCACTGGCTGGCAGCCGTCCTTCCCGAACTTGTGCCCACGCTGGGAAGCGCTCGGCGACAGATTCCCAGAACGTACGTGCCAGGTTTGCATCCTCTGTGAGGTTTCCGGTGGCCAAGCCGTTGATCAAGTCTGCACAGGCGTTATGAAATGCAGAAAGGGTAAACAGCTTGCGGGACCGTTTTGCCAACGAGGACTTTTCCATGTCCACGATGTCCCGAAAGACATCGGATTTCATGATTACCAGCTTAGCAAGACGTGCCTTGTCGTTGCGGTGATCGTAAAGCAGCCCGAGCGACCTGCTTGGCCGGATGGCATATCGATTGAGGTCGGCGAACATCTGCTGACAGCGCTCGAGGCCGATATCCAAAAAGAATACGACCGCTATGGTTTCGTGGCCGAGTTCCGGACGCTGTTCGAGTGCATCGATAATAGCTGCCCGACGATGTTGGCCGTCGTTGATGATGAAGCGCGCGTCCATCGGGACCCGGAGCAAACCAAGTTTGTCCTGTCCTGGTAGCGCGTCGAATGACACTGCTGAGTCTATCGAGACGGTGAGGGCGGAAAATACATAGTCGTCAGGATTGTCGATGATGTAGCCGGCGATTTCTGGAATGCGGACCTTGTTCAAGGTGCGCTGGGCACGCAGTTCGGGGGGGAGTTCATCTTCGTCGAAGATTGAAATCTGGCGCAGCATGCGCAGAGACCACATGGCCACGTAATATTCCCGCCGGGCTTGCAAGCCCCTGATGACGGGGAATGTGAGAGTCGGTTGAGTGTCCATCGTAGAATTGGTTTCTGGCGAATATGTATGTTGTACTGTGTATGTATGTTATTTTACTATACCACAGTAGGTATGTCAAAATAAAGACGTACATTCAGATTTTGGAGAGTCCGTGCCAGCCGTTTACCTAGATTGCAATGCCACCACGCCCATTGAGCCTCAGGTTCGCGACATCTTCTGGCGCTACCTGAATGAGGAGTTTGGGAACGAGGGCAGCCGCACGCATGAATATGGCGCGCGCGCCAAGCAAGCCGTTCAGCGTGCGCGGGACCAATTGGCGGCAATCGTGGGTGCAAAGCGCGAGGAGATCACCTTCACCAGCGGGGCGACAGAGAGCAATAATCTTGCGATTCTTGGCCTGCGTGCGGCGGCGAAGCGGGCCGGACGTATGCATTGCATTACTTCGGCAATTGAGCACAAGGCGGTTCTGGAGCCGCTGGAGCAGATGGAAGGCGATGGCTTTACGGTAACGCGGCTGCCGGTTGGACCGGGCGGCTTTGTCGAACCCAGGGCGGTCGAGGAAGCACTCCGTCCCGATACCTTCCTCGTTTCGCTGATGCAGGTAAACAATGAAACTGGGGTCGTGCAGCCCTTGAACGAGATTTCCGCTGTATTGGCCAAGCACGATGCCTATTTCCATACGGACGCGGCGCAGGGATTTGGCAAGGACATCGATGCTTTGCTGAATCCGAGAATTGACATGATCAGTGTCAGCGGGCACAAGATCTTTGCCCCGAAGGGGATTGGCGCACTTATCGTGAGGCGCCGGGGTTATGACCGAATTCCCCTGAAGCCTTTGGTCTTCGGTGGCGGGCAGGAACGGGGTCTGCGCCCGGGAACATTGCCGGTGGCATTGATCGTTGCACTTGGCGAGGCTTCTGAGCTGGCGGTTCGCGATCGCGAGGCACGCAGACTGAAATGTCTTTCGATGCGTGCCGAAGCCTTGGCCGCATTCGCTCCGCTGCATCCGCGGTATAGCGGTGACAGCGAACGCGGGATGTCCCATGTCCTGAATGTCGCGTTCGCGGGCCTCGACTCGGAAGCATTGATCGTTGCGCTGAAAGACATGATCGCAATATCGAACGGCTCGGCCTGCACGTCGTCGAGTTATACGCCCAGCCATGTACTGAAGGCAATGGGCATGACGGACGATCAGGCAAATTCCTGTGTGCGTATCAGCTGGTGCCATTTGACTCCAACCGTCGACTGGGGCGCAGTGGCAGAAAGGATTCGCAGGTTGATGTGATAGGTGGGCGCCCGGTCAGCGTCAGATTTGCTCGCCGTTCTTGGTCGCGGCGGCGTAGCTGGTCAATGCCTGCTCTAGTTCGTTCTTGATGATTCCTTGTCCGGTGGAGTCAGAGGAGCTGGACAGCGCACCTCGCAAGTATTCGAAGCCACCAGCCGCGTAGCGTTCGAACTTACGAAATAGTTCATCTTCGCGCTCGGGACGCAGCAGTTCAACGTCCTGGGTACCTATGAGAGGGATGAGCAGCACAAATGCTGAAAGACTCGAGTTACCAAACTTTTGTGTTTCGAACGTATCGGTGCTGATCTCTTGTCTCTGCGGGCCGACGTCGCGCTCACGCTTGCGGACTAGCCCAATCACGGCGGCGAGAACGACCGCGCCAGTGTTGTAGCGGTACAAAGCGTTATGGCTCGGCTGCCCAGCAGAGTCGAGCCCCTTAAGCATATTCACGATGTCACTGAACTCGCTCGGCCAGTAGATGGCTCGGGATCCGGTAAACAGTCCTTGTTGTGCCATCACTTGATCTCCACAATCGACGACTCATCCCGCTCGGCATTGTATTCATTCAGCGTCAGCTTTTTACCGGCCAGAATCATGGTTTTTACTGGCTTGTTGCCGCGCGGTCCGGTTTCCTTGGAAACCAACATATACCGTCGCGCGACATGGTCTTGAAGCGCCCTGGCGACCGAATCTCCCCAAGCTGCCGACGAGAGCAACAAAACAAGTTGGGTCGATTGACTGGCAAGGTTCTCGGCTACCGAACCCTGATAGTCAGGATCAAGTGCCGAAAATGGAGCATCCAACACCAGCGGTGCTACGGTGGGTTCAGCGAGAAAGTCGATCTTCTCCTGCGTCTTGCGTCCAGCCAGAGCGACCACCGTGGTGATGAAGGCGAACTTTAGGACTTGACCTTCGCCTGTACTGCGGCCCACTTGCCTGCCTTGGGTATCGAGCATCTCGACTTCGTAAGTTTTGGGATTAATCCGAGCCTTGAAGTATTTTGTAAGGTAATTGCCCAGCACGCGGTTCAGCTCGATCTGCAGGACATTCAGCGCGCGAACTTCCTGCGCCTTGAGGGTCTTTGCGATGTAGTCCGATAGACGTTTGATCTTATCCAGCTCTTTGCGAACGGCATCACCGTGCCCCAGCTTCTTTGACTCGTTCTCGTAGCGAAGCTGGAAGTCGGCCAGTCTGCGCTCGTTTTCACCGATCTGATTCTGCAAGATCGCCTGCTGACCGTGCAACTCACGATATTGAGTATTTGCCGTTGTCCGTGCATCCTCAAGCGTACGAATAGAGTCCTCGTCAATCTTTTGCAGTTCCTCGCGGATTTCCTTGAGCTCATTGTCGATTTCGGCGATTTCAGAATCGGTGAGCTGAATCCGCTGCTGAACGGCACCCAATGTCGCCTTATAGTTCTCTTGGACGCTACGGATGTCCTTCAGCAAATACTGGATGCTTCGAACGCGAGTATTAAATCCAGTTGTCGAGGCGCTCTTAAGCAGCCCGCGTATTCTGTCTTCCTCATCCGATCCGACACTTACCCCGCGGCCGCAAATGCATCTGGCCTCGCGCAAAATATCTTCAACCAGCTGCTCGCTGAAAGGCGCTGGAAGTTTTCCGGTGTTTTCCTTAATGTGTAGCTGATCCTCAAACTGCATGGCTTGGCCATATGACAGAACAGCCGGCGCAGATTCCCCGATTACTTTCGCTTCCTGATCGCGCAATTCTTTGAGTAGGGCAACGCGCTGCCTGCGTTGGCCATCGAGCCTGGATCGACGTTCCTGCAATGGCTTGCTCTTCGGCAAGCCGCGAAGCTGGGATTCAATCTGCTCGATCTTTGTATCAAGCTCATGAAGCTTGCCGTCAAGGGAGTTCAGCTTTTGTCGTTGGGCAGGTAAAACATGCTCAATGCTCTCCATCTTATCTTGAATTTCTACCAGGGTTTTCGAATTCGCGACATTGGCGAGATTGCGCTGCTTCTTGATCAGGCAGTGCTGTAGATCGTCGACGAGCACGTCGACCAATTCGAATCCGAGGATTCGCCTCAACGAGCGGCGAAATTCCTCGCTTCCGGAGAGTTCCAGCTCGCCAATTGCCTCCGCGTCAAAAAAGAACCAGCGCGAAAGAGCCTTAGGGATAATCCGCTCGACAAATTGCTGTGAATTCACAATCCCGTGGGGTACGTCGCCTTTCAAATGGTACAGACTGAATCTGGACTCGTTTCGGCCAGTTACCGTCCGAACCGCCTGATATAGCTTGTCCTCGTGCGAAAAAACGAGTTCGACAAAGCACTCACAGTCCTTGTCCTCGTCACGGGCGGTCTTGTTGATTAGCAGTTCCGGGTTTGACAGGCGGGGCGTAAAGGCACTTGTAAGGCACCAGAAAATGGCATTCAGCAGATTCGTCTTGCCGGCTCCATTTTCGCCATGGATGACGGTAACAGCCCTGGAGCCGGGCGGAGCGAATTCGACAACCTGGGTTCCATAGAAACCCCGGAAGTTACTGATTTTCAGATACACCAGAAACATCAGAAGGACTCCTTGGCGATTGCCTCAAGAATTCGATCGACACGCTCATCCGTGGATCGAGTTGCTCCAGGCGCCTTGAGATCTCGTTCAAGCAGCAGGAGTTGCTGAGCCACGGAATGGAGTTTCCGATCGGCAGCGCTCAACTTGCCTTTCTTCTCTTCATCGATTTCTTCGCCAAGCTCTTGAAGTGCGTTCTTGATATTCATAGTTCGGCTCCCTACATCGTTGATGCGTAGGACATAAGTATGCGTGATTTCGGATATTGTGAGCTCATTGAGGCGCACCAGATGAGCCTGCGTCAAAACGGTACAGCAGTTCAGAGCCCCTTCTTGAATGATCTTGGCACTCGCAAACCCGTTTTGTTGGGCTCCATTCTGTAGGCGAGACGAGATTGATCTGGACCGTAGCTCACATGAATTGGGCGATCATGGCCATAGTAATAGAGGCGATCAAACGGTAGGTTTGCAATAATCCAGCCTGCGACTTCTTCCATGTCTTCGTCCGAGACCCGAAAATCCACTGCAGCACCGAGACGGCTACAAACCGGTGCGCCTCCTCGCTTCACCTCATGCGCTGCGTGCTGGTCCAAGCCGGGGGCAATTCTGGCCGGTATTTGTTTCGCCAAAGGTGGTGAACAGAATCCATACGTAAGCTCAATCATTCCAAAGTAGTCAATTACCGGATCGAGAATGTGGTGGGCAAGCTCAAGTAGTGCTGTGTAGCTATCAGGCACTATGGGTCTATTGGATATACCAGTGCGCGCCTGAGTCTCTCCGCATTCGATGAGTTGGCGGTAGGTAAGATATTGACCGCAGGGTGAATCGATATCAGGAACTTTTCTGCTTCGGCTCAGTGTGTTCCCTTCAACTTCATAGCGCTTTGCCTCAAGCATCCCATCAAATTCCTGGGGTGTGGGGCCATATCCGGTAAAGTCCATAAAGCCGGCACGATCCAGAGCCTCTTCAAACGCAATCTGTTCGGAGAAATTGGGAAATTCTTCATTGATAAACCTCGATTTTCGAAACAAGTAGGGCGGCTCATAGGAACCTGTGTAATCGAAAATCGCCATATCCAGCGTACGCAGGTTGAGCTTTATGCGCTGGATCATCTTCGGCAATGGCTTGCCGACGAAGTCGTCAAACCTCATCAAGGTGAGCTTGCCTGAGCGGATGTGTATCTTGATCAGATCTGCGCTGGAGACATCACCGTAGAGTTGCGTGCCGCAATGGACATAGGTTCTGAGTACGGGGGGCAACTGTTCGACGAGGCTAGTGTGCAGTTGCAGCGACTCGCTGTCTTCTAGCCAGCCAATGCCGTGTTCTGCCGCTTCATGGCAGGCTTGCCCAATAGCCTCGATATTGGCGACGTTGAATAATAGTTGCCGACCCGTATCCGACGCCGTGCGGTAATCGCCAAAGAAGGTACGGATGTCCTTCTGTAGTCGTGATTCGAGGTGCCGGTAGGGTTTTCGTTTCTCGAATTGCAGCTGGGCGAAATACACCCGCAGGTCATCGATGCGGGACTGGCGCGCTTCATCTAGATAGGCTTCGACGTTTTCTTTACGCGACTTGATGAAGCGTAATGCGGCGGAGAGCGTACCAAAGATTGAAGTGATTTCGTCGAGATTAGGAATCTCGCTTCGATCGGGATCGCGGCCATGAATCAGGCAGGTCTCCCATAGCGATTCCAGCAGTTCGCGATGGGCGAGATACTTTTCTTCTTTTTGTGAGATGCGTACCGGCTTTTCTGGCCGCGATAGACGTGCAAGACGCAGGATGTTGCGGCGGTTCACCATCCGCCCATACATGAAGCACTGCTCGGCATCCTTGTCCTTGAACACGAAGAAGATGCCCGGTCCGACAGGGATGGGCTCATCGCCAATCACTTCGTGCAGGAAATGGCGCATCTCACCCTGGGTGTAATACTTCTGGAAGGTGTTGCGAGAGGTCAGCACCCCATCGCCATATGGGGTGCCAGTGATGGCTTCCTGGTTGGCTAACATGGCGGAGACGACGAGGAGCTCATTGGCGAGAGCGTAGGCACCACGCAATGCCTCGATGCGCTCGTCAATGTCTTCGATCACGTTAATGACAAAGCCTAGATTAACGAGATGGGCTGTCTGCTTGACGCCATCGGGTGCAAAGTGAGGATCCCAACCGGCAGCTTGGATGTTGTTCTCGCGTAAGCCACGCAGATCGTCGCCACGTCCGCATCCATAATCGAAGACAGTCTTACTGCCATCAAGAAAACCAAAGCGTGCGAGCGCCTGGATTGGGGCAGAAAATCCGTACCGGGTCAGCGCAGTCAGATGCCGCGCGACTCCTTCAAAGGCGGTCTCGCTTGCGTCTTCGAACGCGGTCTCGTCGTTGCCGATAGGGACAAGTTCATGACCAACAACACGATAGCCCTTTTGGCTCAGGAGCGATTCCCAAGCGCGCTTGAATCCGATGCGGTTGGGATCGTCAAATAATCCAATTTGCTCTGCCGCCGCCGTCAGAGCTTGGTAGGTACTTTGTTGTGGATGATTGGTCAGTAACAGCAACTCCTTACGGTGGAGTACCGGAGGGTTTAATGAGTCTGCATAATTACGATGTCTAAAGGTGCCTGCCGAAACATCGACTGTCCAGTAGTTGGCAAGTTGAGGAAATGCTTCCTCGTGGAAGCCAGCGTAATCAAGCAGTGTCACCGCCGCATCGGAATCGGAAAGCTTAATGACGTTAAAGCAATTGGGCCTAGCAATTCGCTGAGCCGTCTCAATTCGAGCTTGCTGGGATGGTTCCAGGCTGGTCAGACTATCGACATGAAAATAGCTATGAAGACCAACCTTTTTACATGGGATCAGGCCCGCCACTCTACTGACACAGTATGGCTTCATTAAAATCTTAGCAATACAGACACTTCTGGTATAAATGTCCGCGTATGGCCATGACGAAAACTGCTATTGGAGCCAAGTATGACTACATTTGCATACACCGTAGTACTGAATGACAGTGAGGTCATTGCTATTGAAGCGGCCTTAGAACTACTAATTAAGCACTGCGATAAAAATCTTAAAAATGGCCCACGAGCACCTTACTACATTTGGCGTGTTCATGCGGAGCGCATCAAAGCTAAACTTACTGAGAATTCTGTGCAGACGAGCGGACAAAGGACAGATCCTGAAACTGGAGAGACAACTATTTGGATTGGTCTAAACTCGAATCAAGACTGATGCCACTATTCAGATGGTCCCAGGAGCGATGAAGGAAGGGGCTGGAATTGAGAACTCTATTCGCAAGACAGATTGGGCAGGCGCGTGTCGAGGTCGTCGCCGGGAGTCTAGCCGATGATCTCGGAGTGAATGCAGTAGTCCATCCAACCTCGGCTTCAATAGAGTTTGACGGCGGTGTCGGGATGGCCCTAGTAGCCAAAGCCGACATGAAGGCGCTGCAGAAAGCTTGCACTGAGAAAGCACCGCTGGAGGTTGCGGGATCTGTGAGCACTCCTGGTTTCGGTCTGCCGTGCCCGCACATAATCCATTGTCGCGGGCCTCGTTATGGCGATGAAGATGCTGATGAGACGCTTGGCAAAACCTACTGGAACGTACTGTCTTTGGCGGAGAAAAATGGCTTCCACTCTCTTGCGATTCCGGCCATTTCATCGGGAGCGAAGGGGTTCCCGTTGGCCAAATCTGCGAGTATTGCCATAGAGGTCCTGAAGTCTTTCAGCCCGGAATTTCAATCTCTTCGGACGGTGCGGTTTGCACTGCCTGATCCAGAGTCAGCTGATTTTTTCACTAAAGAGCTGATGCGTCCGCCCTCGTTTCCGGAAAAAACGGTTCGTTTGGAGATTCCATCGGTTTATTCCCCGAACGAATTCAATGCGATGCGCAAGAGCGTATTGGGCAACCATGACACGAAGTGGTTTTTCTACTACGAGGAGCCGTGGCTATGCATCTATCGGGGCATCCGACGTTCCGGGGGATGTCATTTCTGGCTTAGGCTCCCAGATGGTTCTCGATCGGCAGCACTAGAGGACTGTCTAATGGGCATGGATCTGCCTTGGGGAAAGGGCGAAGCTGAAAGACTTGTTGGGAACCTTCTCGACAATTATTATGAATTGTTATTAATCGATAAAGAGATAGAGACGGTCGGCAATGTGCAGTTTTGGATCAAGCGCGGGAATTTGGCACTCGAGTCATCCGCGGTTGATGGATTGCTTTCGGCGTCTCAGGTGCGTGATCTTGGCCAAAGACTTCTTTCTTTGGCGGATTCGCTTACCAAGCGAGAAAATATAGCTTGAAAGCTCTGAGCGGAACAGATTTGACAAGGCCTAGACGCGCGCTATTTCACATGCTCAAGTAATTCGTTTCGCAGGTAACCTCTGGACAAGAGCCTGGAAATTGCAGACGTTCCGAGGCGTCGGTGCCGACCACCCTGACCTTGTGCTGCTTGCGGCTGGCGTTCGAGGACGACTAAGGTTTCGCCATCGGAAATGCGGATTATCTTGCCCTCGAGGATCTCCTCCATGGCTGGTGCGATAACCGCCAGCGCCATAAGGAACGGGAGAAGCCGTTTCACGGAACACGGTGGATGACGTTCGTCACTACCCCCCCATATTTCCAGCGCCTGATCGTCATTGAATTCAATCGGGTGGTAGCCAAGGTTCTGCGGCAGGAGGCGGACTTGTCCGTTGCGCCTGGAAAGACGCTTCTGGGTAAGTTCACCGCCCACCACGGCAATGACGATATTCCCGTCGACTGCCTCCAGCGCCCGATCCGCGACCAGCATCTTGCCGCTCAGGATGATGCGCTAGTCATCTCCCGTTCAGGACGCAATTCGGATGTGTGGCAGATAACCGATTCGTAGCTGACTGCGACGTGTAGGCAGGGAATCGGCCGCTCCGGGTGAGTTTGAGACGTTTGTGCTGTTAAGTCTCAGCTTATATGCGCCTTGACTGTGTTGCTTGAGGGTGTCCAACGGTTTTCTGTCGTTTTCGTCCTGCGGCTGGGTTTAGGCATCCACCACCCTGGAGATGCCGCGATGGTTATTTGGATTGCCTACCAAAGGATCTCCCCCAGCGGTGTCGGGAGATACTTAATGAAGGAAGGGGTATCGAAGTGGATACCGTGGTAAGAAACGTGGTAACTCTATGAAGCGAATTATGTAGATCAAGCATTGGCGGGGCTTCTAGAGCACAGTTCGTAAGACACCCTCCCACATTCCCGACCCGATCACATCCTCCGCGGTTTCCTGTTCTTCGGTACGTCTGATCGCGGGGTTGCACCTTTGCGCTTGTGTGGCGTCGCGCAGCTTGCCTTGCCTGTGCCGGCCGGCTGATAGGACGGCACGAGATGGCGGTGGCCGTTGCCGATCAGGTCGGCGCGCCCCATGCGCCGT
>Ga0138256_10001028_pt1 | contig 29958 bp, 23 predicted proteins | sample KNB2016incub_MG_FD_105486 | JGI IMG/M metagenome (GOLD analysis project Ga0138256, IMG submission 105486) | Active sludge microbial communities from wastewater in Klosterneuburg, Austria - KNB2014incub_MG | ecosystem: Engineered > WWTP > Activated sludge > Unclassified | place: Austria... | reverse complement strand
ACCTTCTGCATTAGCGGCAAGTGTGACTGTTTGACTATTTCCGCCATAAATTTTCATTGGCCCTTCCACACCTATTGAAGCAGTTACATTAGCTGCTTTGCTAGTTGTATTGGTCAACGTAACAGGTACACTCACTGTATCACCCGGACTTAAAAATCTTGGCAATGCCGTACTAATAACAATTGGATCAGCAACTGTCATTGTATTATCTGCAGCACCAAAACTTTGTCCTTTATACGAAACGGCCATCAATCTTAGCTCACCACTAAATTGTGGCACATCAAATTCAAATTCAGCAACACCACTTCCGTTTGCTTTTTTAATGCCACCCCAATAGCTAACTACTTTGACTCTTTTGGCCGCCAAAGGATTTACTCTTTTTTCCATATCTGCAAATGCTCCATCACCACCAGTACTGCTGAGCCTTGCTCTCACTTCTTCAAATAACAAAGGATACAAATCAAATGCTGTTACCTGCAATGCTTTTTTCTGATAGAAATAATCGTAAGGATTAGGAGTTTTAAAATCACTGATTTGTAATACACCGTTATCAACAGCGGATAGTGTAACAAAACTACCCGGCGAAGCTTTCACCGTTACTTTCTGATGCGTTTTAGATCGAACCGTTTTCTGAGCTACTACTTCCACATTTATTTTTCGGCCTTTATCTTCTACAGTTACGTTCTGAAATCCATGAGCTACAGTTAATGGAATATTTGAAACTTCATGCGGTTTGATCAATGTAGCAGTGATATAAACATTCGGGACATGATCAGAAGATAATTTTAAATCAACACTTGCTGTTCTGTTACTAACATCCACATACTGATAAGAAACAACATGGTCTGTTTCCATCGTTACCAGCATCTTTCCGCTGAAAGGAGTTTTAAATAAGGCTGTAACTTTTTCACCGGCCATGTATGACTTCTTATCAATCTCGATATCAATATTTCCTTCCTTACTTACTTCGAAAGAAGAATTATCTGCACCCCAACTTCCATAACTATAAAAACTACGACTTACATAATTATTGGCTCCGGGACGATAAATACGAACTTCATAATCGCCGGGACTTCTTGGCACAAAACTGTAAACCGTATTAGTTCCAACAGTAAGATCTTGCTCAATCATCATCTTATCTTCCTTTTGCGATACGTAGCGGAAATAGTTTCCACTCTTTGTTAGTACAGTTCTATACTCATGTTTTATAACCTGTACTAATGCCGTTGCACTTACACCGTTACCATCTTTATTTACCGCTGCCAAAGAAAACTTTACTTGCTGATTTAACGGATAATAATAAAACCAATCCTGCTTGATACCAAAGAATACATCTTGTGTGAAAATATCAACCGATGTTCCTCTGCTGACTGGTCTTCCGGTTTCATCAAACACGGTAGTATAAAAATTAGTTTGCAATGCTCCCATATTAGCATACGTATCCGGCACTGTATATTCCACTGTTGCATTTCCCGCTGCATCAGTCGTTCCTTCTTTCACCACTTTATCAAAGAATGAACTCTGGTTAGCTAGGCTGAAATTATAATCCTCAAATTTCTTAGCTGAGAAATTTTTCTGTTTTACCTGTATCTCTGTTTCATATTTTCTGTTCGATGCCGGCGGTCCGAAGAAATTAGTTGCATTAATAGAGAGTGTAGCCACATCACCTTGACGTAAAAATTCCTTATTCAGTTTCGAACTTACTTTTATTCTATCAGGCACAAATTCTTCTACCGAAAAATTCTTTGAAGACAACAAAATATCTGTTGTTGTGTAAACTTCCAGCGTATAACTTCCGGTAATGGCGGCAGTCGGTATTTCAATATTCCCTTCCACCGCACCTTCTTCATTCAGTGATTTTCGGAACGCCTTCATCTCTTTACCGTTCGGCATCAGGAATTTCATTTTCAAGGGAATGTCTCCGGGGTTTTTCCATTGTGCGTCACGAAGGATAACAGAAAAATTAATTTGCTCGCCGGGTCTGTAAACATCTCTTTCGGCATATACAAAAGCATCAAAGCCCGAAGGATTATTTCTTTTACCTCCTACTTCAAATCTTGATGTATTTACTCTTGTATTATTAAAAGGCAGATAGTTGAAATCATCAGCCGTTTTTGCAATCACCATAGCTGGTTTAAAACCACTAAATTCTTTTTTGCTGTATGGAATTTCTGCAACACCTTCTTTATTAGTGGCTCCAGTTCCAATTAATTGGTTGTTGGTTCCGTACACAGAAATATTTACTCCATCAACAGCATCCGCTGATTTTATAGAATTAGTAAATACATAAATTTTATCCTGACCTTCTTTTGCTATTAAGCCTAAATCTGACAACGAGATATATCGACTATCTTTCACCCAATAATCTTCAGCAGAACGAATGACCACATGATAAACGCCTTTGAAATCCGGCAGTCTATCTTCGAACTGAGAAAAGTTCAGCAATCTACCAGCACCACTTTTTGGTAATGATCGGGTATCAATTTCTTTTTCATAAATAACATCTCCTAACATTCCATCGCCACCACCATAACTATCGTAATTGTCATAATCTCCTTCATAGCTAGCATAGTCAGGTCCGCTGCTAGTTTCCTGCGGATAATAACCGTACCGTTGTGCCATCATTAAATTATTCTCATAGATTTTTGAAATGATAATTTTAACCTTCGGCGTATTTGTAATTTTTACTTCAATATTCTTTCCGCCTTTCTTAGAGAGATAAACCGCTTTGCTATTCGTAAAGCTTATGTCTGATTCTAATTCACCAAAAGCAACACTTCCGTTGTACTCTTCATTCATCACTCCTCCAATCTTTCCCCGCAAACCTTTCATAATTGCAAGCACATAACTTTTCTCTGTATCAAATTTGTCACTCCGCAATGTAAACCCATAATCGTTCGCTTCAATTGTATAGGCTAGTTCAGGATCAAACTTTACAAATGACTTCAAACTCTCACCTGTCAACTGCTGATTTGTTGTAACCTTCACTATCCCTTCCGTTCCATCATGTTCGGCTTCCAGATTTTGAACCGACAACACATAGGGCGAAGAAATAGTTACCGGCATTTTAAATGCATCAGCAGACATATTCCCTTTCTCTGGTTTCAATCCACTTTCAATTGTAACAATTCCATCTAGGTCTTTATCTTCTGCCTTTAACCCATTTAATCTTATTGAAATTTTATTGTCAGGCGAAATTGTAATTAAGTTGAACTCTGTTTTCTTTCCTTCCACTTCAATTTTTAATTTATTTTTTAAATCTTCTGGGTTCACTTTATAATTAAAAAATAAATCAACCTGCGGAACTGCCGTTGTACTGCTTTCGCCAATCCAGATTACCTGTGCATTGCCCATTTCCAGACCGGATGTATTGAAACTTATTTTATCACCATTCTTTACGCTGTTATACTCACTAAACCGCAGCACTGCACTTTTAATGGAAGCTGTATAGTTTGTTGCCGGGCTCAGTGGTTGAGAAGGTGAAAAAACCAGTTCATCAGGTCCCGCCCAGCGAAACTTGCCAGCAATATCAGGAGAAAAGGAAATATATTCTGTCGAATCCCAGGCATTCAGCATAGAATCTTTTGCCAGCGAATGATTAAACCTGAATACAAGATTTCCAAGTTGCTCCACTTCACCTTTTGCATTGGTAAAGGAAAGAACAACTGCATTTTTTTTACAAGAGGATAAAAAAATAGCTCCGATTGCAATCAGCGGAACTATAATAGCTTTGATACGCATAGTGGTGTAGGTTAAAGGTTCAGAATGAAAGAGAAGTTAAAGAATTTATGTTGAGTAAAAAATTTAGCTGTACATTTCTTTTTCACAGGTTCAAAATAAAGAAATTAGCTATTGAATAACTAAGGAGGTACATCGCTAATTGCATGTGTAAATTCGGGAGATTCCATAAAGGAATTTGTGTATTTGATAGGAAAGATACGGCACATATAAAATGAGTTGCAAATTTAGAACGATAAATATTTGTTAAGCAGCAACGGAATAAACAATTGATACTATCTGATGAACAAACGTTTCAAAATGCATATCACTCGCCGAAGTATTTTACGGTTCTTTAAAAAAATTGGCATTGGATTGCTTGGATTAATTGCTTTGTTCTTTTTATTACACCTTATTTTCCCTTTACCAGATAAAGTGGAGTATTCCACCATCATAACCGATAATAAGGGCGAAGTAGTAAATGCCTATCTCACAAAAGATCAGAAATGGCGGATGAAAACTGAGTTAGACGAAATCTCACCATTATTACAAAAAACCATTATTGCCAAAGAGGATAAGCATTTCTATTCCCATCCTGGTGTTAATCCCTTTGCCATAGTAAGAGCATTGTTTAATAATATTTTCAAAATGAGGCGAACTTCCGGTGCCAGTACCATCACCATGCAAGTGGCCAAAGCATTAGAACCGGGAAAAAGAAATATCTGGAGTAAGATTCGGGAAGTGTTCCGGGCTTTTCAACTGGAATTGAAGTACAGCAAAAAAGAAATTTTACAATTATACCTAAACCTTGTTCCTTATGGCGGAAATATTGAAGGTGTAAAATCTGCATCGCTTTTATACTTTAATAAAAACCCTGACCATTTATCGCTGGCAGAAATAACAGCATTAAGCATTATTCCCAATAAACCCGGCTCATTAATAATTGGCAGAAATAATGACCTGATCGTAAAAGAAAGAAACAAATGGCTTCAACGATTTGCTAACGAAAAAATATTTACCCAAAAAGAAATTGAAGATGCATTAGCTGAACCACTTGAGGCAACCCGCCAATCAGTACCACATTATATTCCTCATCTTGCCTATAAACTTAAAAAGCAAGGCGACAACATTATCAAAACAAATATTGATCTGAACACTCAATTAAAAACAGAAAAATTAGTAGCCGATTATATCCGTATACAAAGACTGAAGAATATTAAGAATGCAGCCGTTATAATTATTGATAACAAAACGCATAAAGTAATAACCTATGTAGGCTCAGCCAATTTTTATGATACAACTGATGGCGGACAGGTAAATGGTGCTCAGGCAGTTCGCCAACCGGGGAGTACATTAAAGCCATTTCTTTATGCTATGTGCTTTGATGAAGGTTTGTTAACTCCTAAAACTGTAGTAACAGATGTGATGGTAAATTACAATGGTTATGCACCGGAGAATTATGATAAAAAATTTAATGGCTATGTAACAGTTGAATCTGCATTGGAACATTCGTTAAATATTCCGGCTGTAAAAAGTTTACAAATGCTGGGACATGAACAGATGATTCAGAAATTGTCGAATATTAATTTCAGACAAATACAAAAAGACAGAAGGAAACTTGGCTTGTCGTTAATTCTTGGAGGATGCGGTACGACTTTGGAAGAACTAACCGGTTTATTTTCTTCATTCGCTAATGATGGTAATTATTACTCACCCTCGTTTATTCAAAGCGATACGGTACATAATAAGGTTAAAGTTGTTAGCCCAGCTTCTAACTATATGATTAATGAAATTCTATCAAAGATCAACCGCCCCGATTTCCCTTTAAACTGGACAGCTACCGAACGAATGCCAAAAATTGCCTGGAAGACAGGAACCAGCTATGGAAGAAAAGATGCCTGGAGTATAGGTTACAACAGAAATTATACAGTGGGGGTTTGGACAGGTAATTTCTCGGGAGTTGGTGCAGCAGATCTTAGCGGAGCGAATATTGCCACACCTTTATTGTTCAAAATATTTAATACCATTGATTACGATAGCGATGAAGAATGGTTTATCCAGCCAAAAGATTGCGATATAAGACAGGTGTGTAGCGAAACAGGGTTAATACCTTCAGAACATTGTACCAGTCTTGTTACAGATTATTTTATTCCTTTAATATCTTCTACCAAAGTTTGTAATAACTGGCAGGAGATAATGCTAAGTGCGAATGAAAAAATATCTTTTTGCAAAAGCTGTGCGCCGCAAACCGGTTATAAAAAGAAATGGTTCAAAATAGTGGAGCCGGAAATGCAGGCATGGTACGAAGACAACAGAATTGTTTATCAAAAGATTCCGCCTCATAATCCTGATTGCGAAGTAATATTTAAAGGTGCTGCACCAACGATTTCCTTTCCTGTAAACGGCACAGAATATATCATCAATAAAAAAAATCCAGAACCATTACAATTGATTTGTAAAACAGCTAACGATGTAACCAAAGTGTATTGGTATATCAACAACAAATTTTACAAAAGCTGCAACGCAGGAGAATCACAATTTTTTGTGCCAACAGAAGGCATTGTAAAAATATCCTGTACTGACGATAAAGGAAGAAACAGGGATATTAAGATTACTGTAAAGTATATTGATCTTTAAATCTTTCCTGCGGCTTCTTCTCCGGTGTTAATAGCTCCTTCCATAAACCCCTGCCAGTCCGCTAAATGTTCACCGGCAAAATGAGTATGAATATGCGACCGTTTCAATATTGGCATTACTCTGAACCATTGGCCTCGTCCATACATGGCATAAGCACCATGAGAGAACTCATCATTTCCCCAGTAGTAATTAGTTTGTTTTTCAAAATAATCTTTTGCGTCATTAAAATGCGGTTTCAGTGTTTGCAAAACCATATCTTCTCTCCAATCATCAGATTGATTGGCAACTACCGCTGCTTTTTCGCCTATAGTATAAGAGATTAATACTCCTTTTTTAGAATCCTGATTCTTGGTAGCATGATAAAAATAATGTGGTGATTGGTCTGTTATCATATCAAAACTTTCATCATTCCAGAAACGTTTTTTAAAAACTATCGGGTTTTTATTGATTCTTGCATATTGCAATTCATTTATTGCATTTACCTGGTCAGCAGGTAATCCCGGTTCCCACTTTATTTTCTTGACAGCAAAGGTTGGTGCCGTGCATATTATTTTATCAGCCGTAAACTTTTGTCCGTTGTTACAATAAACAGTTACACCACCTTTTATGTTCTGCACCACACGGCTTACAGCATGTTGTAACTTAATTTTATCGTTGCCAATCTTATCAGCAATCTTCTTGGCCAGCATACTGTTACCACCTTTTATTTTCAGGTCCATTTCATTTTTCTCACTGCTTTCAGCATATTCTGCCAATGCAGCAAATGCAGAAACACTTCGGATGGTTTCTCCAAAATCAGTACTGTCAAGTAATTCTCTGATGTCAAGGTCTCTTCCTTCGCACCCATTGTTTACGAGGAAACGCCACCAATCCATTTTATCAAGTTTCAGTTTTTCTGCTTGCGTCAATTTTGGATAGTGATCAATTATTGCTTTGAATTTTTTATTCCAGTCTTCGCTATAATCCCATTCATTCTTCTTGTAATACTTGCCTTTATAAATAAGATGAGTATCAAACTGGTTATTCTGTAACTCCAAGCCAAATTCGTTACATAAATTTTGTATCCGCTCATGTGAATTACCCACCCATTCTGCACCAAGTTCAATAATCAGGTTTTCCTTTTCATCAATAGTGTGAGAAAACACACGGCCACTTATCCTGTTTCTGGCTTCCAGTATTACAAAGTCAATACCCTTTTTATGCAAGTAGTTGGCAGCAGCAAGACCAGCAAATCCAGCACCTATAATAATTACTTTAGGTTTCTTTGCAATAAAAAAATTGCTAAAAGCGGATGATGCTAAAAAAATACCGCCAGTTGTAATAGCAGTTTCTTTAATAAATTTTCTACGGGAGCTCATAAGTCTGGTTTTGGTTGACCGTAAGTTCTGGTTTTTACCATTCATTACAAAAAACTATGAGACAAAAAATATCCCCACAAATTGCGGGGATAACTATTTATTTTTTATGGAGCTATTAAATCAATCAACCTTCTTTACACTTCCTGCGCCACTTATTTTCTGACTAACAGTTGCATTACCTTTATACCTTACATCTGCAGCCCCAGAAATTTTTAGATCTAATTTTACACTTGCAAAAACCGCTGCATTTCCTGCACCTGATAGTTCTATAACTGTATTTTCTGTCTGCAAATCAAAACAATTGATATCTGTACTACCAGATCCATCTACTTTAAAATCTTTTGTTTGACCGGAAAGAGTGATTGACCCAGCACCTGATAAGTCCGCTTCAATTTTTGGTGACACTAATTCCATTTTCACATCACTGGCACCACTTATATCAATAGCTATTTCTTCCGAACTGGTAATTTTATTCTCGCTAAAAATATCACAAGCTCCTGATGCTTTGAAATATTTAAAAGATGGTCCACTTACATATACTTTAATAGAACGAGAAGACTTTAAGTTCACTCCATCTTTTGAACGGATTTTTAAAGTGCTGCCATCCAATTCTGTTATAATATATTCCATCAGGTTTTCATCCGCCTCTACTCTTACAGAAAAAATAGAATCCTGCTTTACATAAATATCTGTGTTGCCACTCACATAAACACCATCAAAAGAGCTGATAGTTCGATTCTCCACTTTCATGTTGCCATTGCCACGAATTCTTTCGCCGCCAATATAATTACAGGACGAAATAATAACAGCCAGCACAATCAATAATAATAGTCTTTGCTTCATAAAAATGGTTTGTGGTAAAAATAACAACTTCAAAAATAACCTTTCATGTGCTAAGACGTTTAAAGGACATTCTAGGTTACAAATAAAGAACCCTTTATCTGAATTCCTTAAAACCCGCCACAGAAAGGAGTTTTAAAGCTTAACGGCAAAGCTCAAACAGATTTTTTACCTTCGCAACATTATGATACACCTTCGCCAAGGCTTCGGTGCAAACTCACTTAATTCTATATAATATTATATAAATGACTGAAAAGATACTGATTCTTGATTTTGGATCCCAATATACCCAACTTATTGCCCGTGCCGTAAGAGAAGCAAATGTGTACTGCGAAATCATTCCTTATCACAATAGTTTTGAATTTGAACCCGGACTGAAAGGTATCATTTTATCAGGTTCGCCCTTTTCAGTGAACGAAGAAAATGCGCCTGATGTAAATGTGCAGGAGTTTATAACTAAAGTTCCGGTATTAGGTGTTTGTTATGGTGCTCAATTAACCGCTAAACGTTTTGGAGGACTTGTTGCCAAAAGTAATAAGAGGGAATATGGCCGTGCAACTTTGCAAAGAACAATGGATGATGCATTATTAAGTGGTGTGGCAAAAGAAAGCCAAGTGTGGATGAGCCATAGTGACACCATCAAAGAATTGCCAGAGGGATTTGAATTGTTGGCCACTACCGAAAGTATTCCTGTTGCAGCGTTTAAAAAGAACGGAGCCGGTACAAATCCTCTTTATGGAGTTCAATTTCATCCTGAAGTTTATCACTCAAAGGAAGGCAAAAAAATACTTAGCAACTTTTTAGTTAATATCTGTGGCTGCGCACAAGATTGGACACCTGCACATTTTATTACAGATACCGTTGAAGCCTTAAAAAAGCAAATTGGTGATCGGAAAGTCATCATGGCATTAAGCGGCGGTGTTGATTCAACTGTGGCTGCCACTTTAATTCACAGAGCTATTGGAAAAAATTTATACGGCATTTTCGTTGACAACGGAGTGCTACGAAAAGATGAGTTTGAAGCCGTTTTAAAAATGTATGACCAATTAGGATTGAATGTTACGGGTATTGATGCAAAAGAAAGATTTTATAATGATCTGGCTGGCAAATCTGATCCAGAAGAAAAAAGAAAAGTAATCGGCAGTTTATTTATAGATATTTTTCAGGAAGAATCAAAAAAAGTAGATGGTGTAGAATTGTTAGGACAAGGCACAATATACCCGGATGTAATCGAAAGTGTGTCAGTACATGGCCCTTCTGTCACAATCAAATCACATCATAATGTTGGTGGATTGCCGGAGCATTTACATCTTGAATTAGTTGAGCCATTACGTTCGTTGTTTAAAGATGAAGTAAGAAAAGTGGGAAGAGAGTTAGGAATTCCAGCTGAGATGATTGATCGTCATCCGTTTCCAGGGCCTGGTTTGGCCATCAGGATTTTAGGAGAAATTACTGAGGAAAAGGTACAGTTATTGCAGCAGGCAGATCATTTATATATTAAAGCATTAAAGGATAACAATTTATATGCAACTGTTTGGCAGGCAGGTGCTATCTTACTGCCGGTAAAAAGTGTAGGTGTAATGGGTGATGAAAGAACATATGAATTCACTGTTGTACTTAGAGCAGTTACAAGTGTGGATGGAATGACAGCAGACTGGGCACATTTACCGTATGATTTTCTTGCAAATATTTCCAACGAGATCATCAATAATGTAAGAGGTATCAACAGGGTGGTATATGACATCAGCAGCAAGCCGCCTGCAACAATAGAATGGGAATAATAAATAATAACTGTTCAATACGAAATATGAGGAAACAACATTATCTTTTTTTACTTGTGCTTTTATGCAGCCTTTTTCAGATTAAAAATGCTGATGCACAAACAAATGTTCGAAAACATAAAATTGCTGTTTTCGCCCCGCTCTATCTGGACTCGGCTTTTAATGAAATGGTTGAATACCGTTATGCAAAAACAGAATTTCCCAAATTTATTAACCCAGGACTTGAATTTTTTGAAGGAGTTCAACTGGCTTTAGATTCATTAAACATAGAACAAGCTCCGTTAGAGGTTTTCATTTATGATACAAAATCTGCCAAAGTTTCATTAACGGATCAGCTTGCAAAAACTGAAATGGATAGTGTTGAAATGATATTGGCTTACTGTAGTGGTACTGAAGTAAGAACCTTTGCAGATGCAGGCCTTAAAAATAATATTCCGGTTATCAATGTAAATATTCCAAACGAAGGCGGTGCTTCTGGCAACCCTTATTTTGTTTTATTAAACCCAACTTTGAGAACACAGTGTGAAGGAATCTATAAGCATATTCAAAAATATTATTCATTAGATCAATTGGTTGTTTTTCGTAAGAAAGGGCCGCTAGAAGATAGATTAAAAATGTATTTTGATGACTTTACTAAAAGCACAATGGCTGTTCCCTTAAAATTAAAGTACGTTGATCTTCCTGAAAATTTTACTGAGGCAGATTTATCCAAACATCTTGACACAATTAAACATACTTTGTGTATTGCCGGAAGTCTTGATGAAAATTTTGGAAAAAAGCTCACTCAAAAATTGGCAACACTAAAGAAACAAAAATATGTTGCCAGTGTTATGGGTATGCCAACTTGGGATGGCATCAGTGATTTTAAGAAAATTGAATACAAAGGCATTGATATAATTTATAGCACACCCTTTTATAATCCAAGAACAGATAAACTTAGTCAGCGTATAATTGAACGCTTCAATAAGGTAATGTTTGCAAGACCAAGCGATATGGTAATGAGAGGATATGAAACTATGTGGAAGTTTGGTAAGTTATTATTAAAGTTTAAAGCAGATTTAGCATCCAATATATCTCATCAGGATTTTGATTTGTTCAGAGAGTATGATATTCAGCCGGTTTTAGATAGGGAAACTATGCTGCTTGATTATTTTGAGAACAAGAAGCTATACTTCTTAAAATGGCAGGATGGAATTTTAAAAGGAGTGTATTGAAAACATCATAATTTTAAATTTATTCTTTATTCACTTTTGTGGAAATAAAAAAAGAAATTGGATATAAAATAATTAATAAATGGCTTGAAGCTAAAAACTTTAAGCCATTTTCATTTCAACTTACTACATGGCAGCATATCCTTAAGGTCCAGTCAGGTTTGGTAAATGCCCCCACAGGTTGCGGTAAAACTTATTCCGTCTTTCTTGGCGCATTGATTGGCTTTATCAATCAGCATCCATCTTCTTACCAAAGCAAAAAAAATAATGCCTTGCAACTTTTGTGGATTACACCACTGAGGGCATTAGCAAAAGATATTGGCAGAGCCATGGAAGAAGTAATTGAAGAATTGGGTATGCAATGGAAAGTTGCGATACGCAATGGCGATACTTCTACGACCGAAAGAGCAAAACAAAAAATACAAATGCCGGAAGTACTTATTATTACTCCCGAAAGTCTGCATTTACTATTGGCTCAAAAAAATTATCCTTCCATTTTTTCTTCCTTGAAAATTATTGCAGTAGATGAATGGCATGAACTGCTAGGGAGTAAGAGAGGTGTGCAAGTAGAGTTAGCTATTAGCAGAATAGTTGGAAGTCAGGAGTCAGGAGTCAGGAGTTGGGAGAAGAGTGTGCTTGTTTGGGGTATTAGTGCTACGATTGGGAATTTGGAAGAAGCGAAAGAGGTGTTACTTGCACCGATTTTTCAAAAAGGTGTTATTGTAAAAGCTGATTTGAAAAAAAAGATTGAAGTTGAATCTATTTTTCCCGATGAAATAGAAAAATATCCCTGGGCCGGGCATCTCGGAATTAAACTGGCGCATAAATTAATCCCCATCATTCAGCAAAGCAAAACCACTCTCATCTTTATCAATACAAGAGGCATGAGTGAAATGTGGTACCAGGCTTTATTAAATGCTTGTCCGGAATTGGCTGGTTCTATTGCTTTACATCATGGCTCTATCGACCGTGAGCTACGTTCCTGGATTGAAGATAACCTACACACCGGCAACTTAAAAGCAGTTGTTTGTACTGCAAGTTTAGATCTAGGTGTTGATTTTCGTCCTGTTGAATCTGTTATACAAGTTGGCTCGCCAAAAGGTGTTGCCCGTTTTTTACAAAGAGCCGGCCGCAGTGGTCATAGTCCGGATGCAGTGAGCAAAATATATTTTCTGCCAACGCATTCTTTAGAACTGATGGAAGCTGCTGCATTAAAAGCTGCCATGAAAGAAAATCTTATAGAAAGTCGTCAGCCAATGTTTTTATGTTATGATGTATTGCTACAATACCTGAACACATTGGCCATCTCCGACGGTTTTACACCCGATGAATTATATAATGAGATAACGGCAACCTATTGTTACAGAGAGCTGACAAAGGAAGAATGGAATAAAATACTCTACTTTATTACCCAAGGTGGTGAAGCATTAGGCCAATACGATGATTTTAAAAAAGTAGAGATAGAGAATGGTGTTTATAAAATATTGAGTCGGAAAGTAGCTATGCGTCACCGCATGCACATCGGCACCATTGTAAGCGATTCCATGTTGAAAATAAAATTCATCAGCGGAGCTTATATCGGTGTTATTGAAGAATTTTTTATCTCCCGTCTGGAACCGGGTGATGTGTTTACATTAGCCGGAAAGAATCTTGAATTTGTGCTGATAAAAGATATGACGGCATTGGTTAGAAAATCATCTGCTAAAAAATCAAAAGTGCCAAGTTGGAATGGAGGAAGAATGCCATTGAGTGCCAACTTAGGAAAGAAGTTGAGAGAGACACTAAACCAGGCAGCAGTTGGTTCTGTTTCAGATATAAAAGAATTGGACGCCTTACTACCTATTTTTGATTTACAAAAAAACCTGTCTCATCTTCCAAAAGAAAATGAATTGTTGATAGAACAGATTGAAACAAAGGATGGTTTTCATTTATTTGTATACCCCTTTGAAGGAAGACTGGTGCATGAAGCAATGGCTGCTATACTTGCCTATAGAATCAGCCGCATCACTCCTATTTCGTTTTCCTTTGCCATGAATGATTATGGTTTTGAATTACTGAGTGATCAGCCCATACCAGTTGATGATAGTAATGTATATGAATTATTTTCTCCGGCTGATTTACTGAATGATATACAACGTAGCGTTAACAGTACTGAAATGGCAAAGCGAAAATTTAGAGATGTGGCAGTAATCGGTGGGCTTATTTTTCAGGGAATGCCGGGAGAAAAAAAGAAAGCAAGGCATTTGCAATCTTCAGCTTCTCTCCTCTTCAATGTATTCAGCGAATATGATGCGAATAACTTATTACTTCGTCAGGCTTACCAGGAAGTGCTGGATCAGCAAATGGAAGAAGTAAGATTACGGGATATGCTGGAGCGAATTCAGCAATCAGCAATCGTAATTACATTTCCACAACAGCTTACTCCATTTTGCTTTCCTATTAAAGTTGATAGTATGCGGGAAGACCTTTCTTCTGAAAAGCTGGAAGACCGTGTAAAAAAAATGCAACAACAACTGGAGGCTGAATAGTTTATAGTAAATTTGAATACTGCTGAATGAAGAATCCTGTTCCACATATAATAGCTAACAACCATTTTTGGATTTCACCAGACAGATGTTTGTTTTGGGAAGAGCAAAACAGTTTGATTGTTGCCGATCTGCATCTTGGCAAAACAGGTCATTTTCGGAAATCGGGAATTGCCGTTCCACAATCCATTTATAAGGCCGATTTGCAAAGGCTGATGGCGCAGCTTTATCTTTTTAAAGTAGATCGCTTAATAATTGTTGGCGATTTTACACATAGCACTGTCAATAAAGAGCTGGAGTTATTTTTAAAATGGCGAAACGATTTTTCTTTATTGCATATCGATTTGGTAAAGGGGAATCATGATATTTTATCCGACACATGGTATCATGATGCCAATATAAAAGTGCATGAGTGGGAATTACTGATTGATGGTTTTTGTTTCAGACACGAAGACAAACGTTATAAGAAAAACGAATTGCCGAATCTTAAATATACTTTTACTGGACATGTTCATCCATCTATTACATTAAAAGGTAAAGGTCGTCAGTCTCTTAAGTTTCCTTGTTTCTACTTTGCAAAAGAACATTGCATTCTACCAGCCTTCAGTCGCTTTACCGGATCATTTAAAGTGCAACCAGAAAAAGGGGAACCTGTTTTTGCAATTAGCGGAGATGAATTGATGCAGGTTAATTAACGGTTTTTCTTACGCAGCTTGTTATAATCAATAAAGTAAATAAATCTTGCAGTAAATTCATTTCCGTGGCGCAGATCGAAAATTTCGCCAAGATTTCTTACATAATTATTTTTTCCAGTAACGTTTGCCACTTCGTCATCACCTAACCAATTCTTGTAACCAACTATTAAACGGCTGCCAAGACGAAAATCCCAAGTGAGAAAAGCATCCAGGTTAAAAATATTTACATTATCAAAATTGGTGGTGCCTGTTCTTGCAATCGGGTATCCTTCTACATCCACATTTGCAAACCTGTTAAAATTTAAACGACTTAAATAATGCCTTGCTCTCAATGTAAGATTAATACGAGATGTAAAATTATAAATACCAGAAAGTACGGATGTAATATCTGCAAAATCTACAAATGCAATTATCGGCTCACCATTCGTTTCTCTTCCGGCTGAAATAATATAATCTGTTTCCGCCTCGTGGCTGTGCGACAGATCAAGTGTAAATTTATTGCTAAAGCGATACCGTATGCCGCCACTGAGTATATGATAATTTTTATTGGGAGCGGCATTAAAGAAATTTGCAAGCAAAGCCGAATAATTCACATATAATCTCTTTCTGCTGTCAGTACTTCCGCTTATCGAAAGCGAACCATAACGAGGACGATTCACAAACCGTTTATAAGTAGCAGGATCTCCCAAAACAAAATAATCATGCTGATCTGTTATGTACCGGGCATTCAATGAAATGTCCCAGAAATTTTTTAACAGCCAAAACCCATTTGCACTAATTTGAAAATCTGTAAACTCAGATGGCGCATACAACTTGGCATATTTGGTAGTAAGCTTATAATTGTAGGACAACAAATTTTTAGTAGGCGTAAACTGCGAATAGGTTATTGAATTAGTAACAGACGCTTCGTTTGGTGCTTGTAAAAATCCAAGATCTCTCGGATCATAATTGGCAGACTCAACATTCCCCAGCACATAGTATTGCCATTTGCCACTCACTTTACCCACCTTTAATGTTGTATTATATCCATCATAAGGATTGTTTCCAAATATTTTGCTATACCTCGCTGTTCCTTTTACATTAAATAAATTCTTGTTATCAAAAAGGCTGAAATCAAATGCAGTAACGTTTGCATCCCTTGCTTCCGCATTACGCATTACATTGGTATTGGTAAATGTGAGATATGACCGGCCTTTTAATGCCTGATCCAATACAATAATATTATAGTTAGCTAAAGGCTCTGTTTGAATGGTAGAATCTTTTCCGGAAATAGTATTGTGCAACCTCGCTTCCATTGGGGCAGTAATTGCATTAAATACACCTATTCCCAATTTTTTTTCTGTGCGACCAGAAAATTTTGTTGCATTATACAACTGCGTTGAAGATGGATTTTTCCTTATTTCCCAATCCGGATTTGCACCGGCAAAATTCTTAACACTATTGTATTTTGTAGGAATAGCTCCCACTCTTCTGGAATAAAATAAACCTGCTTTATTAAATATTTCTGTGCCCTCAGTAAAGAACTGCCGATTCTCCTGAAACTGCACTTCAAAAGGTGAAAGATTATTAATGACATTATCAGAAACAACCTGACCGAAATCAGGAATCAATGTAGCATCCAACGTAAAGCTTTCATTGATGCCATATTTTACATCCATACCACCACTTCTCAACCAGGTATTAGAATAACCATTTAGTTCAGGAGAACTTCTATAACCTGTAGAAACGTAAGGAGCAAAACTAAGTCGCAATGGTGGTTGTAGATCTTTCAAACCAATGATCTGGCCAAATTGATTTACAAATCCATTTACATTCGGATCCACAGCACTCCAGAAACAGTTTTCATTTGTTCTTCTTATCTGCCGTTGAAATTGAATTCCCCAGTTTTGTAAATCCTTTTTTGCAAAGCGCAGCGATATATAAGGAATCTTCATCTCTACCGTCCAGCCATCATTTTGAATCTGGACTTGACTTTCCCAAACTGCATCCCAGCTTTTGTCTCCATAGTCACCAAATCCGCTGCCGCCATTTCCTAAGTTTGGACCAAGCCTTGCATCTGATTGTACGTTGGCAGATGTAACTACAAAATGAAAACCGTTTTGCTTGTCGTTATATGTATCAAGAAAGATGGAAAAAAAATCAACATCCTTTTGCAATTCTGCATCTCTTGCTGTTAGCTGCTTCCTGATTAAATCAGGATTATCATAAAGATATGCGCCAATGTATATGGCCTCGTCATCATACACCACCTTTACCTTGGTTTGCTGAGAAGCTGCTGTGCCTGCTGATGGATAATTTTGAATAAAGTCTGTAGCCGGAGTAATATTCGCCCATGCCTCGTCATTCAGATTTCCGTCTATTTTCGGAGCCTGAGCAATTTTTACAGCTTGTACTGTTTTCGTTTGGGAAAGTGCAATTGCACTAAACAGCAGAAAGGGTAAACAGAAATATAATTTAAATCTCATGCAGTCGTTTAGAATTCTCAAATATAAAACATAGATAGCAAGAGAACTAAGACTGATTGCAAAAACTGGCAAAAAAGCAGGTCCGATCTTAATTTTTGACTAATTCATCCTTTTTTTCAGAGAGGTTACTTGTTGCTGAAGGTCAGAAACTACAGTGGCCAATTGGCTCATATCCCATCGGTTTTGAGAATTTGTGCGGGAAATAACTACTTGCGCCTGCCACATTTCCAATACTTCTTCAGCATTTACTGTGTAAGGATGAAAAACCGGGTTATCGCTAACCAAAGTCAGCTTATTTTTCTGCCTGCCATTTTTCTGCACTCTTTTATAAACAATTCCCTCGTTCCGAGAAACTACAATACAGGCAATATTATTTTTAACATCATCAAGATTTTCTAGTTTTTCACCAACAATTACAGAACCACTTGGTGTAGGTAGCATAGAATCGCCTACAATTTCAAATGCCCGGTAATTGCCACCGGTTAGCATTGGGAGTGTAAACGTATTTAGTTCATCGATAAATTCAGGATCTTCAAATCCCGCCAAGTAACCCGCAGCTGCTTTTATGGGCACAAAAGGAATATCTGGTCTTCCCATTGCCAACTTCATCGCCCTTCGCTTGGCGAGGTAATTCCCTTTATTATCACTCAAATCTTTACGCAGTATATCATCCAGCGTCAATTTAAACATATCACATACTATTTCCAGCACATCAATCCTGGGCTCAGCTCTTTCTTCTTCATAAGCACCCAGCAATGATCGTTTAATACGAAGCTTATTTGCAAATTCTTCCTGTGTCCATCCACGAAGTTTTCTTAAGTATTTCAGATTTTGATTGGAGATTGCCATAATCACTAATTTAATTAGCTGCAAAATACTAATTATTTTAGAATTACAAAATACTTTGCTAACCTATTTTGGATAAACCAGAAAAAAGAGGATTTTTGTAACCGTATGACAAAAAAATCAACTCCTAAGAAAAAAGCCGCTTCACCTAAACCAAGAGTAAAAGAAAAACCTGTAATCCTAGTTACTAATGATGATGGAGTAACGGCGCCAGGTATTAAAAATCTTGTAGAAGCAGTAAGACATCTCGGTAAAATAGTGGTTGTAGCTCCAGACAAACCACAATCCGGCATGGGACATGCCATCACTATTGGCCAGCCATTACGTTTGCATAAAATTGAACCTTTATTTGACGATGTGGAAACATGGTCATGCACAGGCACTCCGGTTGATTGTGTAAAATTGGCTGTAGATAAAGTATTACACCGCAAACCCGACTTATGCCTTAGTGGTATTAATCATGGTGCTAATCACAGTATCAATGTAATTTATTCCGGCACTATGTCTGCCGCTGTAGAAGCTGCGATAGAAAGTATTCCATCAGCAGGTTTCTCCTTATTGGATTATAGAATTGATGCCGACTTTACCGGCGCAAGAGAATATGTTCGTCTCATCACAGAAAAAATGTTGAAGACTAAATTAGAAAAACATACTGTACTGAATGTAAATATCCCTGCAGTGGTTCCGGAGTTATTAAAAGGATTTAAAATCTGCAAACAAGCTTACGCCAAGTACGAAGAAGATTTTATAGAACGAAATGATCCGCATGGTCGTCATTACTATTGGCTTACCGGTGAGTTTGTCAATTTTGATAAAGCAAAAGATACTGATGTGTGGGCATTGGATAATAATTACGTAAGCATAGTACCAGTACAATTTGATTTGACGAATTACGTTTTAAAAGCCAAACTCGAAAAAAGCTGGAAATAAAATAACCACCATTAAATTTTCATCCTAATGTTTCTTACAAAAGACAACTTGCGTCTCGGATTAATTCTCGGTCTCATTGGACCACTAGTTGGGCTGTTTATAGTTTATCTAATAAAATTTCCTGCACTAAGCTTTAAAGATTTTCTCGACTACTTCATGCATGACAACAAAGTAATTACTAACGTCGGCACATTTGCGTTATTAGCCAATGCATTATTGTTTGCCATTTATGTACATTTCGATAAGTCGCAAACTTTCAAAGGTATTTTCATCGTTACTTTATTTTACGGAGTAGGTATTTTGTTGTTAAAGCTTTTTAATTAAATACAATGATGTTCCCGGCAACAATACTACTATCAGCTGCTGTTGCACAGTTTATCCTGAGGAACGAAGGACACTCTTGTACTTCCGGTAATTCTACTGAGCATTTGCAAATATTCTTTCAGGTATTTCATCATACATTAATTGCCAGCCGATGAAGTATTACATAATTGCAGGCGAAGCATCCGGCGACTTACATGGCTCCAATCTTATTAAAGAATTAAAAAAACAAGATCCTTCAATTGAAATCCGTTGCTGGGGTGGCGATAAAATGCAGGAAGCCGGTGGGGAATTGGTAAAGCATTACAGTGAACTGGCTTTTATGGGTTTCTCCGAAGTACTCATGAATCTCAGAACTATTTTTCGAAACCTTGCTTTTTGCAAAGAAGATATTCTGCAGTTCAAACCAGATGCATTAATACTAATAGATTATCCCGGCTTTAATCTTCGCATTGCAAAATGGGCAAAACAACAAGGGCTAAAAATTATTTATTACATCTCGCCGCAGGTATGGGCTTGGAAGGAGAATAGAGTAAGGAGCATGAAACAATGCATTGATAAAATGCTAGTCATTCTTCCTTTCGAAAAAGAATATTATAAAAATAAATGGGATTGGGATGTAGAATACGTAGGACATCCATTAATAGAAGTTATAACAAATCATAAAGCCCAGGATTTTCGCCAACCACTTTCCAATAAACCGATAGTTGCATTACTACCAGGAAGCAGAAAACAGGAAATTTTAAAAAAGCTACCGATAATGCTGGAAGTAAGCAAATCATTTCCTGCATATCAATTTATTGTTGCCAAAGCACCTGGCGCCAGCGAGCAGTTCTATAACGATCTATTAAAAGGCTATTCTAACGTTTCTTATGTTACCAATAAAACTTATGATTTGTTGATGCAATCCAAAGCAGCATTGGTTACATCCGGTACCGCCACATTAGAAACTGCTTTGTTTGGAGTGCCGGAAGTTGTTTGTTACAAAGGCTCTTATCTCTCTTACCAGATTGGCAAACGACTAATCAATATAAAATACATTTCATTGGTTAATCTGATCATGGACAAACTGGTAGTAAAAGAATTAATTCAGAACGACTTTACAGTAGAGGCAGTAAAGAAAGAGTTACAGGAATTACTGACAAATGAAACCCGTAAAGAACAATTAGAAAAAGACTATGCTGCCCTTACGCAAATCTTAAGCGAAGAGGGAAATGCATCGCAAAAAGCGGCTACAATTATTTCTAACTTTATCAGCGAAGCAATTTAATTGCAAGTATTATCAAACAAATCAAAAATACAAAAAGGCTAATGCGATTGATGCCATGCATGTATCCTATCCATTTATCTTTTGGCCTATTTGGATCTTTCTTTTTAAGGTAGAGATATTCTGCTATTTGGTTCCATACTCCCATGGTATATAATTTGACAATAAAACAAAATTACTACAAGGAAGGTTTAAAAAACTAATTCATAAAAAAAGCCCGGAATAATCCGGGCAGTTTGTGGAGGTTACCGGAGTCGAACCGGTGACCCTTTGCATGCCATGCAAATACTCTAGCCAACTGAGCTAAACCCCCTAAAAAGGATTGCAAATATATAAGCTATTGCCTAGTAGTCAAAATAAAACACCTGAATGGTTGACATAGATTAAAAGTCGAATTACCAAGTCAATATTGATATTCTATCAAAATGAAATAACTTCCAAATTGAAATAATAATTTGTTCAACATGCATTCATTCAATTTAAAAGGAAAAACGATAATAGTTACAGGCGGTACAGGTGTTCTTGGAGAAGTTTTTGTGCAATCTATAGCTTCAGCAGGCGGCACAGTTGGTATTTTGGGTAGAAATGAAAATGTTGCAAATGAAAGAGCAAAGAAAATTGTTGCGAATGGCGGCACTGCCATACCGCTTATTGCAGATGTAACAGATGAAAAACAACTAACTGAAGCCTGCACTAAAATCCTTTCTGTTACAGGAAAAATTGATGGATTGGTAAATGCCGCAGGCGGCAATTTACCAGAAGCAGTTGTTCAACCATCTGCAGATTTATTTAACTTAAATATTGATGCCTTTAAAAAGGTAGTGGATCTGAATTTATTCGGCACTCTTTTACCAACGCAGGTTTTTGGAAAAGAAATTTCAAAATCAGACAATGGAAGCATTGTCAACATATCATCTATGGCATCGCAACGGGCATTAACAAAAGTGCTCGGCTACAGCCTTGCCAAATCTGCAATAGATGCATATACCCGTTGGTTCGCCGTAGAATTGGCAAATCGATATAGTGATAAAATAAGAATGAATGCTATTGCGCCAGGATTTTTTCTAACAGAACAGAATAAATCGTTATTAAGTAATACTGATGGGTCTTTTACAGAAAGAGGAAATGCGGTTATTCAACAAACGCCGTTTAAGCGATTTGGCAATCCTGCTGAATTAGCCGGAGCTTTAGTATGGCTTTTAAGTGATGCTTCCAGTTTTGTAAATGGGACAATAATAAATGTTGACGGTGGTTTTTCTGCGTTTAGCGGAGTATAAATAATTGTATGAAAAAATTTCTCAACGAAAATTTCTTGCTGAGCAATGCAACAGCGCAGCGATTGTATCATGAGTATGCCAAGAACATGCCCATCATTGATTATCACAACCACTTACCGCCAAATGAAATGGCAGACGATGCTAGTTTTGAAAACATCAGCAAAGTATGGCTGAACGGTGACCATTATAAATGGAGAGCTATGCGTACCAACGGTGTGGAAGAAGCCTACATCACCGGTGATAAATCGGATTGGGAAAAATTCCGTGCATGGGCAGCAACTGTTCCATATACATTAAGAAATCCATTGTATCACTGGACGCATTTAGAATTGCAACGTTACTTTGACATCAATACCATATTGAATGCAGACTCTGCTAAAAGTATTTATGATGAGTGTAATGAAAAGTTACAATCAAAAGAATACAGTGTTCGTGGATTGCTGGAAAAAATGAATGTAAAAGTTGTTTGCACAACAGACGATCCCCTAGATAATTTAGAGCATCATCAGAAAATAAGTAAAGACAATTGGTCAGTAAAAGTATTGCCTGCTTTTCGTCCGGATAAAGCAATGAATGTGGACGACAGTGCTGGCTTTAATAATTATCTCACTGGTTTGGAAAAAGCAGCCGATGTTTCCATCAGCACCTACAATGATTATTTATCAGCATTGAAAAAGCGTCATGCTTATTTTGTTGACAACAATTGCAATATCAGCGATCATGGCTTGGAAGAAATCTATGCAGAGGATTATACCACTACAGAGATAGCTGGCATCTTCGCCAATATCCGTTCGGGTGGAGAGTTGACTTTATTGGAAAACCGCAAATTCAAATCAGCAATGCTGGTAAACTTTGCAGAGTGGGATTGGGAAAAAGGATTTGTGCAGCAATACCATCTTGGTGCATTGAGAAATAACAACAGCCGCATGTTAGGCAAACTAGGACCTGATACAGGTTGGGATAGTATAGGTGATTTTTCGCAGGCAAGAACCTTGTCTAAATTTTTAAATCGTTTGGATAAGAATGATACACTGGCAAAAACAATTATTTATAATTTAAATCCTGCTGACAATGAATTGTTTGCTACCATGATTGGCAATTTCAATGATGGCACTGCAGCCGGAAAAGTGCAATGGGGTTCTTCCTGGTGGTTCCTTGATCAGAAAGATGGGATGACCAAACAGATCAATGCACTCAGCAATATGGGATTGCTCAGCCGCTTTATCGGAATGTTGACGGATAGCCGTTCATTCCTTTCTTTTCCGCGGCATGAGTATTTCAGAAGAATACTTTGTAATCTTTTTGGTGAAGAAATAGAAAATGGTGAATTACCAAATGATATTGAGTGGACAGGAAAAGTGATTCAAGATATCTGTTTCAATAATGCAAAACATTATTTTAACTGGGAACTCGAGAAAAGGGCTGAAACGAAAAAATCCACATCAGCATAAAATAGAGTTTTCGGTATCGATACCGGCGATTTTCGGGAACGATACCGGTAATTTATTCGGTACAATCGTAATATGTGTGAATGCATGGTGTATCTTTCAAACATTAAATAACTAATAATAAACAATAGAACATGTCAAAGAAAGTAGTAACCCTTGGAGAGATAATGTTACGCCTATCAACTCCCGATTTCAAACGATTTGTACAAGCGGATACATTCGACATTACTTATGGTGGTGGTGAAGCCAACGTTTCTGCTGCATTATGTAATTATGGATTAAACGGAACATTCGTTTCCAAAGTGCCAAACAATGCAATCGGACAATCTGCAATTAATCATTTGCGTCGCTATGGTGTAGATACTCAGTTTGTAGCAAGAGGTGGTGAACGTCTAGGAATTTATTTTTTAGAAACAGGTGCTTCTATGAGAGCATCACAAGTTATATACGACAGGGCACATGCTTCTATCGCAGATGTGGATGCTTCTGAATTTGATTTTGATAAAATATTTGAAGGTGCCAGTTGGTTTCATACTACAGGCATAACTCCTGCACTCAGCGATAAAGCTGCCGCATTAACGGATGCTGCACTAAAAGCTGCAAAAGCAAGAGGTATCACTACCAGTATTGATCTGAACTTCCGTAAAAAATTATGGACCAAAGAAAAAGCAAGAGAAGTGATGACAAAGCTTTGCGAAAATGTGGATGTATGTATCGGTAACGAAGAAGATGCTGATCTGTGTCTTGGTTTTAAAGCGGCCAATACGGATGTAACAAAAGGCGAACTAAACCTCGATGGTTTTAAAGATGTATTCAAACAAATGAAAGAAAGATTTGGATTCAAATTCATCGCATCTTCATTAAGAGAAAGCCATAGTGCCAGTGATAACGGATGGAGTGCATTGGTATATGATGGCAGCGAATTTTACCACACTAAGGAATACAGTGTACGTATCGTTGACCGTGTAGGGAGTGGTGATTCATTTGCCAGTGGTTTAATTTATGGTTTGGTAACTGGTATGCCAATGAATGAAGCTGCTGAGTTTGGTGTAGCCGCATCTGCAATCAAGCATACAATACCTGGAGACTTGAACCATGCAACATTGAGTGACGTAAAAGATTTGATGAAGGGTGATGGTAGTGGAAGGGTGCAGAGGTAAGAAGACCTCTGTCTCCCTAAAGGGAGGACTTAGACCTATCAGTCTTTTTTTTATTTATTAGTTCTTTATAGAAATGAGTTGAACGATTTTGTTACCAGCATTTGTTTTTCATGGCATCTTCGTTGCGTCGCACTCTTCAACTTTCTGTTCTTTATTCATCATTAAAAAAATAAACCACTTGTTGCTCTCAGGGCTGTGAGTGGCAAGTCTCTCCTTCGGAGGGATTTAGGGAGGTCTGAACATATGATAATCGACACAATACAAAACGCATCAAAATACTTTTCTCTCCATCCCTCATTTGCAAAAGCATTTGAATTCATCAATGCAACAGACCTTGCCAATGCAGCCGATGGTAAATCAGATATTGCAGATGGCTTAAAAGCAATCTTCAGTAATGCACAGGGTAAAACACCAGAAGCGAGTCTGGCAAAGTTTGAATGTCATGATAAAAACATTGACATACAGCTTTGCATTAAAGGAGTAGAAACCATTTACTGGAAACCAAGAGCAACATGTGTAATACCCAATGGTGAGTATAATACAGAAAAAGATGTTCGCTTCTTTAGTGATAAGCCGGACACTTCTTTTCAATTAACCGATGGTCAGTTTGCTATCTTCTATCCGGAAGATGTGCATGCCCCGATGATTGGTGAAGGAGAGATAAAAAAATTAGTGATAAAAGTAAAAATTTAAAACAACTGCCACGAAGGTACAAAGACACAAAGGGCAAGCTGTATTAGGTATTTCTTAGAGCCTTTGTGCCTTCGTGGCCAAATAAAATCTATATGAGTAACACAAAAAAAATAACCGACGCAATCGTAGCACAAGGCATACTGCCTTTGTATTTCAATCCAGATGAAACTGTAAGTGTAGAGGTATTAAGAGCCATTTACAAAGCTGGCATCAAAGCAGTGGAATATACTAACCGTGGTGAAGCTGCCCTTAGTAACTTTAAAAAAATGGTAGAAGTTCGTAATGCAGAAATGCCCGGCATCTTACTCGGTGTAGGTACTATTAAAAATATGCAGCATGCTACCGACTATATTGCTGCGGGAGCCGACTTTCTGGTAAGCCCTGGGTTTGTACCCGATGTAGCAGCCCATTGTGTAGCCAATGATATTTTTTATGGCCCCGGTTGTATGACACCAACAGAAATTATCGCTGCTGAAAATGCAGGAATTGGTTTTATTAAATTATTTCCTGGCAATATGCTCGGACCAGATTTTTTAAGTGGCATTAAAGACATCTTCCCTAAATTATTATTTATGCCAACAGGTGGTGTAGATACTACGAAAGAAAATATTGAAGGCTGGTACAAAGCCGGTGTTTGTGCCGTTGGTATGGGTAGCAAACTAATCAGTAAAAAACTAATGGAAGCAAAAGATTATACAACGATTGAAACAGAAACAAAGAAAGTTTTAGAATTAATAGGAACGATTAAAAAATAACGATTAATATTTCTCTTTAAACTTGCCAAATGCTAAAAGAAAAAATCGGAAAGTACCGGTGGACGATTTGTGCCCTGTTATTTTTTGCTACCACTGTCAACTATCTCGACAGACAGGTACTTAGCCTATTAAAACCATCGCTGGAAGAAAAGTTTGGCTGGAGCAATAGCGACTATGCTGATATAGCTGCCGTATTTCAATTTACTTATGCCATCGCCATGTTATTTGCGGGACGCATTATTGATAAGCTCGGCACCAAAAAAGGGTTTGCCTGGGCAATCAGCATCTGGTCTATTGGTGCTATACTGCATGCATTGGCAATTCCAATTGGAACAGCCTTTACAACTACATTAGGTTGGATTGGTATTGTTACCGTTCCTGTTTCTGTAATAGGATTTATGGTAAGCCGAGCTGTATTAGCATTAGGAGAAGCAGGAAACTTTCCCGGTGCTATTAAAGCAACTGCGGAATATTTTCCTAAAAAAGAAAGATCTTTTGCCACTGGTATTTTTAACTCCGGTGCCAATGTGGGTGCTATCCTTGCACCATTAACTGTTCCATGGATTGCTAAGCACTGGGGATGGGAAGCTGCTTTTGTAATTATTGGAGCTATTGGTTTCTTGTGGCTCTTTTTCTGGTTATATTTTTATGATAAGCCTGAAGAACAAAAAAGACTTTCAAAAGCTGAGTTGGCTTATATCAACAATGATGATGTAGAAGATAATATTGTAGAGACCAAAGAAAAAGTTTCCTGGGGAAGATTATTGCAATACAAACAAACTTGGGCATTTGCCTTTGGTAAATTTATGACTGATGGGGTATGGTGGTTTTTTCTTTTCTGGTTGCCGGCTTATTTAAAAGATCAATACAATATTACAGGTACAGAAATCATGTTACCGCTTGCAGTTTTATACAGCTTAACAATGTTCGGCAGCATTGGTGGTGGATGGTTCCCTATGTATTTTATAAAAAGAGGATACAAACCGTATGATGGAAGAATGAGAGCCATGCTCATGATTGCCTTTATTCCTTTAGTGGTATTAGCTGCACAATGGCTGGGAGAAATCAGTTACTGGATGCCAGTGATACTTATCGGTATTGGTGCATCAGCTCATCAGGCTTGGAGTGCTAATTTATTTACAACTGTGTCTGATATGTTTCCTAAAAAAGCTACCGCATCTGTAGTAGGTATCGGTGGCATGGCGGGCGGTATCGGCGGAGTAATCGTTACTAAAGTTGGTGGTGCACTATTCGATCATTACAAAGCTCTCGGCCATATAGAAACTGGCTACACTATTATGTTTGCTTTTTGTGCCGTAGCTTATCTTATTGCATGGGCTGTTATGAAATCACTCGTACCAAAGTACAACCCAATTATTGATCTATAATTAATTCTTTTACTAACCTTTACTATACAACTCCCCGGATGATGGGGAGTTTTTTATTATTTACCCCGCTTCAGTACTACTATCATCGTCTGTTCTAATAGTCGTCATTGCGAACGAAGTGAAGCAATTTCCTACCCTCCTTACCGGTAACAATCAAAATCTGCGAAGCAGATAAATCTGTGTTCATCCCTTCAATCATTCCAACTTGCCTACCGGCAGGCAGGTCCGTGTTCATGTATTTATTGATGATTCTTTTAGCCCTTATACTTCAATTCTTTTGTAAAACTATAAGCCCACCAAATCAAAACAATTTGTAACGGCAACCTGATAATTGCAATCCATAGTTTTGGATTAGACTCATTCATATAATTAATCATCATTTGAATGTTAGCCGGAAACACTGCAATCAGCAACAAAATAATGCACCAAGCACCTAATCGTCTTGTAGAAGGAAAAATAAGCAAGAGAGCAAAGAGTATCTCACAAATTCCACTTAGCATCACCAAGCCTTTATGATACGGTAGCCACTTAGGCATTATTTGCAAATAAAAGTCAGGGTGCCAAAAATGATTTATCCCGGCGGCAACATAAAATACAACCATCGCAAAAAGGGATATCTTCTTCATCCTATAAATATAAGCTGCATGGAAATAATATAGTTTGCACAACTTGAAAACATAATATGAGATTCCTTTCTCAACAATGTCTCTCGCCGGGAGAGTTTCATTTTCCTTTAATTCTTTGCGAGAAAAAAATCACCCACATTATTTACACAAAGGATTTAATTGCTTTAGCTTTTTTATTGGCACAGCTTTAGCATAGTAAATAATTCAAAACATAATTCATGAATAAATTGGTTCGAGGTTTGATTGCTGGTTATGGAGCAAAAAAATTGGGTGGAGGCTGTCTTAGTACTATAGCTATTTTCGTTATCATATGGTTGTTACTTGAAAAATGCTAACTTAGAAATCAGATGAAAACTGTAGCTCAAAAAATGGGAATAAAAGAAAGCGGTCGAACGGTCTTTATAAATGCCCCAACTGAGGCGATTGTGGGTATCAAATTACCCACACTTAGTATTTCAAAAAAAATGACTGGGGAGTTTGATTACATCCATCTTTTTGTAAAAAAGCAATCAGCCTACACGAAAATATTTTCGAAACTTAAAGCTCATTTAAAGCTAAATGGAATGCTTTGGGTTTCCTGGCCAAAAGGTGGCGGGTTGGATACCGACCTTTCTCTTCCTAAAGTCATACAAATTGGCTACAGCTATGGACTTGTTGAAAGTACTTGCTTGAGCATTAATAATGTTTGGTCAGGATTGAAGTTTACACATCCAAAAAAAGATAAAGTTTACAATAATAGCCACGCAACACTAAAACAAAGAACAACAAACCGCTAATAAGAAGCTGAAACGGGTATAACTAGTGTGATGGAACAATCATAAAAATTCAATATCTCTGCTCTTCTACTCTTTAGTAGCTCTTATCTTTAATCCCAATACAAGTAAAAAAGAACCGATTGTAATTCCTGCAACATTGATTAACACAATTTCAATACTGGAAGTTAATAATACCATATCCCATTTTGCCAATCCAATTCCTACCATTACTACTGGAGGAATAAGAGCAACAGAAATAGCAATACCTGCAATAGCTTCAATAATACCTGGCCAGAAATAAGCAAATGTGCCTGCCAAACCTGAGAAAAAAGCCACAAAGAAATAATCTGTTTGATTACCCAGTATCCGTTCTGTTATTTCGGAACCTCCCACTATCGGAAATATTTTATTGATGATAAAACTGGTAGCAATACCAATAACGATACTTGAAAAGAGGGTAGTAATATTTCTAACCCCGTTTTTCCATTTTCCCCAACACACTGATGCACCTAAGGCAACCACTGTTAACAATATAGGCGATAGCACCATGGCACCAATAATTACGGATGAACTGTTCATCCTGAAACCAAAAGAACAGATGGCTGCGGCTGCAACAGTTAAAAGAATAAAATCCAAATCAAACTGTGTACGAAGTTCAAGTTTCTCATATGACTCTTGCAGTTGATTTTTTGTGAGTTTTGCTTTCATTTTGCCAGTAAATAATGATTAAAGCAAGAAAATAAATTCTGTTACATTTATGATAACAGTCAATATGCTTCATGATTTTGTATAAAATCTATTCTCTTTTGGAATATTCTATTGTGAATGCCCTGAATATCTATGTAAATCATTCTGCTATATGATTTACATCAAAAACCAACAGGCAGATACACGGTATATTCCAGCCTGAAAGTTGAGTAATGATTGACTTGAAAATTACACCCTTTTATTTTAATTAAATAAAAAAGGGTATTCATTTAATTAATACTTTCTATATAAAAGATTATGTCAATATTCAAAAAATTCAATATTGCCGATTGGTTTTCCTTTTACAGGATAGCTGCTGCCCCTTTATTGCTTTTACTGTTATGGATGGATGAACGACAGGTTTTTAGTTGGATGCTATTAATTAGCTACTCAACAGATGCAATGGATGGAATGATTGCCAGAGGCTTAAAAATAACAAGCAGCCGCGGCTCTCAGCTAGATTCTGTTGGCGACCAAATTACTTTTACTATTGGACTTATTGGTTGCTATATTTTT
>Ga0138256_10001027_pt1 | contig 29960 bp, 23 predicted proteins | sample KNB2016incub_MG_FD_105486 | JGI IMG/M metagenome (GOLD analysis project Ga0138256, IMG submission 105486) | Active sludge microbial communities from wastewater in Klosterneuburg, Austria - KNB2014incub_MG | ecosystem: Engineered > WWTP > Activated sludge > Unclassified | place: Austria... | reverse complement strand
TATGAAGAAAGCGAAAGTTTTATTTATTTCCCAGGAGATGACTCCTTATTTAGAGGAGACGGATGTATCCCAGATCACCCGATTTTTACCACAAGGAATTCAGGAAAAAGGGAAAGAGATTCGAACTTTCATGCCAAGATTTGGTGTGATTAACGAACGAAGAAATCAACTACACGAAGTTATCCGGCTTTCCGGAATGAATTTAATAATAGATGATTCAGATCATCCATTGATCATTAAAGTAGCTTCCATTCAAAGTGCACGTATGCAAGTTTACTTTATTGATAATGAAGAATATTTTCAGCGTAAAAACACTTTTCGTGACTCCAAGAAGAAGTTCCACAAGGACAACGAAGACAGGATGGTATTTTTCTGTCGCGGAGTATTAGAAACAGTAAAGAAACTGGGATGGGCACCGGATGTAATCCATTGTCACGGTTGGATGACTTCTCTAATTCCATTTTTTGCAAAGACAGGCTACAAAGATGAGCCTATGTTCAAAAACTCAAAGATCGTCTATTCTTCTTATTATCATGATCTTGAAGAGACCTTCAGTCCGAATTTGACTAAGAAGTTAAAGATGGATGGAATTACTGCTGATGACATGAAGCATTACAAAGAACCTACAATGGCCAATCTTCAACTTGCAGCAATGAAGTTGAGCGATGCTGTTATCAAAGGTTGTGATGGCGCACATGTTGAGCTTGATGCGTACCTAAAGAAGTCGAACAAGCCGGTTTTAGCATTCCAGCCATATGATGACGAAGGAAATTTTGTAAACGCATGTTCTGATTTTTATGATGAACTCCTTGAACAGGAGCCTGTGCTCGCAGATTAATATGATCCAAGTTTTGCCGGACCTCAGGTTCAACTCACAATCGAATAATTTCTGGCCTAGCGCCAACGACAATAATTCAAAAAATATTTCCTCCCCGATTCGGTGGAGGAAATATTTTTTTGTAATCCTTTTGTTTTCACTCAACTTTCTTCAAAGTTGTAAAGAGCCGGATGCCGTGGGGCTTACGATCATTCCCGGCGAAGACGTTTTGAGTCTTACTTTCTCTGACACGGCAACTATTTATAGTAAAACTGTTTTGGAAGACTCCTTGCGCACCGACGAGATCAGTGTACAATTATTAGGGAGCATTTCTGACCCTGTTTTCGGAAAACATGAAGCTTCTATCTTTGCACAAACTGCATTAGCAGGCATCCCATCTTTTGGAGATGTAACGCAAGCTGATTCAATGGTCCTTTCTTTGTTGTACGACGGCAGCTATGGTGATACTTCATATGCACAGATGGTTAATGTTTACCGGATGACGGACTATATGTACTTTGACAGTGCATATTATTCAACGAGGACTTTCTCTTTTGATCCAACTCCAATAGGAACTGCCACAATTGCACCGAATCCGACTACGAATGTTATTGTTGGTTCCGACACTGTAAGCCCGCGAATTCGTATCAAGCTCAGTACTACTTTAGCCGATAGCATCATGGCACTTAATGGTCAGTCGCAATTGAGCACAAATGAATTATGGGTACAGTATTTTAAAGGAATTTATATCAAGACCGAACCGGTTTCAAGTGGCGCGACGGGCAATATGTCCTATCTCAATTTTGTTGGTTCAAAAATGATCATCTATTACCATGATAGCACGAACACGGAGAAAAATTACAGCTTCTCTCTTGCATCTACCCGTTCTACCTCATTTTCACATGATTATGTAGGTACAGCAGTAGGGCAACAGCTTGCTGACTCCTCTGCGCTCGATTCGATTTGTTTTGTTCAGGCTTTATCCGGTGTAAAAACCAAAATTTCAATGCCATTTCTGAAACATTTTCTCGATTCCGGAAGTATTGTGATTAATAGAGCAGAAGTGGAGTTAACGGTGGAAGCGAATACGACTACAGATAGTCCTACACCTTCTCAGTTGTTCCTGCTCCCTATTAATTCATCAGGGCTTTCTGAATTCCCTCTTGATTATTTTGAATCGACAAATTATTATGGAGGAGTCTACAACTCCGAAACGATGAAATATAAATTCAATATTGTCCGCCATCTTCAAAGAATCCTAGATGGGCGTGTAGAGAATCTCGGCTTCTACCTTGTTGCCACCGGTTCATCGGTTCAGGCAAATAGAGTAATTTTAGGAAGTCCATTAAAAGAAATAGAGAGTGCCAAAATGAAGTTAAATCTTTACTACACGAAACTTCCAAGATAAATTATCATGTGCGGAATTGTTGCTTACATCGGTCAAAGAGAGGTTTACCCTATTTTGATCAAAGGTCTTCAAAGACTTGAATACAGAGGATACGATAGTGCAGGAATTGCAATTCTTAATGGCGACTTAAAAGTTTTCAAGAAAGCCGGAAAGGTTAGTGACTTGCATGAGCACGTTAAGGGTTTAGATACCAGCGGTAAAATTGGCATGGGACATACTCGTTGGGCTACACATGGTGAGCCTAATGATCGCAATGCCCACCCTCATTATTCACAAAACGGAAAGTTCGCCATCATTCACAATGGGATCATTGAGAATTACAGTTCTATAAAAGCTGAGTTAACTAAGAGAGGTCACACTTTTAATAGTGATACAGATACAGAAGTGCTTGTGCATCTTATCGAAGACATTTACATCAACGGCAAGGTATCATTAGATGAAGCGGTACGTCTTGCATTAGGTGAGGTGATCGGTGCTTATGCGATTGTGATACTTGCCCATGACCACCCGAATGAACTGATCTGTGCCCGCAAAGGAAGTCCGATCGTTATTGGGGTTGGAAAAGAAAAAGGCGAATTTTTTGTTGCCTCCGATGCAACACCAATCATCGAATACACAAACAACGTTATTTATCTTAATGACGGAGAAGTTGCCTATATCAATGATGGTCAATTAATAGTAAAAACCATTGAGAATCAAGTTAAGACCCCTTACATCCATGAGCTCGAAATGAAACTCGAAGAGTTGGAAAAGGGTGGCTATGATCATTTCATGTTGAAAGAGATCTATGAACAGCCTCGTTCAATTTGGGATAGTATGCGTGGAAGAATTGATGCGAAGAAAGGATTTCTTCGTATGGGTGGTGTTGCTGAATATGAAAACAAGTTTGTCAATGCAAAACGTATCCTGATCATTGGATGTGGTACTTCATGGCATGCCGGGCTGGTTGCAGAATACTTATTCGAAGATCTTGCACGTATTCCTGTTGAAGTTGAATATGCTTCTGAATTCAGATATAGAAATCCTGTTATATATGAAGACGATATCGTGATCCCTATTTCACAATCCGGTGAAACGGCTGATACGTTAGCAGCTATTGAACTTGCCAAGTCTAAAGGAGCAACGATCTTTGGCGTGTGCAACGTTGTTGGATCTTCTATTCCTAGAGCAACGCATGCAGGAGCTTATACCCATGCCGGTCCGGAGATCGGTGTAGCATCCACAAAAGCATTTACTGCACAGGTTACGGTTCTCACACTTATCGCGCTTCAAATAGCAAGAACTCGCGGAACGATTACTGACTCAAGGTTTCATCAGCTTTTGAATGAGCTTGAAATGATTCCGCAAAAAGTAGAGAAAGTATTAAAGCTGAATGATCAGCTTATTGGTATAGCGGAACAATTCCAGCATGCTAAGAATTTTCTTTATCTGGGAAGAGGCTATGGTTTTCCTGTTGCACTTGAGGGTGCACTTAAATTAAAAGAGATCTCATACATCCATGCAGAAGGATATCCTGCTGCTGAAATGAAGCACGGACCTATCGCTTTGATCGACGAAGAGATGCCTGTTGTTGTTATTGCAAACAAAAATGAGACCTACGAAAAGGTTGTCAGCAATATTCAGGAAGTTAAAGCAAGAAAAGGAAAGATCATCGCTATTGTAACCGAAGGTGATGATGTTGTTCGAGGTCTGGCTGATCACGTCATTGAAATTCCTGAAAGTGACGATATACTTATGCCTTTGATCTCGGTAGTTCCATTACAACTTCTTTCTTATCACATTGCCGTGATGCGTGGCTGTAACGTTGACCAACCGAGAAATTTGGCAAAGTCAGTTACTGTCGAATAAACTATTCAAATTTTACGTTTAGGATAAAGTCTGCCCAAAAGGGCTTAATTGTGTGTTGCTCTAATCTCGTGTACGGAGAAGAAAGATTTACACAATTGTAATTCTGTTCAATAAATTCTGCAATTTTCATAGATAAAACAGAATATATGAATGCTTTTTTTCTAATTTTAACCCAAACATAGATGGATTTACGGAAGAATACCAACAAGATCCCTACGGGATTATGCCATTCGCTTTCGTAAATCCGATTGCTATCGGATGAAATAGGAATGGCATAACCAAAAACACCATTATAATCATGACACGCTTTAAAAATATCCTTTCGCTTTTTATTGCATTTTTAATTACAAACAGCCTTGCGGCTCTTAACCCTTCTCGTGAATACAAAGTTAAGCCTGAGAAGTATGGAATGGCATACAAAGAAGAAAAGGTAACACTGAAAGACGGCGCTGTAATAAATGCCTGGTTTTTTGAAACAAGTAAAAAAACTACAAACTGGATAGTTATCAGCGGTAATGGAGACGGCAATATGGCTGATAACATTGAAATATGCAGCCAATTTCTTTCAGCAGGTTGGAATGTAGCGATGTATGATTATCGTGGTTTTGGGGAGAGCAGTGATTTTAATATTGATCCTGATACATATATCTATCCTCAATTTGTTGAAGACTTGAATGGCATTCTTGACTATCTACGTAAATCCAGAGCAGTGACAAAATTTGATCTGTATGGACAATATATTGGTGGCGGACTGGCATTAGGTGTTGGAGCTAACCGTCCGGAAACACGCAAAATGATCGCCGATGGTCCATGGTTAGAATTGGAAGTGATGAAAAAGAAAATGAAAGAGGTAAAAGAATTGGATATTATCATTCCATTTGGTTATGATAAAAACAAAGAACCAATTTACGGTTGCGATAAATCCCGTTCCAATATTAAAGGTGTTATGATAATTATTTCTCCGAATGATGAATTGCTTACACCGTTGGATATGAAACCTCTTAGATGCACAAGTTATACTTATGTTGTGACTGAAAGCCCTTCGAATGCAAAGAATTTTGAAACTGACAAGAATGGTTAATTTGAAAGAGTCAATAAATTTCTGAATGCACAATAATTCATTTCAGAACGAACACAAAAGCAATAAAATCCATCATGAAAACGACTCCTCTTCAATGGCCTCCACTGATTTAATTTCAGGAACCATGCGTAGAATCGTTTGTTCAATTCCGGCTTTTAAAGTCATAGCACTCATGCTGCAAGAGCGACAAGCACCTAGGAATTTCAGTCGAACTACCATATCATCAGTAATCTCAATGAGAGAAACATCTCCGCTGTCTGCTTCGAGATAAGGACGAAGCTGATTGAGAGCATTCTCTACACGAGCTAAAAGTGATGGATCTTGCGACATTTTTATTCCTGAATTTGATTAAATATTTTTTTTATTAGTATGCTGTAGCAACTACAGGTTTAGTAGGGCTCACTGTGGCATTTCGTATGGCGACCTGACGAATCAAATTATCAGCTACAGAGCTAAATGCATCAGCGATAGTAGAGCGTTCATCAAGTGATACCGGAATACCTGTGTCTCCACCTTCACGAATACTTTGCACAAGAGGAATTTCCCCGAGAAAGGGAATATTTAATTTTTCGGAAAGATCTTTACAACCTTCTTTACCAAAGATGTAATATTTATTTTCAGGAAGTTCTGCAGGAGTAAAGTAACTCATGTTCTCAACGAGTCCCAGTACAGGAACATTGATCGATTCTAACTGAAACATATTGATTCCTTTCTTAGCGTCTGCAAGGGCAACATGCTGAGGAGTACTTACAATTACTGCACCTGTTACAGGTACTGCAGATACCAAAGTCAGGTGGATATCGCCGGTTCCGGGAGGTAGGTCAATAAGCATGTAATCCAAGTCTCCCCATTCTGCATCTCCAAAAAGTTGCTGTAGAGCCTTAGATGCCATTGGACCTCTCCATGGAATTGCACGATCAGGATCGACAAGCATACCAATGGACAAAACTTTCACTCCGTATTTTTCAATTGGAAGCATATATGTTTTTCCGTCTTTCTCATTCACGAATAATCTTTCGCCTTCTACTCCGAACATAATATGCTGTGACGGGCCATAAATATCTGCATCGATCAATCCAACCTTCGCTCCTTTTGCAGCTAAAGCAACAGCAAGGTTTGCAGCTACAGTGGATTTACCCACGCCACCTTTTCCACTTGCGATCGCAATAATATTTTTAACACCTGAAAGTAATGCACCTTCCTTCATGCGCCCGCTAGTAGTTCTGGCTGTCATGTTCACAGTTACATTAGCTTTTTCGTCTACAAAATGAATGATCGCATTCACACAAGCCGATTGGATCAGTGCTTTTAATGGGCATGCCGGAGTGGTCAGAACAACAGTAAAACTCACATCAAGGCCATTGACCACAATGTCTTCAATCATATTCAGTGTGATCAGATCTTTTTTCAGATCCGGCTCGATCACGTTTTTTAAGGCTTCAACAACCTGTTCTTTTGTAATAGACATGCTTATTAATTTAAAGCACAAAGGTAATCAAATTGGGTCTTTTATCCCTTAAAACTGAGAAGAGTCATTGTGAAAACAGGCCCCAATATTTAACAGAATTTCAATAATTGTTGCAAAAGGCTATGAAAACACGAAATCAAAAAATATTTCCGGGGTTCAATCAAATTCAAGCTCAACAGCCGGATCCCAAAAAAGGCTTTTGAAGTTGACTATCTGATCCTTTTTAACCTTGATTCCTTCTTTTTCAAGGAGCTCTTTCATACGATCAGGACTTCCAAAATGATGTTTCCCAGTGAGCAATCCTATTCGGTTTACTACACGATGAGCCGGTATTTTAGGGCGAACAGTATGAGCTCCATTCATTGCCCAACCAACCATCCTTGCAGACTTTGCAGTACCAAGATATTTTGCGATGGCTCCATAGGAGGTAACACGGCCTTTAGGAATAAGTCTGGCAACAGCATAGACCTGCGCAAAAAAAGAATCCAATTTATTTTCTTCGGATTTCATATGAGTAAATTATATCCGGTATTGTAAGTAACAAATATTCAATCCCTCCTTCAACCATATTTTCTCATAGGTAGTCTTTATAGAAAGGATTTCATCTAACAACTCTGAAGTGTACAGATCGTCGGTATACTTCAGTATTTCCAATTTCTTTTCAGCGATCACTTCCAAAGTAAAATCATAAAGTTCCTTGCTGTCAGTTTTTAAATTAATAATACCACCTGGCTTTACAAAACTTCTGTATAAGTCTAAAAATCTTTGAGAGGTAAGTCGCTTCTGCTCCCTGCTTTCCTGAAGATGCGGGTCAGGGAATGTAATCCACAATTCATCCACTTCATCTTTGCCGAAGTAACTCAGAATGTTCAAAATCTGAATTCGCAAAAACCCAACGTTCGTCATCTTTTCTTCGTCAACTGTCTTTGCACCGCGCCATAATCGTGCTCCTTTCCAGTCGATTCCGATAAAATTCTTTTCAGGAAATTTTTGCGCCAGATTAACAGTATACTCCCCTCTTCCACAAGCCAGCTCGAGAACCAAAGGTGCATTACGTTTAAAGAAACTTTTGTTCCAATTTCCCTTAAGTTCATGCTCCGGAATCGGATAGCCTTTGTGTTGTTGGATCAGATGAGGGAAACAATCATTCTCCGCAAATCTTCTTAATTTAGTCTTTGCCATATTATAGTTCCACAAAAATAGTAAAGATTAGCAGATAGCTTAATTACGAAGCCAAAAACCGAACTGTATTGCCCTGAGCTCAAATTTTATAATCTACCATGCTGACGTCATTCAAGCAGAAACTTTTATCTTCGATTCAAATCTAAACATGTCAGGACGAAGAATTTTAGTATCACCCCTCAACTGGGGCTTAGGGCATGCAACAAGATGCGTTCCGCTGATCAAAAAATTTCAGCTGGAAGGGAGCGAGATAATCCTCAGTGCCAATGGACGCGCAAAGAATTTTCTTCAGATGGAATTTCCTGAATTAAAATTCATTTCATCACCGGATTACAACATTCGTTATTCAAATATTTTGCCTCTTTGGTTGATGATTTTCATTCAAAGTCCGGCGATACTTTTCAGTATACTTAAAGAACACAAATGGCTAGACGAGGTAATTGAAGAATATAAAATTGATGAAGTGATCTCAGATAATAGATATGGATTATGGACCAAAAAGATTCGCTGTGTTTTTATCACTCATCAGCTAATGATCAAATGTCCATCCTTTTTGTTTTTTCTTGAACCCATTCTCCACCGAATAGTAAAACGATTCGTTCTAAGATATACCGAATGCTGGGTGCCGGATTATGAAGGAGCTGAAAATTTGAGCGGAGATCTTTCCCATAAATATCCTTTATGCGACAACACAAAATTCATTGGGCCTCTATCCAGATTTAACGATGAAGAGCGGAATAATTCAGAACAACCTTCATCAAAAATACTCCGGGCTGATTTTTTAATATGTTTTATACTGAGTGGCCCTGAACCCCAAAGAACTCGACTGGAAAAAAAAATCTTGAAACTATCAAATTTATTCAGGTATAATGTTCTGCTTATTCAGGGCAAGACAGATGAAAATTATGAAGAATATTTTGGTGATCACCTGAGAATTGTATCGAATATAAAAACGAATGACTTGAAATATATTATTACTCATACTCCATTGATCATTTGTAGAGCGGGTTATTCCGGGATCATGGATTTAGACGCTCTCGGCAAAGTAGGGACTCTAATTCCAACGCCCGGGCAAACAGAACAGGAATATCTTGCCAAATATTTGAGCCAAGGAGATGACTATGATGTTATCCGCCAAAGTAATTTCAGCTATGAATTTAAAAAGCGCTCTAAAATGTATCATAAATGAAAGCGACTTCACCGAAATAAAAACTCAATGGGTAGATAAAATGATCGCAGAGGTGTTTACTGTATTACTCTTATTAAGTGAGCGATCATAAATGAAGATCTCATATCGGAGTGTGTCTTGAACAAGACCAATTGGTAATGCTAATTCACGGTTAATTTCACCACGTAATCCTTTGTTAGGACCTTCAGGAGTGAGAAAAGGAAGCCTTGCACTGACGGGGGTGTCGATTGAATTCCAGATACCATTTTGAAGAATCAATGTCTTTACAATGAAATTATTAAAATAAGGACTACTTGGATCATCAAAGATAGGATCATTCAATCCTGATTCTCTGCTATGGTATCCGATATCACCGTCGCCATCCGTAAACGAAACAGTCACATGAACGTTTAGGTCAAAGCCCTGTGCGTCTCTTGTGGTATAAATCGTTTTGAATTCGATTGCCGGGACGAGAGGAAATTCATCCGGTTTTTTGCAAGCGTTGAAGCTCAATGCGAGGAATATGATTGCAGGCAGAAAACGTAGATACTTCATGAATTGATTTGAAAGCTTAAATTTACAAAATAATTAAACTAAACTCCTAATTTTCCTATCATGGCACTAATCCTACCTGTACAAAAAGTTCTTCCTGTCTTCGGTAAGAATTGTTTTTTAGCTGAAAATGCTACAATTACAGGCGATGTCTTAATCGGCGACCATTGCGGTATCTGGTTCAACGCCGTTATCAGGGGTGATGTTAACTCAATCCGAATAGGCAATAAAGTTAACATCCAGGACGGGGCAATAGTTCATTGCACCTATCAAAAGGCTGCCACAGTAATTGGAAATAATGTGAACATCGGACACCGCGCCATCGTTCATGGCTGTACAATTCAAAACAATGTATTGGTTGGTATGGGAGCAATCATTATGGATCATGCAGTTGTTGAATCATTTAGCATTATTGCTGCCGGTGCCGTAATTCTTGAAAACACCATTGTTGAATCAAGCTTCATATATGCCGGCAGTCCTGCCAAGAAAATTAAGGCTATCAGTCCTGAGCAAAGAAAACTTTTGGAGGAATTAGCTGATCGCTATGTGATGTATGCGGGGTGGTATGAGCAGTCTAAATACTAGTAAACTAATTCAGCTCTAAGCATCAATTCCAAAAATCCATCTTCTCCAAATGAATTTTATTAGAGAAAAAGATACGAGTACTTTTCTCAAATGATTTTGTAAAGTCACTTACATAAAAGTGATGTACAGGTTTTTTTCTATTGGACAAAAGTCTTTCAGCTTTCAGTACATTTTTTACATGTGCAGCTACGACACCGGCTGTATCCACGATCTCAACCTTCTTTTTATAGAACTCAACTATTTCCGGGCAAATAAGCGGATAGTGAGTACAGGCAGGCACCAATGTATCAATCCCTGATAACTTTCGACTGCTCAGGTAAGATGCAAGAACAGAACGACTAATACTATTCTTAAAAAAGCCTTCTTCTATCATTGGAGCCAGCAAGGGTGTTGCTAAAGAGGCGACCATCAGGTTTTTTGATCTGGCTTTTATCTTCTTTGCATAAATGTCACTTTTAATTGTACCCTTGGTTCCAATCACACCAATCTTCTTATGGCTTTTATCTGAAATAATATAATCAACAACGGGATCAATAACATTAACCACAGGGACAGCTCCTCCTATAAAATCTTTTACTGTCTCATAAGCAAGAGATGATGCCGTATTACAAGCAATCACAATCATTTTACAATTCTGCTTCAACAAAAACTGACTGATCCGAATTGAATAATATTTTATTGAATCCGAACTTTTGTCTCCATAAGGTAAATGGGCAGTATCTCCAAAATAAACGAGAGCCTCATCCGGCAATACTTTTTGAATGGCATTCGCAATGGTTAACCCACCAATGCCTGAATCGAAAATTCCAATAGGGCGGTCAGCGGATGATTTTTTTGAAATGGCCATAATTTTTTCTTTAATAATTTATATTGATAACGATTGTACTGCTAAATTATTTATTAATCTTTTCCGATAATGTTCATTTTCTCCATCTCTTGTGCAACAAGGGCGGCATTCGTGTCACCTAAACCTTTTAATTCTGCGATAATTCGGTTCGTATCCTCCTGATCACGATTCTGGCTCATCTTCCACTTCCCTTCGACCTTATCCATACTCATCTCGAAGCCTACGATTCCTTTCATATATTTCCTCATCATGTCAGCAGGTAGCTTGTCCATGTCCGTAGGATTCTTTACAACCTTCTCATAACGATCAACCATCGCTTTCAATTTCTTGTAGTTCTCCTCTTCATTCAATATTCGCATTTTACCGTATACATGTACAGCCATATAATTCCATGTCGGAACATTTACATGATTGTACCAAGAAGAAGAAACATAAGAATGTGGGCCTTGAAAAATCACTAACACCGTTTCGCCATTAGAAAAACTTTTCCATTGAGGATTAGCATGCGAGATATGTCCGGATAATATACTTAGGCCTTTCTCATCTTCCTCCAACTCCATTGGTATGTGTGTTGCCCATGGTTTTCCCTCAAAGGTGCTCACTAAAGTGGCAAATGAATGCTCCCTTATAAACCGGCTAATTTCTACCAGATCACTTTGTTTGTAATATGCAGGAATGTACATTTTCCAAAGATATTGAGCCCATTGGATAAAAGAACTCCTTTGTGAATAATTTTCTTCATTTTAAATGAACATATATTTTTACCTTCGGCAATCATGAGCCATTCTCAACTTATTTTTGAATCCAACTTGGGACCTATACGCATCACGGCCGATGAGACTGCTGTTAATGAGGTGCATTTTTTGGAGGACGAGGAAACGATTGCTGCCGCCCTCACTAGTGGGATCGGCAATTCATTGATTCAAAAATGTAAAGAAGAACTCCTGGCCTACTTCGATGGCCAACTCACTGAATTCACTATTCCTGTTAGGCAGGAAGGAACGGAATTCCAACAAAGTGTCTGGGAAGAGCTCCTTGAAATCCCATACGGAAAAACAATTTCCTACCTCGACTTGTCCAAACGTATCGGCGATGTGAAAGCTATACGGGCTGTCGGAACGAGTAATGGTAAAAACAAGATCGCAATCATTGTTCCCTGCCACCGTGTTATCGGAAGCAATGGCTCATTAACCGGCTATGCCGGCGGACTCGGTCGGAAGCAATGGCTGCTGGAACATGAGATGAAGGTGGCTCATGGGGTGCTGACACTTTTTTAAGCAGGCCTACTTTGTGAAAAGAACATTTTGTTATGCGGGTCTTTGTTACTTTGCTGTGCAGGATTTAAAAATCCTGCACCACACAACTGCGGATTTCTAATCCGCCAACCCAATAACACTGGAGCATAGCCTGCCGGTTAATGTCAAGACCATAATAATTACCTTGTTCCCCTACACATTAAAAAAACCCGGCTTATCAACCGTCATAACCCGTGGAGTAATCAATTCCACATCCATTACCGAAGGCAAGTTGTGGTAGTTCCGTGCTGAGCTATACAAATAAACTTCTTCACGATAGACGAACCCTGCTTCTACTGGATTTCTATGAATGTATTCTATCTTTTGCCACATAACTTTTTCGCTAAAAAGCTCTATTGGGTGAGTTCCTTCTTGCCAAAATTTGAAATCTTTGATCTTAGGGTTATACCGTCCTGCAAATTCAAAATGATTCAAGAGCCATTTTCTTCTACTCTCCGGCTCATCCTGAATTTGCTTTACAATCTTCTTCGAAGTGTATTTCTTAAAATCCCTCATTACATCCGACATTTTAATTTCGGTGCGCGTATTTGCTATCATGTGGAGATGACTCGGCATCAAACACCATGCATATATGTATAAGCCTCTTTCCCGTTGACAATATTTCATTGACTCAACTAATAATTCTTTATGATTGGCTCTTGTAAAAATATCAATCCAGTCTACGACGGTGTGTGTCATAAAATAGGTTCTGTTTGAGCGAATGGTATGATGAAGTCCTCGCATATTTTTTTTGAATTTAGTTCAGGCTAAAATATATCCATGTTTTGAATTATTTTCATTCTGATTAAAATTCACTCATACATGAAACTTCTTTTATTACACTTTTTTGGATTATCGCTTTATGGATTAGAAATCCATGCTTTCGTCATGCAGGATTTTTAAATCCTGCATAGCAGAAGGGACGGGCGTAGCAGAAGGGACGGGGCTAGTAGAAGGGCCGGGCTTAGCAGAAGGGGTGGCCACATCATCCCTCCCCAAAGTCTCCAGCTTGAACATGGCAGTCACCACCATGCTACAAAAACCAAATTCTTCATCCACCTTACCACGGATACGATAGATCCCCCTACCCCGAAAAGGAAAAGATTCCACAACCTTCGGGAAATGTGTCGTGTCGAAAAAATAGCCCTCCCTATCAAGGAAGGTAGCGAACATCATCGTTTCCCGTTTTATGGTGCTGGTATATTTGATAGTAACAAGATAACCGACCAGTTCGATCTCTCGTCCAACATTCTTGCTTAGATCAGCTGCGAGCAAACCTTTTCCCGGCGGCTCTCTTAACAATTCAAAAGCTGAGCGTAAAGGAAAGCCGATGATCTCGATCTCATCCAACGCATCATCATAAGCTCCGTGATGTAAGGCGGGTAGTTGAAAGTTTTTCACTCCCACATCAAAGAGTTCCAATTTTACTTCCGTTTTTTTTCCGGCGCCAACAAGTATATGGATATCCCAAAGCAATTGTTTCTTGCTGCGTCCCGTAAAACGAAAAGCACCGATACGAATGAGGATACGCAGTTGCTCAATAGCAATTCCCACGCGTTTCATAAAATCGGCAAGGCTTTCAAAAGATCCGTTTCGGTTGCGTTCTTCCAGAATATCATCGCCAACTTTTTTATCCATCTCTCCGAGGTGGATAAAGCCCAGATAAATATCATCACCATAGATCATTGTTGTGTATTCACTTTTATTCACACAAGGAGCATGAATCTCTGCACCCGACATACGCGCCTCATGTACATAAAATTCCGTGCGGTAGAAGCCTCCGAAATTATTGATCACTCCTACCATGAATTCTTTCGGGTAATGCGCCTTCAGGTATAAGCTCTGGTAACTCTCTACAGCATAAGAAGCCGAATGTCCTTTGGAAAAAGAATAGCCTGCAAAGCTTTCTATCTGCCGCCATACTTCCTTGGTGATATCATCAGGGTAGCCACGCTCTTTGCAATTGATAAAAAAGCGATCCTGTATTTTAGCAAACTCGTCACGAGAGCGAAATTTCCCTGACATCCCTCTGCGAAGTACATCCGATTCGGAAAGTGAGAGTCCTGCGAAATGATGCGCCACTTTAATCACATCTTCCTGATAGACCATGATACCATAAGTCTCTTCCATCAGATCCTTCATGAGAGGATGGATATATTGCCGTCGTGCAGGATCATGCGTGCGTAAAATATACTCCCGCATCATGCCCGACTTAGCCACACCCGGACGAATGATAGAACTCGCAGCAACAAGCTGAATATATTTATCTACACGCAATTTTTTCAGTAGCATACGCATGGCCGGGCTCTCCACATAGAAGCAACCCATACAACGTCCGCCACGAATAAGCTCTTTGATCTTTTCATCTTCTTTGAAAGCAGCAATATTGTGTATGTCGATGTCAATGCCTCTGTTTCGCTTTACAATCTCTACTGTTTCTTTTATGTGGCCCAATCCACGCTGACTGAGAATATCGTATTTATACAAACCTATATCTTCCGACTCCAGCATGCTGAACTGTGTCGTTGGATAACCTTTTGGCGGCATATTGGTCGCAGTATACCAGGTGACCGGCTTTTCAGAGACAAGTACTCCTCCTGCATGAATACTCAGGTGACTGGGAAAATCAATGATGCGCGTAGCATAAAGGCGTATCAGGTGACCTATCCGATCGGGTGTATCGGGATGGCGGCGGTTGTCGATGAGTGAATCGATCTCTGCTTTGGGTAGTCCGAAAACTTTTCCAAGCTCACGCACTATGGCTTTGAATTGAAAGGTCGAGTAAGTTGCAAGCAGAGCCACATGCTCTCTACCATGGCGGCGAAAAATATAATCGGTGATATCATCACGATCCTTCCAGGAAAAGTCGAGATCGAAATCGGGTGGACTGGTACGGAAAGGGTTAATGAAACGCTCGAAATAAAGATCCAGGTCGATGGGATCCACATCGGTGATGCGGAGGCAGTAGGCAACGATGCTGTTTGCTCCGCTTCCTCGGCCTACGTAAAAATATCCTTTGTATTGCGCATAGCGCACGATGTCCCAGTTGATCAGAAAGTAGGGCGCAAAGCCCAGCTCAGTGATCATCTGTAATTCTTTGTCGACACGTTCGCGTACTGCCTCGCTTGCTGCCCCATACCGCCCTTCCATTCCTTTATAGGTTTCTCTGCGAAGAATTTCTTTGTCGAGGATCTTACTACCCGAGAATGTCTGCTTGTTTTTACTCTCGTGGTAATCGAAAGCGATGCCACATACACTGAGAATCCGCCGTGTGTTTTCAACAAGCATGGGAAACTCTGCGAAAGTATCGGCAAGCTGATCTTCCGGCATCATGATCTCATTGGGTGAAGCCGTATCCTCCGCAAGGACTTTACTCAGCAAGGTATTATTGGCGACAGCACGAAGGAGCCTGTGCGTGTTGAAGTCACCCGGATTTCGAAAAGTTACAGGATGCCAGGCAACAAGGCGGGAGCTTTGTTTTGAAAGAGGAGAAAAACGAAGACGTGTGAGATGCTCTGCTTTCACTCCGATAAAACACGGAAAAGATTTTGCTGAAATCAATTTTAAAATATTCTTCTGCTCCTCTTTAGCAGATAGAAACCTTTCAAAAGGGATGACCCAGAAAACATTTTCGGTAAGAGGAGGCAGATCCGGCATCTCCGGCACTTCGTTCGTGCCGTGGCGAAGACAATGCGTAAGAAATTCATTCAGCTCATGAAAACCGTCGTTATTCTTTGCGATGCCTACATAGCACTGCTCTGATCCACGTCGGAAGTCAATACCTACCACCGGTTCCACTCCGTACTTAGGAGCAAGCCGGATGAAATCCAGTACACCCGAAGTATTGTTGATATCTGTAAGTGCCAGTTTCTTCACAGCACAACGCTGAGCCTCCGCAAGCAGATTTTCTATGCTTAGTGTGCCGTATTTGAGGCTAAAGTAGGAGTGGCAGTTGAGGTACATTGTTTTGCTTTGAGGATCACAGATCCTTTTCTTTGTGGAGAATGAATCTCCTTTATTGCTTAATAGCTATTTATTGCTATTCTGTGAGGCTTCGTGCAGGATTACAAATCCTGCACAGCAACTAAACTTTAGAGCGATATTTATTACTACTCTGTAGGGTCTAGTGCAGGATTACAAATCCTGCACAGCTATAAATCCTGCACAGCGTAGATTGCCAAACAATCTATTTCCTTGTTTGTATGATAATCATTTTAGAAAATATTTCAATAGCTTTACCAAAAAAAAATCGCAAAAGAATTTTAAATCTCTCGCGGTTGTAGAATATTTTGATTTGATCCTAAAAACGAAAAGCAACAGTTCCGTAAAAATTTCGTCCGGGTCTTGGAACTCCTCCCCAGTCAAGGTGCTCATGATAAAGACGATCCGTAATATTTTCAATCCCGGCATTAAACTCTAGTGATTGTTTCCCGATCATCCAGACAGCATTTAAACGCAAATGAAAAATGACATACGATGGCGTGGCTGTTTCTCCTGCATCAAGATCTACACGATTTTGAGCAGCAGAATATTCTGCTTCAGCTTGCAAACTGTATAAACCGATTCTGTATTTGAGAGAAGTGAGTGATTTAAAGGGTGGAATTTGCCATAATGCCGTTCCATCACTTTTCTGACCATACACAAATTTTCCTGTGCTTATCAGACTGATAGGTCCGGATGAAAGATATTTCACAGTAAGTTCGGCTCCTTTTAAAATGACCGCATCACTGTTAGAATAAATTTTTACACCTTCTGCGCCAACGGTCATCGATGACAAACTAGTGTCCCTCTTTCCTTCAATAAAACAATTAATTTGATTTACGAAAGGTGATAAACCGAGGTTCCATGACGAAGAGGTATATCGCAATAGCAAACTCATCTGAGTACTCGCCTCCTTTTTTAATTCCGGATTACCGATGTAATCATGATTATCCAAGCGATTGTATAAATAAAAGCCATACATCTCCTGAGAAGAAGGTAGTCGCTCTGCAAGTCCAAATTGAAGCCCTGCAACAAACTTACTCGATAGTTTTCGTTCATAGTCAGAGAAAATGCTGCGCACATTCACAACATAACTTGAATCAATATTTGGATAAAATATCTTGGCCTGAGCAAGTCCAAGCTGATCATTCATTTCAGTGAAAGCGAGATCCCATCTCCCGCCGATTGTCAGTTTGTTCAGACTGTCGATATTCCATTCCGGTGAAATATAAATACCCGCAACCTGTCGTTTAGTTTCAGGTAATGTGAGCATGTACATGGTATGCCCCCCTTCAGGATACATGAACATCTCTGCGAAAAGTGAATTAGAATAATAATCCAGCTTGTAAGTTATATTTAAATTCTTGGAAATATTCATCCGCACTTTTGCATCTAAGCCATTTGTCTTGCTTGTACCCGGCATGTCCATATGCATGACAAGTCCGCTGCGATCACGATCATCCATCATGTGGCGTATGCTATTGCCATATACTTTAACGTCAGCTTCGTTGAGCGTTGATTTTGGAGAAGCGTATTTCCATGAGAGCGAACCAATCAAAGCATGTGCATCTCTAACATCCATTGCAAGCGCAGGGAATCCAATTTTATATCCATTATCAGTAAGCAAATCTAATTTTATGGATTGCTTCTCTGACAAAAGATACTTCAGAGAAGCAGATAAATTATTTTTTTCATATCCGGAAAAAGGAACGACAGTCCCATCGCCGGATCTATAACTTTCACTTTTTCTGTAGACATTGTTTAACTTGAATGCCCATGATCTGTTAGAAATATCTGCAGAAGCAAAACCAAAAATTGAATTAGCAATGCTATGATAAGTTATACCTGTTAAACCATGAACCTCGGGCTTCACACTAAAGTCGGGCTCTTTGAGTTTCATGTTCAAGGAGCCTCCGGCAGTTGACCCATGCTCTGAACCGCATGCGCCTGTTTCAACTTCAAAACTTTCCAGATTTTGGGGTTCCACATAAATTGTCACAGGATCCATTTTATCAGTACATGCTCCGAAGATTTTCATGCCATCCAGGCTTACATTTATCCTACTACCTGAAAGACCACGGATGCCCGGTTCTTGTCCGTAGTTACTTCTACGTGTCATGCTTAATGCGGGAATACGGGATAGCACATCCTCCGTAGTGAAGGATTTATTAGGACGGTAAAAATTATGCACAGCGTTTCCGCCATCAGAGCCGGTTGTAATGCGAACCTCAGTCAAACAAATCGTCCAGAGAGAATCGTGGGAACAGCTATTTACACATTGAGCTTGTGACGGAATATTTATCAAGGCAAATGCACAAGAAATGAAAACATAAACAAACAAGAAATACTTCATAAGTAAATTAAAACCGGGCTTGCTAAAAAACAAGCCCGGTTTAATAATTAAGGTACCAGTGTTTCAAAAAATAAACTATTATTGGCTACTGATGTTCCAGATAGAAACGTGAAGTTGATTTGCCAGTCGCCGCTCATTGTATAATTAACCTTTCCTTTATAATGACCCATACCCATATGTACAGGATTTACATTATTAGGAGAACCATGACCCATAGAAACCATTAGTGGAGATATTTCAACAGACAAGCTACTGTCAGCAGGAAAATCCATTCCCATATTTGTGCGCTTATGTATGACAACCTCAAGATCATTCAAGCCTACAACCGGTTTTTCAGGTTGGAGAAAAGATACAACAAGTGTTTCCGCACTAACCTGTGAGATAAAGGATTTCACCCTGCTTACTGCAAGGTCAGCAACAGTAACCGGAATAGCTGCCGTTCCCGACAAACCATTTGATAGATTGTCTACATCTACATTCAGCGTCCAAGCACCGCCCATACTGCTCATCAGAAATACAACTGCACTTTGATAAAGTCCTGTAGAGGAACTACTATTTACCGGATTTTCACTAGGGGCAGAGTGCATCATGGTGCCCATATCCATCATTGGATTTAGAGAAACTGTTGCTGAATTGATTGCTGCTCCGGATACAGAATCTTTTAGGTACAGATATAGGGTATTGTAACCGGTAAAATAAGCCGCCTTGGCCCAAACTTCCACCTTTACTCCTGCTCCTGTTGCATAGCCTTCGGATAATAACGTCAAGCCGGCAGTGGGCGGGGTAATTGGAGCAGGATCATCGTCCTTTTTACAAGCCGTGAAGGCCAGTGTTAATGCTAAGAATAAGGATAGATATAATGAGAGATTTTTTTTCATTTCAATTGATTTTTTTAAGATTTAGGTTGGAAATAAATGGTGTCGAGCATTGCCAACAAGTCGCACAGAAAATAATCCCATGCACGAGCGGGTACAGCAATCAAATTTTCAGGAAAATAAAATCAGCAGGATTGCGGCGGATGAAAAAAGTCGATGGACTGAAGGAAAGAATAAATATCCGTTCTATATGCTGAAAAACTTCTATTTTCAAACAGGCTACTATATGACAAAGGATTATCCGTCAAAATACTTGGAGATAATTCTGTTTTTAATGTAGGTACGGGTGCATTTTTTTCCGAATCCTGTTCTTGTGCTTTGGCCAACTGTTTATCAAGATGACATTTACCATCACACTTTTTCTGAGGTTTATCTCTGTTAATACACAGGGTGCTCACGATATACTCTTTATGCTGATAAAAATCCAACAACACGCCCAACTTGAGCATTGGCGGAAATAACAGTCCAGCTATAAGCAATAAAGAAATCAGACCTCTAAACATTACAATACAAAGAACCGACATTTGCCATTACCAAAACATGATTTTTCTCATCTGCCGCCTAATTAAACATGATTTTGGCCTCCATTTTGCAGTTTTATGGCACGCAGATGACGCAGGTTTTTTAAGATCAATGATGATTTATAATTGTTTGTTGAGTAATGGAACACGGATGATACGGATCAAACGGATTTTCACAGATTTGTTGATTATAAAAAACAATTCTAAGATCCGTATTATCCGTGTTCAAATAAAATTTATTCAGAAAAAAATAATTTCACAAAATCTGTTGTAATAAACTAACTTTACTGCTATGAGAAAAAAATTAGTTCTTAATCTTATATTTAGTTTGATATCGGTTGGGGCTTTCTCTCAAAGTTGGCAATGGGCAATATCAGATGGTTGCATTCAGGAAGAGACAACAATATCCCTTTGTACAGATACTAATGGGAACATTTACACATCAGGTTATTTTGGGTATGGATTTCAACCTGTGCAATATGGTGTTTTTGCAGGGGACACATTATACTTGCAAGGAAAAACAGATATTTATATTGCAAGTTATGATCAAAACGGAAACGACCGTTGGGGGAAAAGAGCCGGAAGTAAAAATTTTGGACCCACCAATGAAACAGGCTATCTTTATAGTAATAAAGTCGATGGTTCCCTGATCCTTTATGGTCGGTATGTAGATACTTTAACTGTCGACACTTTCTCTCTGTACGGAACATCAAATATCCAAGAATTGTTTGTGGGAAAACTTGATTATAATGGCAAATGTTCATGGATAAAAAAAGCAGTTAGTTTGCCTGCTGGTGGAACTTTACAAAGTGTAAGCGGAGATTTTACGGGGAGAATGTATTTATCAGGAAATAGTACTTCAGGAATCACTTTGGATACGATTACACTGCCCGCAGGTGGATTTATTGTAAGAATGGATCCAGATGGTCAATTTATTTGGGCCAAAAGAATTTACAATAGTTCTGAGACCTTTCAATGGAGAATCAAAGCGACTAATTCAGGATTTATTGCAACCGGGCATTTCATAGAAACTGCATTAATTGATACCATTCCGGTTGTAAGTACAGGATTGAGCGATTCCTTCATTGCTAATTTTGATAGTCTTGGTGCTGTCCAATGGGTTAAAACTTTTGGCGGGCCCAATCTAGATGGAGATAATAAATTGGCTATAGATGATTCAGGAAATATTTTTTGCACCGGTATATTTACTGATTCAATTTATTTTGATACAACCTTGTTGACAAATTCAGGTAAAGATGTTTTTCTTGCCAAGTTTGACCCTTTCGGTAATTTTCTTTGGGCAAGACAATTAAACAGCACAGGATTTACAGAGAGTTTAGATATGGACGTTGATGCTTCGGGTAGTGTTTATATAACCGGATTCTTTGGTCAAGAAGCAACATTTGGAAATTATACTATCTACTCAGCATTTCAAGATATGTTTCTTGCCAGATATAATTCTCAAGGGGATTGTCTTGGTGTACGACACTTCGGGGGCGCGAGAGGCACCAATGTAGTCTGCGATCAGGGAAGTGTAGTAGTATCAGGGACCATTGACCATCGTTCCAGTGTAGTGGTTGGCAATACTACCGTAACCAGCAATGGGCTTACAGATATGTTTGTTGCAAGACATGATGAAATAACAGGTGTTGGCGAATTATTCAGACAAAGCAATTCTTCATTGTTCATCTATGCAAATCCCACAGTAGGCAAATGTACCATCACAATTCCTGATGAATTTAATAATGAACAAAACCTGATACTTACTGTTATGGATCAATCCGGTAAAGTGTTACGAGAATACCAGGTTGAAATTAATGATGGGAAACTCAGGCTGAATTTAGAAGCCGAAGCAAAAGGAATTTACCTGGTACGTTTGAGTAATGGCACTAAATATTATTCAGGGAAAATCGTTTTTGAATAGTTGACGGTGACTTGACTTATAGTTCTAAAATTATTGACCAGCGAATTTCGTTGGAATTTTCTAGTGTTTTATTGGAACACGGATGAGACGGATCGTACTGATAAAAACGGATCTTAGAATTATTTCTCAAATCAAAAAATCCGTGAAAATCCGTTTGATCCGTCTCATCCGTGTTCCATTACTCAACCAATAATCTTTATCATCATTGATCTTAAAAAACCTGCGTCATCTGCGAGCCAATAGCCGACAAAAAATGAAATAGGTTAGCTTTAAAGCCTTCCATAAAACTACGACAGGAACGCCGGAACTGAAATGGGGCGATCAAACTAATCCCTTTTCCATTTGAAATCGAACTCCCCAAACTATATATGTTAAAATACTTGCATTGAATAATTCTTTATATATATACTTACACACTATTTGAGTTTTGTTCTTTGATTATTTTGTTTTGATTGAGAGTTAGTGGTGAGTGAGATTTAAAGATTTTTTAAACGTTTCTTCTTAACCCCAAATTATAAAATAATGAAAACTACCCCCCCCCCCCGCAAACAGCTAATATAATTTCAAAGAATTTTATTAATACAAAACACAGTTCCTGGTTTTTCATTTCTATTCCTATAAAACCATTAAAAAAAACATTTATACTTTTCCTTCTTTCTTTTTGTCTACCGTTTTTAAGCTCTGCTGTTGATTTTGAAATTACTTATAATATAAGTCAGTATCCGGGAGGTTACAATATCAAATGTGCCGGAGCTAATGATGGTTCAATCTCTCTGGTTATAGTTGGTAATACAGGCCCTTATCTTTTTACATGGAACAACGGCTCCTATCAGAAGAACCAAAGTAGCCTTGCAGCCGGAAATTATGGAGTAACTGTAACTGACATATATGGAAATACTGCTTCACAGAGTTTTGACCTTGCAGAACCTAGTGCTCTTGACATTAAGCTACAGCCTTCAATTTTTGATGGCGGTTATAATATTTCTGAAAGTGGGGGACAAAATGGAGTCATTAAAGCTGAAGTTCTTGGTGGTGTACAAGAACATACTTACTTATGGAATACGGCCTCTGTTGAAAAAACAATAGAGAATCTAACTGCCGGAACTTACTCGGTAAACGTAACGGATGTTAATGGTTGCTCTGCTTCAAAATCAATTACATTAACCGAGCCAACGGTTTTAAGTGTTGTAAGTATCACAAGCCCTTTGCATAATGGCCATAATGTATCATGCTTTGAAGGAAAGGACGGAAGCATAGAATTAACAGTAGCAGGCGGTTCTCCACCTTATAAATATCAGTGGAATAACGGTAATTTTGAAGAAGACCCTTCAGAATTAAGCGCAGGTCACTATTCTGTATATGTAGTAGATAGAAATGATGTAGCTGTAGCTGCTCAAATTGATCTTACAGAACCTGATCGATTTGAGGTTTCTTTGACTGCATATCTTTATCCAAATGGAAAACACATTAGTTGTTTTTCATGTTCGAATGGCAGTATCACCTCAAATGTCCAAGGAGGAACACCCCCTTTTAACTATAATTGGGAAACCGGACAAAATACTTCAATTATCAGCGGATTAAGTGCAGGCGACTATTCTGTTGAAGTTTCAGATGGCAATGGTTGTATTGTTGAGCGAGCAAGCACAACCTTATCCGGTCCGGAACGAAGCGATTGGACGATGTTTGGAAACACAGGATCCAACCCAAACTCAAACTTTACAGGCACAACTGATAGTGTCGATTTTGTGTTTCGAACAAATAATACAGAAAGACTCCGAATCAAAGCCGATGGTGAAATTCAATCTTCAAAAATGATCGGTCCGGATTATGATATTGTGATGGTAGGGCCGGATGGAAACTTATTGCGAATTGATCCTGATGGCAGACCAATCAGATATCCAAGACCAATAGAAGAGCCTCAACCGATTTCCTGCATTCCTTGGAACACATGTGGTAACAGCATCTTTTCAAACAATTATTTGGGAACGCGCAACAACATGGACTTAATCATTAAAACCAATGCAATAGAACAAATGAGAATTACCAAAACAGGGATTGTAGGAATTGGCATTGATCCAAATACACAGACTTTCCCTCCTCTACACAACTACAAACTATTAGTCGGCGGTACAATTGGTGCAAAAGAAGTATGGGTTTCCTTAGGACAACCGGCATGGCCTGACTATGTTTTCAGCGATGATTATAAATTAACCACACTTGATGACTTAAAGATCTTTATTAAAACGAACAGACATTTACCGACCATGCCTCCTGCTCTGGAAGTTGAAAAAGCAGGTGCAATGAATGTGGGGTTGATTCAAACAAATTCCATTAAGGAAATTGAACAACTTTATTTGCAACTGTTCTTGTTGAATGATAGAATAACAGAATTGGAAAAGCAAAATATCGCATTACAGAAAATAGTAATTACAAATAAGTGATTGGCATTAAATCTCAACGAAAATGAAAAAAACCATCATATTATTCGCGCTGCTGATTCTGAACATAGCATTTTGTTATTCTCAAAGTTTCAATTTTGATCCTTATAGAGTGCCACAGCTTGATACAGGATCTGCGAGCCCATCAAACTACATTTATTTTCCTCCGGTCAACCAAGTAATTTCCACAACAAATAATGGTTCAATAATTTTAAATAGTTCTTTAAATATTATTGGATCTACCATTATAACAGACAGAGATGACAGACACATTGCACTGCATAGGAATCCCCAAACAGAACCAAGCTTAACAATTAATAAAAATCATCCGAATAATATTATTATCAGCTGTAATTTTGCGGAACAAATTACAACTGGCGGCTTTGTATCAGATCAGTCCATTTTTATAAACCATTACTTTAATGATCCATCATCAAATTGGGTGAATACTAGATACTTTCCACCAGTGGGAACAAAACCGGCCGGTGATCCGGCAACAGCATCAGATGCTCTTGGAAATCTGTATTGCTCAACAATTGAACCAAAAGCAAAAAATTTATTTATGGATATATCTGCAGACCTTGGAAACAATTGGCCTGTACAAATTGATGGCGGAACCGGTTCAACTACCGGATTAGGGGATTTTGATAAATTAATGATCGCAGTAGACAACTTGCCATCTAGTCCTCATGTCAATAATTGCTATGCAGCTTGGTTAGATATTGCACAACCATATGAATTCGTACAATTCAACAAAAGAACATTTGGTGCACCTTTTGGTACACCGGTAACACTAAGTCAACCCGGAAATCGATATGGTCAAGGTACAAATATCAAAACTGGACCTTATGGCGAAGTCTATGTTTGTTGGGCAGATTACGGAATCATAACAACTGCAGTAAACCTTCCTGCCCATAATATTGGATTCGCAAAAGACCTTTCCCTAGGCGGGGCAGCTATGGCGACTACCTACCCGAATGATTTGTATTACAATGGAATTAGAACTCATCTAGGCAACAGACCTCCTTTTAATAATACTAGTGTGAATGATTTTCCGGCGATGGCTGTCGATAGAAGTTGTGGTTCTACATCGACTTATAGAGGAAGGATTTATATTACTTATGCTGAGAATCTACCACCAAGCCAATACCACTCTAGAATTATAGTACAGTTTTCCGATGATCAAGGGGTGACATGGACAAAAGGTAACTCAAATTTGGACGGGACCATTGATGTAGACGGAAATCAAAACTGGATGCCCTGGATATCAGTCGACGATGCCAGTGGAAATGTCTATATAGCATATTTATCTGCCTTGAACGCTCCAGTTCCTGATGCGGGTGGTGATCCCTTGATGGGAACCTTCCTAACAGATGTCTATCTGGCTGTTTCTGAAGATGGAGGCAATACTTTTACTAATATAAAGGTTAACGATAATCCTATCAATCCAAGAGCCCTTTCTCCGACCAACCAACCTTTTAAAGAAGGGTATTGGGGCGACTACATTTCAGTTGACGCCTTTGGAGGCAAGGTCTATGTAGCATGGATGTCAAATATTTCATTGCCTAAAACTTATAATATATTTTGTTCAACAATCGATGTAACCACTCCGGTTGAATTCAACTCTCAAGCGGACTTACCGATAAACGGCCCCGTTCTTTGGACGGCATCACCAAACTCGCCTACTACGATTCTTTATGAAGCAGTTAATACTGTTACAGCTGCTATTAACCAAGAACAATTCAGTATATTATCTGGAGCAGATGTTACTTTTCGAGCAGGTAATTCAATACATGTTTTACCCGGGTACAATAATGCAAATGACTTTGGTGCAGCAATGGGTTCACGAACTCACTTTTACATTAAAGATGTAAGCTCCTGCAGTATACCTTTCAGACGAGCTCGTCCCGTCAATGAAGATCCGGAAGCCTCAATTGAAACTGAATCAAGTATTCAGGCGTACCCAAACCCATTTGTAAATATCTTCGAATTAAATTACTCGGTTCCACAAAACCAGTCCGTAAGCATCGATTTATATAATTCGTTTGGACAAAAGGTTAGAGAAATTGTTAGCCAATTATATCATGAAGAAGGAAAATATAATATAAAGGTAAACCTCCCTAGTTTAAATAGTGGAATATATTATATTGTAATGCAAACTAATGACCAAATTTATAAGTCAAAAGTAGTGAAGTTATGAAATTAAAAGTGTGCTTCTTTTCGATTCTCCTATGCTCCCTTGAAATATTATCAGCCCAACCGAACATACAATGGAGCAAATGCTATGGAGGATATTATGATGAAATACCATCATCCATGATCAGAACATCTGATAACGGATTTTTAATCACAGGTATTAGTACGGGAAACAGTGGAGATGTAAGTGGATTTCATGGTTCCTTCGCAAACGATGCCTGGGTTTTAAAAATTGATTCTACGGGGTCTATCGAATGGCAAAAATGCCTCGGAGGTTCTGCTTATGATGCCGGAGTGAAAGTAATCGAAACTTCAGGGGGATATTTTATTGCTTGTGACGGTGGCTCTTTAGATGGAGATCAGACTTTAAATCATGGTAACATAGATTTCTGGCTAGTAAAACTCGATTTTTCAGGTAATATACTTTGGGAAAAATCTTATGGCGGCGACCTTTCAGAAGAGATTTACGGATTTTCATTATCTCCGGATGAAAGTATTATTATAAGTGGCTATGCAGAATCTGTAAATAATGGAGATGTACAAGGAAGTTATTATAGTACAGGAGCTGTTGGCGACGCGTGGGTAATTAAATTGGATTCGATAGGCAATTTACAGTGGCAAAAATGTGTTGGTGGTACAGGAACTGAACAATATGGTAATAACGCAGTAGATGCTTTAGGAAACATTTATTTAATACCTCGAGCCGGTTCATTTGATTTTGATGCAACTTGCACAAGCCCTCATTTTGGAAATGGCTGGTTGGTAAAACTGGATTCTACAGGAACAGTACTATGGGATAAATGCTACGGAGGAAGTGGTGGCGGGACTCTTTACTCAATAATTATTAAAGACGATTTAATTCTAATGACAGGCAGATCTACAAGCTCAGATGGTGATTTAACACACTTATATGGCTATTCTGATGCCTGGATTTTGCTTACCGACACAGCCGGGAATAAAATTTTTAGCCAATCCTATGGTGGAAGTTTGACTGATGAATTTTTTGATGCAAGATTTACTTACGATAATAAGATAATTGCCGGTGGTCTAACAAAGTCTAACGATTATGATGTAACCAAACGCCACGGTTTAGACGAAAGCTGGCTGGTTTGTGTTGACATGTCCGGAAATCTAATCTGGCAAAATACTTATGGTGGCTCCGGATACGAAATTTTAAAAGCTGTACTTCCACTGGAAGATGGCAGAGTTGCAATGGTATCTTCAACATCTTCTAATAACGATGGAGATGTCTCCGGTTTTCACGGGAATACTGATTTTTGGTTTACCGTGTTGGACATATCAACTAATATTAACACAAATTTAGTTGAGCAACTACATGTGTTTCCCCAACCTTTCACAACATCTTTTACTTTACAATTGCCAAAACCTGAACCAAAAAATTCAGCCTATAAGATTGAGATGTATGATATAAATGGCAGGGCTATTAGTCTTAGCTCAAGTATTTCAGAGAATAAAATTAGAATTATACCTGATGTTAGTTTAGCTTCTGGAATGTATTTTGTTCGAATAATCGATGAGAACAGAAACTACAGCTTTAAAGTTATCAAAGAATAATTACGATCTACTTCTGTAAATAAGCAATCGAATTTACAAATCAAAACTCGTCAAGTTGTGAAATTCAAATTATGCCTTTTTTATTTTACACTATCCTTCATCGAGGCATTATATGCACAACCGAACATTCAATGGAGCAAATGCTATGGAGGGTATTATGATGAGATTCCTTCTTCAATGATCCAGACATCTGATCATGGTTTTTTAATTATCGGGTCAACCTCAGGAAATAGTGGAGATGTAAGTGGATTTCACGGCGTGTTTGCCGGTGATGCTTGGGCTTTAAAAATTGATTCAATTGGTTCAATCGAATGGCAAAAATGCCTTGGCGGAACTTCATATGATGGAGGAGTTAAAGCTATTGAAGTTGAAAATGGATATGTCATTGCCTGTGATGGAGGCTCCTTTGATGGGGACCAAACGGGAAATCATGGAAGTACTGATTTCTGGCTTATCCATCTCGATTATTTTGGAAACATTGTCTGGGAGCGCTCTTATGGTGCAGATTTTACTGAAATGGTTTATGGGTTATCTACAACTCCAGATGGTGGAATCGTAGTCAGTGGACTTAGCAGATCTGTGAATAACGGTGATGTACAAGGAAGTTACTATACAACAGGAGCTGTCGGCGATGCGTGGGTAATTAAATTGGATTCGATAGGTAACTTGCAATGGCAAAAATGTGTTGGTGGTAGTAATACAGAATCTTATGGTGATAATGTGGTCGATGAATTAGGAAATATTTATTTGATTCCATTATCCGGCTCTATAGATTTTGATGTTACATGTCGAAGCAATTTGTTTGGAAATGGTTGGCTTGTGAAGCTAGATTCAACTGGAAGGGTTTTATGGGATAAGTGTTATGGAGGAAGTGGCGGAGGAATGTTTTATTCCATAACTATTAAGGATAATTTAATACTAATGTCTGGTTCAACTGGTAGTTCCGACGGTGATTTATCTCATTTCTATGGCTATCTAGATGCATGGATTTTAGTTACCGATACTGCCGGGAATAAAATTTTTAGCCAGTCTTATGGCGGAAGTCTAACTGATGAATTTTTTGATGCAAAATTTACTTACGATAATAAGATCCTTGCAGGTGGTACAACACGGTCCGACGATTATGATGTAAGTAAAAGACATGGCGGAGCCGAAAGTTGGCTGGTCTGTGTGGACATGTCAGGTAGTCTTATATGGCAAAACACCTATGGTGGCTCCGGAGATGAAGCCATAAAATCTATTCTTCCTTTAGAAGATGGTAGAATTGCCATGGCATCTTTTACTTCTTCTATCAATGATGGGGACGTCACTGGTTTTCACTGGTTAACAGATATTTGGTTTACCCTGTTAGACATGACCACAGGTATTAACACAAACTTAGTTGAGCAGTTCCTTGTATTTCCCCAACCTTTCTCAACATCTTTTACTTTACAATTGCCAACACCTGAACTAAAAAATTTAGGCTGTCAGATAGAGATGTATGATATAAAAGGAAGGGTAATTAATCTTAGCTCAAGTATTTCTGAGAATAAAATTAGAATTACGCCTGACGTTAGTTTAGCTTCTGGAATGTACTTTGTTCAGGTTATTGATGAAACCGGGAACTACAATTTTAAAGTCTGTAAAACACCGGTGAATTAATTATTTACTCGGGTATTCACTTAGTGAACTTTGGCACACAGATTTTTCATGATTTACGCAGAGCATGTTTTATTGGAACACGGATGAGACTGATAAAAACGGATCTTATAATTATTTTAAAATCAATAAATCTGTGAAAACCCGTTTGATTCGTCTCATCAGTGTTCCAACATCCAACAAACAATTATACATCATCATTGATCTT
>Ga0138256_10001026_pt1 | contig 29980 bp, 32 predicted proteins | sample KNB2016incub_MG_FD_105486 | JGI IMG/M metagenome (GOLD analysis project Ga0138256, IMG submission 105486) | Active sludge microbial communities from wastewater in Klosterneuburg, Austria - KNB2014incub_MG | ecosystem: Engineered > WWTP > Activated sludge > Unclassified | place: Austria... | reverse complement strand
CGACGTGACGAAAGGAGGCCCGGGAAGCTTGCGCTTCCCGGGCCTTTTCGGACCAGGCGGGCTGCACCTCCGCCCGGCCCTTCAGATCGCGATCAAGATTGGACCCAAGCGTCGCGATCTGTGCTCGGGTTGGTTAAAGCCAGTAGCGCTCGGCCTTGTAATAATCGTACACGGTGTCCCGGAGGCCTTCGCCATCATTGCGGGTCAGTTCGTCGATCGCGTCAGCCGGCGCAGCCTGAAGCTGTTCCTTGGTCAGGTTCACGACATAGCCTTCCTTGCCCTTCTGATAGTCCAGCGTGGACCATGGAAGCGGATGGAATTTCTCGTTCATGCCGAGGAAGCCGCCGAAGCCGACGACGGCGAACATGATATTGTTGGATTGCTTGTCGAGCACGACATCCTCGACCTTGCCGATCTTGTCGCCGGCGCCGTTGTAAACACTTGTGCCGATAACCTTCGAGGCGCGGATGGCGCCCGTGTGTCCGGTTGTTGTGGTCATGGAGTTTCCTTTGCTGGTGGGTAAGCTCTTCACCAACGCGGGAAACCTCCGTGGGTTTCACCGACTGAACATGTGATGAGAAACATTTGACCGTGTCGGCGTTTCGTTGCGAATGACGTGGATGAGCATCCGTTGCAAGCATCTACCGAAGACTGTCTGGTCATTCGTTCGCGCGGAGTTTGTGCTGGTCGCCTCGCTCGCAGTGATCGCGGCGGCTCTGCTCGGCTTCATTAAGATCGCCGACGAAATGACTGAAGGCGAAGCGCACGTCTTCGACATGGCGGTCTTGCAGGCTCTGCATCCGGATGCGGCCAATCCCTCCGATCCGATCGGCCCGTTCTGGCTGGATCACGCGGCGATAGACCTTACCGCACTGGGAAGCGTCTCAGTGCTGGCGGCGATCTCTTTGCTGGTGGGCGGATTTCTGGTCCTGCAACGGAGGCGGCTGGAGGCGGCTATTATCGCGGTGGCGTTCGGCGGCGGGCTGGCGATCAGCCAGGCGCTGAAGGGATTCTTCGCACGGGAGCGGCCGCCGGAAATCTATCGCGCATCGGATATTCTCAACGCCAGCTTCCCGAGCGGTCATGCGCTGCTGTCGGCGGTCGTGTTTCTGACGCTCGGCGCGATGCTGGCCCAGGCGGCCAAGGGCAGGGCGTTGCGCATCTATGTGATGGCGGTCGCGATTGTGCTGGTGCTGCTGGTGGGCGTGACGCGTATCTATCTTGGCGTTCATTGGATGACGGACGTGCTGGCGGGATGGTCGGCCGGCGCAGCATGGGCGACGGCTTGTTGGCTGACTGGGCGGTGGCTCAAGCAAAGGCGGCCCGCACCGGCCGCCAAATCCGCGCCTTGACCAGCGTCCGGGAAATGGCGCGTCGCTTGCAGCCCAATTGAGGCATGCAAGATTCTATCATTAACCCAGCGACTGCCCGGGACGTGGATGTGTGCGTTTGCACTTTCCGCCGCGCCTCGGTGTCCGATCTGCTCGCTTCGCTGGCGAAGCTCGAAACGCCGGGTTGGCGGGTGCGGGTGATCGTGGCCGACAATGACGACCAGCCATCTGCGCGTGAAACGGTCGAAAGCGCCTTCGCGGCCTTTCGGTTGGACGGTCGCTATATTCATGCCCCGGCGCGAAACATTTCGGTGGCGCGCAATGCCTGCCTTGATGCAGCGCAGGCGCCGCTCGTGGCCTTCATCGACGACGACGAAACCGCTCGGTCCGATTGGCTGGCGAAGCTGATCGCGCGTCAAGAAGCTACCAAGGCCAGCGTCGTGTTCGGGAAGGTTAAAGCGGTTTACGCGGCTGATGCACCGGTGTGGATGCCCGCAGCGGACATGCATTCGACGCCGCCGCCAATTCGCAATGGCGAGATCGTGGGCGGATACACCTGCAACGTTCTGATGCGACGCGACGTCGTGGGGGCGCTGCGTTTCGATCCAGCCTATGGGCGGACGGGTGGGGAAGACACGAAATTCTTCACACAACTCCAGGGCGAGGGCGTCGCCATGGTTTACGCAGATGACGCTGTGGTCGACGAACCGATTACGCAGGCGCGATCGAGCCTGGAATGGCTGAAAACACGGGCTTATAGGGCAGGGCAGACCTGGGGCCTGGTCGAGCTGCGCAACCGCAAGCCGAAGGTTATGCTGGGAGTGATGTCGCTGGCCAAGATCGTCTTCTGTCTGATCCAGGCAGGGATGACTTTCTGGTCGCCAGGCCGTTGGCGCAGGGCCGTGGTGCGGTCGCGGTTTCATGCGGGCGTCATGGCCGCGGCAGCGGGCAAGGCGCCGCTCGAGCTCTACGGGCAAGCCAATGCCTGATCGCCGCCTTTTTGCCCCTGACGCGGGAATAGCAGCACGCAGCGGGCGAGCACCAGTGTGGGCCGGTTATTCACAGGGTAGGTTTACAAGGGAAGTAGCGGGCGATGGCTGATACAACATCCTTTGAGGGGATCATCGTACAGAGCAGCGTGACAGCGGCTCCAAAGCCCGCACGTGTAAAATCGCGGGCAAAACGGGCCGTCGGCGTATTCGCCTGGATCGGATTAATGGCTCTGGGCGTCGCCTTAATCGCCCCGATTTCTCATTTCACGCTCATGGAGGCGCAGACGGTCGTGCTGCAGCACGCGGATGACGCAGCGGCGGAGCAGGCGCTAAAGCTGGACTGGTCGCAATCCAGGTCGCCAGACTATATGGAGACGCTGTCCGAGCTTGCGATGCAGATGCCCGTGGTGGACACAGGCTCGGCCTATGTCGCCGCGAGCCGCACAGTTGAACTCGATCCCTCGCGGGCGTTTGCTTGGGCCCAGCTGGCGCAACTCGAAGCGCGCCGAGCGTCAGGCAAGGTAAACAAGGCTTCGCTTGAGGCTTTGAGCAAGTCCATGGATGCGTGCCCGCTGTGCAGCGACGAATTGATCAGCTGGCGTCTCAACTTCGTGCTGGCGAACTGGGGAGCGATCCCGGAGGCGCTGCGCCGCAAGGCTTTCGAGCATGCGGATCTGCTGCGCTGGGTCGGACCGAACACGGAATTTCTCGCTGAGATGCGGATCAAGGCAGACCAGAACGGCATTCCGTTCGACACCTACCGCGCCGCCGTCAACACCCCGGCAAGGACTTGGGACATCGGCCCGGCGTCGGAGGCCAAGGCCGCCAAGGCGGACCATCCGGCCTGACGCGCTAGCCGCGCTAGAACATCGAGCTTTTGCGCTCGTGCACTTTCATCGCAGCGCGTTCATACATCATTTCGACGAGCTGCGCGGCGGATTTCCCGTTCATGTCGACGCGGGAGGCAAGGTTGTTCTCCTTGAGAACCTTCTTGATGTCGCCAAGCTTCATCGCGCCGAATACAGACATGAAATTTGCCTTCGGCCCTGTCGCAAGCGCGTAAGGGCTGGCGACATCGGCTTTGGCGGCGTCTTCGAAAACGACATTGCCGCCCAGCGCCTTCACCAGTCTTGCGGCCAGGACCGGGTTGGAGCGCACTTCGGCGCGGAGTTCATCGAAGAAGCGATCGAGATATTCGACCGGCGTCAGTCCCGGACCTTCGCCCATGTTCCACCAGTGCGTTGCGTCATGAAATCGGTGAAGCGTTCGGCAAGCCGGCGGACGTCACTCGATACGCCTGCATACTTGCCACGGAAGGTATCATAGCTGTCGGGCGCAGCGCGATCCATGGCGTTGAGAACATGTATGGATTCCGGGATGGTCGGGCCGAACCAGCGATCCTTGAGATAGATCTCGCGCAGGTCGGAGGCGACGGAACGCGCATATTTCGTGTCGCGAAAGCGCGTTACCACTACAAAGTTACGCCCCGGCAGATCGGGTGCGATGAACTTGCCGACCCAGTCGGAGAATTGTTTGGTCCCCCACGTCGACACGGAGTCCGCGATCGTCGGCGTGATGAAGGCGTCCGCCAGCAAAAGCCCGGCGCGGGCGAGCGGCGAAAGGTGAGGGGGGCAATCTAGCAGGATGACGTCGTAAAGCGGCAGCAGCGGCTCGAAAGCTTCGCGGAAGAACCTCGCAAGTGCATCCGACAGTGTGGTCGGCGTGCCTGAGCGTGAATACCATTCTTCCTCAAGGCTCAGTTCGCGCAGGCGCAAGTGTGGGTGCGAGGGAAGGCTGGAAATCCAGCCTAGGCGTTCGTCATTCTCTTCCGCGCGGCGAAGTTCCTCGAGCGTCACGGCGTTGGGCATTATGAAGGGCGCGGCGGAGGGCGTCTTGCCTTCCATGAAGCTGGCGAGGACGTGGTGGACGCCTTTGCCCTGGTCAGATGCGGCCTGGACGCCGCGCTCGGTGAGCAGCATCTGGCTGGAGTTGGCTTGTGGGTCGAGGTCGATGACCAGCACGTTCATGCCGTAATAGAAGGCGAGGCCGTCCGCCAGCATGACGGTCGTTGTCGATTTGCCAACGCCCCCCTTGAGGTTGGCGATGGCCGCGGTCAGCGCCGTCATCAGGCTTCCTGTTCTTTTTCGCGCGGTTCGATGCGGCGCCCGGTAGCGACACCACATGCCGCGCCAAGGAGCAAGGCGTATAGCCAGACTGCGCTCGGCAGGTCGAGTGAGGAATCTGTCACGCCATGCAGCAGCATGAAAACGCCCGCGATCACGGCGAGACGCAGGAAAGTGCGTGGCGTGCGATGTGACTTCAGCGCGCTGATTAGGCGCGTGTACACAGCGGCCAGCGCAAGGACGAGTAAGGCGAGACCGACAATGCCGACCTCGACCAGCCACGTCACGAAGACGTTGTGCGCGCCGCCTGGCGCACGCATCGCCTTTGCGTTGAAGAGCGTCATCATCCTCTCGCCTTCAACGCCGATCGAGCCGAGGCCGTGGCCGAAGGCGGGGCTTTCCATCCATGCGCCCATATAAGCCTGGATGCGCTGCATGTTCGGCACGACGTCCGAGCCGCCAAGGCCGGGCGCGATCGTCTCGTCGCTTGTCCAGCCGAGCCATACGCCCCAGCCTGCCAGACCCAAAGCGATCAGCGGCGCCACGATGGCGGCGATGCGCATCGGTATGCCGCGGTGCTCACGCGAGGTGATGGGCAGCGTATCCCACCACATCAGCGCGACGAGCAAGGCGAGCGTGAGGAGAATCCCCGTCCGGGATCCAACAATCGACAGGCAGGTCAGCGACAGGCCAACCAGCAGAATTCCCCCAAGGCCCTGACGCAGCATCTGTTCGATCATCTGCGACCGCGCCAGAGCTTCGGCGTCCATCTGCTTGATGACATGGAGAATTCTGCTCATGCCGACGATGGCGAAAAGTCCGAAGAGGACAGACGCGTTGGCGGGCGTTTCGAAGGCGCCCAGAATGGCGTTCATGCCAGAGGGCGCCGCGGAAACGTTGAGGACAAAGATCCAGGTGCAATACGCGATCGCGCCCCAGATCACCGCCGCCCAGGCAAAATCCAGCGACCTGCGGTGACGCGCGGCGATGTATCCGATCGACCAGAGAGAGCCTGCCGCAAAGAGAACTGCCAGGTCGGGTGCTGCGCGGTAAAGCGGGCCGGCAAGCCCCGCCGCGCCGTAGGCTGCGATGACGCCAGCGCCCAGCATCATGCCGAGGGTGACGTGATGCGGACCAGCTGCGAAAATCGCGGCGACAGCCGCAACGATCAGCATTCCGGAAATCGGCAGGGCCGCAATGGGCTGGACGGCGCCATAGGCAAGGTGCGCGATCGTCAGCAACGTCACCGCGGCGACCGGAGGCAGAACATCGCGCAATCGGATGCGCGGAAGGTCAACCGGCGCAGGGCGCGGACGGCTCCAGCCCATGGCTGCCTGCGCTGGAATTTTAGCCATAACGTCCGCCCTCGACACCCGGGAAAGAAGTTAGATCAACGCAAAGACGAGTCCATTTACCGCGAGCAAGCCTCGAAAATTCTGTGGCTAGGGCGCCAAGATAGGCGAACTATCACACTGCTTTTCCCGTCTCAGGTGTGCTGAAACGATGCAGGCTGCGTGTGCCGCTTGCGCCAGTGTCGCGAAGCGTTTCGGAAATCAGAGCAGCGAGCTCGCCGCGCGGCGCCACAAAGGTCGATTCCGGCAGGTCCAGCAGGTGCGAGCGTTTCACGGCGATCGAACCGCGATCCGCGATCAGTGCACGGACCAGGCCGGGCAGGGTGCAAGCGAGATTTTCCGAGACGGTAAATCCCGCGGCGCGGGCATTGATCCATTTCGCGGTTTGCGTGCCTTCAGGCGCGATCGACGGAACCGCATAATAGCCGCCTTCATAAATCCGGTTGGGAAGCAGCCAGACCGAGTTGTAACCGGCTTCCATGAAATCGCCGGCCCAGACGAGGTCGAGACCGCCATAGATGCGAGCCAGGTCTTCCGGCGCGCGATAGCGACCTTGAAACTCCACGTTTTCAAGACCTTGAATCTGTTGATCAAAATCCGGAACTTCCTCAGGCGACGCAATGCCGTGCATGACGATGCGAACCTGCGGCCCCAGCTGGCGCGCAAGCTCAGTCAGAAGCCCGAGGCTGCGCGCGCAGCGAAGCCTGCCGACCCAGCCGATGCGAAGCGGCTCTGTTGGTTTCGAAAGCGCATCATCCCGCTTGGGGCGTGGGCCGTATTCTGCGCCAGCCGCGAGACGGTTCTCGATGAGGTAGGGCGTGTATTGGCCGCGATGGCGGACCTCGTAGTAATTCTCAAGAAACCCCGGTGAAGACACGACGAGCCGCTTCGTTTTGCGCAGCAACGCGCCCTCGATACGGCGAAGCGCCAAACCGATCAGGTCTTTTCTGGTCAACAATCTATGAACGTCGAGCGCCTCGTAGATCACGGGCGTCTTCAACCCTGCATGGCGCTTGGCGAGGAAAGCGGTCGCTAGCATGTCGAGATTGCGGGCGTAGATCACGTCAGCGGAGGCCAGCAGGTCAAGGGCGTCTGCGGCGCGGCGGGCGCCGGTGAAGATGGATTTGATACGCTGGCGATAATCGCCGTCGAAGGTGCGGCCGAGGTCGATGTTTTCCCAGTCCACCTGCACGTCGTCGCGGCGGCGCATGGTGAACCCCGCCACTTCCAGCCCGTCGTCACGAAACCCCTGCACGCGCCGGCGAACGGCGGCGTCGGCAGCGTCGTGACCGAAGAAGGCGATACGCGTCATGCGTGAAAAACCTGCAAGGGATGGGCCTTGGCGCCAGGCGCCCGTGCACTGGTACGCATCGGCCCGTCATGCAACTGCATTAACCATGCACGCGAGAGTTGAACCGTTTTTAAGACGTGCAATTCCCGGCGCAGAGTGGCCAGATGAGCCCCGGAAGAACGATGCGCGCTTTGTCCGGGCCGCTGACATTGGGCCCGCCTGGCACGCTTGGGCAGGGAACAATGGGCGGCTTGGCTCGCCTGTTGCGTAACACGGTGGCCGCGCCTGTCCTGGGTGACAGGCCGAAACAGGAGTTCCGGTTGACCCTTCCGCAACAGCGGATCCTCGAGGTCGTCTCTGGCCTCGCACAAACGACCGGCAATCTGCTGGGGGCGTTCGGCCGGGGCATTGCGGGCGTTTTCGGCGGCGGGGGCCCGCGCTCGCTAACCAAACAAGTTCTTATTCCAGGGCCCCCTGCGCTGGTTCCGCCGGGTCGGCGTGTCTACGCCGTGGGCGACGTTCACGGCCGGGCAGACCTGCTCGTGCGGTTGCTGAAAGATCTGCATGAGGACATAGGCCGAGGCGGCTTCGAGGGCCGGCCTATCTTGGTTATGCTGGGCGATTATATCGACCGTGGATTCCAGTCGAAGGACGTCATTGATGTCCTGATGGGCGAATTGATGTCCCCGTTCGAGACATATTTCCTAAAGGGGAACCATGAGGCGGCCATGCTTCAGTTTCTCACTGACCCCACGATCGGCCCGCGCTGGTCGGAATTCGGCGGGGCCGAGACGCTGGTATCCTACGGCGTTCGCCCGCCCCGGACGCGCACCTCGGCGGATGAATGGAGGACGGCGTCGGAAGCCCTGAACCAGGCCTTGCCGCCTGAACACCTTAATTTCCTGAGCAATCTCGATCTCAGCGTGCGTATTGGCGATTATGTTTTCGTGCATGCTGGTGTGCGTCCGGGCGTGCCGCTGGACCAGCAGACCGAGTACGATCTGCTCTGGATCCGCGAAGAGTTCCTCAGCGACAGCCGGGCGCTCGGCGCCGTGATCGTTCACGGACACACGCCAACGACGCTGCCGCACAAGGACTCGCGGCGCGTCGGAATTGATACCGGCGCATATCTCAGCGGGCGGCTGACCGCGGCCCGTTTCGAGCATGACAGCGTCGAATTTATTTCAACCGGACCGCGCGTGGACGCGGTCGCGGCAACCAAGGTTTCCTAGGAGGGATATGATGAATTCTCTCAAGAAGGTCGTTCTAGCGGTCGTCAGCATCGGTGCGCTTGTCCTCGCGGCGTGCTCTACCGGGCCCGAAATGGGCGACCCGGAGGAGTTAACCCAGGCCGGAATGGGAATGGCGGGCTACAAGTTGGGTTCGGGCGACGAGATCAAGGTGACCGTATATGGCGAGCCGGAACTGTCTGGCCCCTTTGTGGTCGATGGCCAGGGCTCGATCTCGATGTCCCTGATTGGTCAGGTCGAAGTGGTGAATCTTTCCCTGACTGAAATGAGCCGGGTTCTTGAAACGAAACTCAAGGATGGCTGGCTGAAGGATCCGAAGGTCACGGCTGAACTGGTTAAGGGCCGCCCCTATTACATTCTCGGCGAAGTGAACCGGCCGGGCGAATATCCCTTTGTCTCGGGCCTTACCATGATGAACGCAATCGCGAGCGCGGGAGACTTTACCTATCGCGCCGACCGGGGCCGCATCCTGGTCAAGAGCGCCGACAGCCCGAACGAGCGCGAGGTCGTGCTGACGCCCACGACAACCGTGCGCCCCGGCGACACAATCCGAATCCGCGAACGCTTCTTCTAGGATAATGCCTGGCAGGCGAGTGCCTGCGCGATGTGCACGCTGAGGGATGAGCTGTCTTGAACTATACGCCCCTGTCTGATGGTAAACGACGAAAGTCGAGGGGGCGTGTGAGACGGCCTTTCCGCTTCGTTGCCTTGACTATCGTTCTGGCTGGCTCTTCACCGGCCGCTCTTGCTCAGCATGCCGAAATTGTCGGCCCGCTGACCGAGGGTGTGCGCTGTTCCAGCCCGAACGCAAAGGAAGATTTCGAGTTCAATATCCGGAAGCTCGAAGCGACGGACGAGGCGATCAGCGTGGCGCTTGGCATTGTCGCTGGCGATGAAGCGCGGTGCCAACCAATGCGGGATGCAGCAAATGAACTCGTTGCAGTTTACCCGATCGCCACACCCGCGCCTGTAGAGGATCCCTCCGCCCTTGCGGCAAAGCATGGCATTGACCAGACGTTGGCCGAGGCGGACCGCAAGGCGGCGAGCTTGAAATTCGAAGTGGGGCCGCCGCCCCGAAACATGACGAGAGGGAGGGGGCCATTCTCCGGCCCGTTCCGTGAATAGGTCAACCGTCGCGCGAGGAGCGGCGATTGTCTCATCAACCGCGAAGCGAGTTTTAAGGATTGTCCGGCCCCGTTCTTGCTACCCGCGAAAGACGCTGAACGTTCCAATAAGGTAAATGCCAATGAAGCTCGGTCTCAAACATCTCCTGCTCACGACGGCGCTGGTTGGCGTGATCGCGCCAGTTGCATCGGCGCAGGACAATCCGTTCCTGCGCGGGCGGCATGTAGCGGTGACCGAACGTGGCCAGCCGCAATATGATCCCGAGTCGATCCGCGCCGGTTCGTTCCAGATCAGCTCAAACCTGTTGGCTGCCGCAGAATACAACGACAACGTTTTTGGCCAGGCGTCCAACACCGTCGAAGACACGATTATCCGGATCCGCCCTGAGGTCGTCGCAACCTCGAACTGGACTGTTCACGCGATTACCGCCGGCGCCAGCGTCGACCACCGCGAATACACCAGCGAGGGCAGCGAGACGTCGACCGACTACAACCTGTTCGTTGGCGGCCGCCTTGATGGAACCCGTAACTTCCAGCTGACCGGCAACGCTTCAGCCGGCCAACTTACAGAAGCGCGCTATGAGCCCGGCAGCCAGGGCGCCCCCGAGCCGGCGCAAAACCGGTATCTCAACGCGGATGTCGGCGCTTCCTACCGCTCTGACCGGCTGCTGCTGCAGGGCCAAGTCGGCACGCGCGACAACAATTACCAGTACCTCTACGCACAGCGCGACATGACCGAAAACTTTATCAGCGGTCGCATGTCGTATGCGATTTCTCCCGACATCGCCGTCTTCGGCGACGTCCGCCAGACCGACTTCGAATACGATCAGTCCGCCCGTGACGGCAGCCAGATCAGCTACCGCGCCGGCGTCAGCTTCGAACTGTCGGCGCCGTTCCGAGGTGAGGTGGCCGTGGGTCAGGTCACAGACGAGCGCGACGCCCCCGGCGTCGCGGACTCCGAAGCGCTGAGCCTCGACGCCGCCGTGATGTGGTTCCCCACCCAGCTCACCACCGTGACGGTCCGCGGCTTTGCTGGCATCACCGACCCTGGCATTCTCGAAGCGCTCTCGGCAAACACGCAACGCTACTCGGTCCGCGCCGACCACGAACTGCTTCGCAACGTTGTGCTGTTCGGCGAATTGGGATTCGGCAGCTACGAATTCAACGCGGCCCCTGGCTTCCCGCTTTATGACCGCAAGGATGAATACGTCGATGCCGCAATCGGCGGCGCATACAAGCTCAACAAACACGCCCACGTCGAGGTTGGCTATCACACGCGCTCGACCGATGCTTCAGGCGCTGCAAACTTCGACGTCGACCAGAATGTCTTCAGCGTGGGCCTGAGAGTCTTCCCCTAGGCCGCAACAGACGGCCGCGTAAATAGAAAGCCGGAGTAAGACGGTTGAACAAGGTCTATCCCATCGACGTCACTTCGGGCTATCCACGCGGCGCATCGCCTCTACCGTCCGCGCCTGTCGAGAGCGAGAATGTCATCAGCGTCCAGCGTGTCGTCAGGGCGATGCGCCGTCGCGCCAGCCTGATGGCGGCTGTCTTCGTGCTTGCGTTCGCCGCCGTCGCGATTCACGCCTTCCAGCTGAAGCCTGCCTACACGGCGACAGCGCGTGTCATCGTCAACACGCGCGACCAGAACGTTGTTGATATCGGCGCAGTGCTCTCAGGCATGCCCGCCAACTCGAGCATGCTCGACACCGAGGCCGAAATCCTCCGCAGCCGGACGCTGATCGAGAAGGTCGTGAAGCGTCTCGATCTCACGAACAGCCCGGAGTTCAACTGGAACCTGGCGCCGCCCAGTGACTGGGATGTCCGCGTCGGCCAGATCAAATCCTTCGTCAAGGGACTGCTGCCCTTCGGCAGCGCCAGCGCCGCGGCGCCTCCGCCGCCAGCACCGGGGTCGCCCGAGGCGATCGAGGCAGAGCGGGCCATCCTGGATGGGATCATCGATAGCGTTCGCGGACGCATCTACGTCAACCGGCTCGGGCCGACTTACATCATCGAGATCAATGCGACGAGCGGCAGCCCCAAGATGGCCTCCGCGCTCTCGAACACGCTGGCTGAAGTTTATCTCGACAACCAGCTTGAAACGAAATTCGAGGCGACCAAGCGCGCCCAGGAGTGGCTGAACGAACGCCTCGCCGTCCTGCGTGACGAGCTGCGCGAAGCCGAAAGCAAGGTCGAGGCGCACCGTGCGTCGACCGGACTGCTGCGCACAGGTGACGTCACGCTCACTGAGCAGACAATCCGCGACATCAACGCCGAACTCACCCAGGCTCAATCCGAATACGCTGGCAAAAGCGCGCGCCTGCGCAACATGAACGAACAGATGCGCGCCAACCGCGGCATCGACACAATCGCCGAAGCGCAGAGCTCAGGCGCCATCGCCAATCTGCGCGCCGCGCAGACAGCTCTGTCCGCCCGCAAGGCCGATGTGACGCGCCGCTACGATGTGCGTCACCCCGAATACCAGAAGGTTATGGCGGAAGAGGCCGACAACATGCGCCAGATCGAGGCCGAGTTGCGCCGCATCGCCTCGTCGCTGGAGCAGGAAGTCCTCATTTCGCGCGAGCGCGTCAACAGCTTGCAGAGCAGCCTCAACCGCGCCAAGGGCGAGCTTGCCGGCAACAACCGCGCTGGCGTCGAGCAGGCCGCCCTGGAGCGTGATGCGCAGGCGACGCGGACGCTGTTCGACGAGTTCAACAACCGCTTTAAGGAAACGGGCGAGCTTGAAGGCATTACGGATGCCGACGCTGTCATCGACAGCTATGCCCCAGTCCCGACCGGTCCGAGCTTCCCTAACACCAGGCTTAACCTGATGCTGGGCTTCATGCTGGGCCTTGCCCTCGCAGGCTTTGCCGCCGTCATAATGGAGCTGCTTGACAACTACATGTCTTCGCCGGAGGACGTTGAGCAGGTCTCGGGGGTGCCGTTCATCGGTCAGATACCGCTGCTGCCCGCTGCCGGCAACTTCACCAAGGCGAAGGTCAAGCCGGCCGAGTATCTGATCGAGAAACCGCACTCGGGATTTGCCGAAGCGTATCGCCACCTGCGCGCCTCGATCATGTTCGCGGATATCGACAAGGCGGCCAAGACAGTTGCCGTCGTTTCTTCGCTGCCGAGCGAAGGCAAGACGAGCATGACCTTCTGCCTCGGCCGCATGGCCGCGATGTCAGGCACCAAGACGATCGTTGTCGACGGCGACATTCGCCTGCGCCAGCTGACCGAAGTTTCAGGCGTGAAAGCCGAGGCCGGCCTGCTCGAATACCTTTTCGGCGAAGCCCGCCTCGCAGACGCTATCCAGACGGACGACCCAACCGGCCTTCATATTCTGCCGTTGACCGATCGCATGCATACGCCGCGCGACGTGTTCGGCAGCCGCGCTTTCGACGCGCTGCTTAGCATGCTGCAACAGACTTACGACCTGATCATCATTGACACGGGTCCGATCCTGCTGATGGCCGAGACGCGTGTGATCACCTCGAAGGTCGATCAGGTTGTCGTGGCGACGCGCTGGCGCAAGACGCACCGCGGAACGCTGCGCGAAACGATGAAGATCCTGCGCGATTTCCACGCCAACGTCGCCGGCGTCGTGCTGACTTTCGTGGACCTGCGCAAGCGCGCCCACCACGCCTACACGAGCGCGAACTACAAGGCTTACGCGAAGTATTATCACGACAAATAGACAAGTTGCCGGGGGGCAAAAGGGCGCTCCGCGCCGTCAAGGTGCGGGGCGCTTCTTCTTTCAGTCCAGCGCCTTCAGCGCCTGATCGAGGTCCGCAATCAGGTCGGCGGGGTCTTCAAGCCCAATCGACAAGCGGATGAGCGGACCGCCATAGGCTGGTTTTGTCAGGTTGCGCTTCAGCTGCGGGTCGCAATAGATGGCGAGGCTTTCGAAGCCGCCATACGAGAAACCGAGCCCGAAGAGTTCAAGCGCGTCAAGGAACGCATGGACCTGGAGCGTCTCTGACGACTTCAGAACGATGCCGAACAGTCCCGACGCCCCCGAGAAATCCCGCCGCCACAACGCATGCCCCGGATCGCTTTCCAGCGCCGGGTGAAGAACCCGCCGGATCGACGGATGCGCGTCAAGCCAGCGCGCGACTTCCACCGCCGACGCCTGATGCCGATCCATCCGCATGGCGAGCGAGCGTGCGCCGCGCAGCACGGTGTAGGCGTCATCGGCCGAAGTGTTGACGCCCAGATCGGCGATGGTTTCCTTCAAGCGCGCGAACAGCGCTTCGCTGTTGGCGAAGATCGCGCCGCTCAGCACATCGGCGCCGCCGCTCACATACTTGGTGTTGGCTTGAACCGAGATGTCGAAGCCGAGCGAGAGCGGCTTGTAGAACACGCCGCCGCTCCACGTGTTGTCCATCGTCGTCACGACACCCTTGGCTTTCGCAGCCGTGGCGATGGCCGGAGCATCCGCGATTTCGAACGTCATCGAGCCGGGGCTTTCAAGGAAGATCAGCTTGGTCGTCGGCCGGATCAGCGCTTCGATGCCCGCACCGATTGTCGTATCGAAATACTCTGTCTCGCAGCCCCAGCGGCTTAGCGTCCGGTCACAAAAGCGGCGTGTTGGCCCGTAGGTGTTGTCGCCGACAAGCACATGCGCGCCGGCCTGCGCGAATGCGATGAAGGGGATCGTGCAGGCAAGCAGGCCGGATTCGACAATGGCGCAGTGATCGGCATTCTCGATTTCCGCGAGCGCATCCTTCAAGGCTGCATGCGTCGCCGTGCCGTGCCGCCCATAGGTCCAGCCGCCGGGCTCGAAGAGCTTGCTGGCGCTTTCAACCAGAACCGTCGAGGCGCGCTGAACAACCGGGTTCACGCCGCCTTGTGTGAGTTTGCGATCGCGTGCGGCGTGCGTCAGGCGCGTGCTTAGTGCGCGTTTGCCCTGTTTGCCCTCGCCGCTCTTGTCCGGGCCAGAGGCCATCGTCTCAACCTGTCTCGACGGGAGTTTCGCTGTCGGGTTTTCCCCACTCGCTCCACGACCCGTCATAGACTGCGGAGTCATCGTGTCCCGCAACCGATTGTGCAAGCGCGAGGATCGCAGCCGTCACGCCCGAACCGCATGTGTTGATGATTGGTCGCGCGAGATCTAGGCCGGCCTTCGCGAACAGGGCCTTGAGCTCATCCTCGGACTTGAGACGGCCATCCGCAGCGATCACCTGCGCATAGTGAACACTGATGGAGTTCGGGATGTGGCCCTTGCGAAGGCCCGGGCGCGGCTCTTCCATTTCGCCGCGGAAACGCGGGGCCGAACGTGCGTCGACAACCTGCGCGGCGTTCGACGTGAGGTTCGATTTGATCTGGCCGAGATCGCGCACGAGGTCGCGGCGCGGGCGAACGGTGAAGTGGCGATCAGCCTGGAAGTGCGGGAGAAGGTCTTCGATATCGCCGCCAGCTGCGCGCCAGGCTTCGAAGCCTCCGTCAAGCACCGCAACATCACCATGCCCCATCGCGCGGAACATCCACCACACACGAGCAGAAGCGAGAAAACCGTTCTGATCGTAGCAGATAACGCGATGACCATCGCCGAGACCAAGCTTGCGAACGCGTGATGAAAACTTCTCGGGCGGCGGCAGCATGTGGGGCAGGGGGCTGTCGGTATCCGCGACGTCGTCGATGTCGAAATAGCGCGCGCCTGTGATGTGATGGGCGTCATAGACCTGACGGCCTGTCTGGGGTGAACCCGGCATAAAATACGTGCAGTCGAGCACGCGGACATCTGGTGCGGTGAGGTGAGACCTCAGCCATTCGGCGGAGACGACCGGCTTTTCCGGCATGAAACGGGCGACCATCTGGCGCCACTCCGTGAGCTGAAGACTGACAGGCGGTCCAACTAGCCAGAGCTGTGCATACGGGCAAGGTGAAGGACTGGAGAGATTTGCCCAACTTCACCCAGCGCCGCGCCACTGCACAGCAGGAACGTGCGCCATTATGAGCGCCAAGTAATGGAATTTGCGATCGTTTGTGCATCGCAACAGTTGAGCGTGTCGCTGTATTGAATCGTAACACAAGAAAGATCCAGAAACCCTTTAAATGAGTGGGTATTCGACTATTCGCGCATTGGGCGAAGTGAGTTGTTTGCGGTGCAATATGGGAGTTCTCTTCGTTAACGGGCTGTTACTTCTCGCGAATCGGGAGAAGGGGCCGGACAACTCGCTTGCTTGGGGATGATGGCAGGCGGTCCGAGCGTTTTCAGCACCTTCGAGCCGCCCCTTGGAGGAAGGGGCGGGTGTGGGCATCGGGCCGGCTTAGCTGGTCCGGGTATTGCGTATGGGGATCGGAGTCGCTCCGGTCGAGGGTGTGGTCGTTATGAAGAATGGTAGCGGCGTAGAGGCTGAACGCCTCGTCGCGTGGGCCGGCAGCCCTCCTGCCGGCGGTATTTTCCGGATTCATACGAGTGCGTTGAAGCGCGGTATGGACCTGATCATGGCGTTTGCCGTACTGGCGTTCCTCACGCCCTTGCTGCTTGCCATCTATCTCCTTCTCAAGATTTTCGATCCGGGTCCCGCGCTGTTCAGCCAGCTTCGCGTTGGTCGCGATGGGCGCACGTTTACCGTCTACAAGTTCCGCACGATGCGCGTGGACGCGCAGGAGCGGCTCGAAAAGATGCTCGCCAGCGATCCTAAGGCGGCTGCAGAATGGGCTCAGTTCCAGAAGCTGCGGTATGATCCGCGCGTAACCGTGCTCGGACGTTTTCTCCGCAAGAGCAGCCTTGACGAGCTTCCACAGCTGTTGAACATCGTTCGTGGCGAGATGTCGGTGATCGGACCGCGCCCGGTGACGTCAGGCGAAATCCACCGCTATGGCGCGGAATATCCCTATTACACCGCGGTCCGCCCCGGTGTGCTCGGTCTGTGGCAGGTGAGCGGCCGTAACAAGCTGACCTACGAACAGCGCGTCGCCTTTGACGTCCAGTACGTGAAGACCTGGTCGATCTGGCAGGATTTCAAAATCCTGCTCATGGCCGTCCCGGTCGTCTTGCTGGGTCTGGGCGCTTACTAGCGCATCAGGCGAGTTCCCACGCTTCAGCTGATAATTGTTAGCCGCCCCGGAACGCGTTCCGGGCTCGGTGCGTTTTATTCACAACGCGCGAATGTCGGTGGAAGCATCGATTCGCTTTTGTCGCCAATGCCGCATCCGCGATTGAAGGATTGTTAAGGGGGCCCCTTCAACAGTGTGTGCGTATGTGTGTAGGGCGAAATGAGTCACGCGTCAGCAATTCCGCCCGGAGGTAGCTTGGGCACGACCCGAAGAGGTTGGACCGCGCCGGTCAATCGCGTCAGCGACAGCGAGCACCCGCGCGCAGGCGAGCCGCTGCACATCGACCTCGACCAAGAGAATGATCCCTACGCTGACGACCCGAAATGGCCGGCGTGGAAGGTCACGCTCGCTGTAGTGTTCTTCTGCGCCGCCTTCTGGTCGGGCATCAGCTATCTGGCCACGCGCATTTTCGGCTAGCGATCAGGTTTCATACCAGTCCGGCGTCGGCAGGCCTTTTTCCTTCAGGAAGGCGCCGTTGTAGAGCTTCGACAGGTAACGGTTGCCGTAGTCGCAGAGCACCGTCACGACGGTCGAGCCCTTGCCAAGCTTCCGCGCCATCTCCATCGCACCGGCGATATTGACGCCCGAGGAACCGCCAAGGCACATGCCTTCATTTTTCGTGAGGTCGAACAGCACGCGCAACGCGTCTGCGTCGTCGATCCGCCAGGCGTCATCGACCGCCACATCCTGAAGGTTCGCCGTGATCCGCGATTGGCCAATGCCCTCAGTGATCGACGTGCCTTCCGACTTCAGTTCTCCGCTCTTGTAGTAAGAAAAGAGGGAAGCGCCGCCGGGATCGGCGAGCCCGATCTGAACCTTCTTGCTGCGCTCCTTCAGCGCCAGCGAAACGCCGCCAAGCGTGCCGCCTGAGCCGACCGAGCAGATGAAACCATCAAGCTTGCCGTCCGTCTGTTCCCAGATTTCCGGTCCGGTCGCTTCATAATGCGCTTTGCGGTTGGCCACGTTGTCGAACTGGTTGGCCCAGATCGCGCCCTTGGGCTCCGTCTTCGCCATCTCTTCGGCGAGGCGCTGTGAATATTTCACGTAATGATTGGGATTGGCGTACGGGACCGCATCCACCTCGACCAGCTTCGCGCCAAGCGAACGGACGGCGTCCTTCTTCTCCTGGCTCTGCGTGCGCGGCATCACGATAACCGTGCGATAGCCGAGAGCATTGCCGACAACAGCCAGACCAATACCCGTATTGCCCGCCGTGCCTTCGACGATGACGCCGCCGGGCTGCAGTCGGCCGGATTTTTCCGCATCCCGGATCATGCCGAGCGCCGCGCGATCCTTCACCGACTGCCCAGGATTCAGGAACTCGGCCTTGCCGTAGATATTTGCCCCGGTCAGCTCTGACGCTTTCCTGAGCTTTATCAGCGGGGTCCGGCCGATCGCTTCGATGACGTTGTCAAATTTACGCATGAAAGCCCCTTGGCGCAGCCATTCCCTCCCGGGCGGTTGTGCGCGCGCTCTATGACCTAGGGAGATTGTGGCGCGCGATCAACCTTGTAGCCTCATGATCCGAAGGGGTTTGCCTAGCGTATCCGGTATATTCGGCATCACAGGCCCTCCGATGAGCTTTCACGACAGCGCCTATTCCGCCTTCATGCTTGATTACGCAGCGGGAGTCCTGGCGCCGGCCGAACGGCTGGTGGCCGATCTGCACCGCGTACTTTCGCCCGTCGGGGCAAAAAACGCGCTGCTGCTGGAAAGCATGGGCGGGGCAATTCTGGAAGGAGTGGTCCCGGCAGATGGGACGCCGCCGCCCAGGCTGGGGCCGCAGGATCACGTCTTTGAGACTTCCACGCGGTTCGATCCATACCTGAAACGCGACCTGGTCTCCCTGAAATGGCGCAAGAGCATTTTCGGCGTGAAGACCCTGCCCACCGATGTTCCGATGGCCAGCTTGCTGCGTCTCGATCCGGGCGAGCGGGCCCCGGGGCATTGTCACGGACGGCGTGACGTCACTGTCGTCTTGCAGGGCAGCTATGCCGACGAGTTCGGCGTCTATGAACGCGGCGACCTCGCTTTCGCGGAGCCGGGCATGCGGCACGAGCCGCGCGCAGTAGGCGGCGAGATTTGCGTCTGCCTGCTCGCGGAAGAAGCTGGCCGGCCGCTTCTGGGATTTTTCGGATTGTTCGGGGTGGGCATAAAAAGACAGAAGGACGCCGCCTGATGCGTTTCACCTCACTGATCGTCGCAACAGCTTCCTTGCTGTTCGGCGCCTTGCCTGCGAGCGCCCAGCCGTGGCAACCCGCCAATGGCGACACGCTCGCCTTCGACGTGTTGCGCGATGGCGGAGAGTTCGGCACGCACATCGTGAAGTTCACGCGCGATGGCGACTTGCTCACTGTGAAAACCGATGTCGCCCTGAAGGTCGCCTTCGGTCCGCTCACCTTTTTCGATTATGTGCACGACGTCACCGAGCGCTACAACGCGGGCAAGCTCGTGTGGGTTGGATCGCGCACCAAGAATGACGGCAAGTGGAAAACGCTGTCGGTCCAACCCGAGGAGGGCGGGCTCGCTGTCAAAGGCCCAAGGTTCAAGGGCTTGCTCAAAGGCCTTGTTATTCCCTCCACGCACTGGAATCGCGACGAGATGAAACAGCCGACCATGTTCTCAACCGAGACGGGCGAGATGTTGCCGATCAAGGTGAAGGATCGCGGAAAGGAGTCGGTGAAGGTGGCTGGCCAGATGATCGAAGCACAGCGCTTCGATGTCGATTCTGAAATCGATGCGAGCTTCTGGTACGATGCATTCGGCCGCTGGGTGAAATGCGCGTTCGAGGCACAGGGCTCAAGAATCGAATACGTCTTGCGCGCCTTGCCCGGCTAGATCGCGCAATCGCGTATAGTCGCCTTTCCGCCCGTATCCGTTCGTGCTCGGAACCCGTTATGACGCAATCACATTGCGGAACGGCTCGTGACCAACATGCGTTTCCCTTCCGAGCGATTGAAACGCTTCGGCTGGCCTCACGCCGCGGCGCCAGCCAGCGCCGCAGGCGCAAAGGTCGAATGGCACGGTCGCGAAATACACAGGCGACGTCACGAATACACAGGTGACGTCACCAAGCTCGGCGTCGACATTGGCTATACCAGTGCCGGCGTGCTCGTCCGGGCGGTGGTCACCCGTCGAAAGACATGCGCCCGACGCACTCGAAGGCAATAGCGGCTTTTCCATCACCGCTGCCGTCGGCGCGATGGCGTCACGAGAAAGTCTGATCGCGAAGCGGCAATCAAGAATTGGGCGGAAGGGCAATCTTACTTCCGCTTATTCTTCGATCAATCTGACGCCAGCTTGAGCCCGATAATTCCTGCAAGGATCAGTATGGCTGAACCAATGCGGATCGCCGTCGCCGCCTCGCCCAGCACTGCAATGCCGATCACGAACGCGCCGATCGCGCCAATACCGGTCCAGATCGTGTAAGCTGTTCCGAGAGGCAGAGACTTCATCGCCAGCGACAGCACGACAAAACTCGCGATCATGGCGACAACGGCAATCGTCGCCTCCACCGGCTTCGACAGCCCATCCGAAACTTTCAGCATATAAGCCCAGAGGACTTCGAGAAGCCCCGCGATGCCCAGAAACATCCAGGCCATACGGCCCTCCTGCAATAGGTCGGGCCGTCCCGCGTGATTGCCCAAAGTGGGGGAGGTCGTCCTCGCTCAGCGCGATGTGGGACAGGGGCGACCAAAGGTCAACACCGGCCATTCGGGGGCGCAGTCATGCGCTTGCGTTCACAGTTCAAGCGCCTATGCCTCCCCCATGGCAGAATGGAGCGACCGGGCGATATCGCTGGGGCTGAGGCGTTTCGGGGAAACCGGGGCGATCCTCGAAGTCTTCGCGCGTGAGCAGGGTCGTCGTCGCGGCATGGTCTATGGCGGCGCGAGCCAGAAGAAGCGTGCGCCGATGCAGCCCGGCAATACGCTGTCGGTGACGTGGAAGGCGCGGGCCGACGACAGTCTAGGCTTCTTCAACGCTGAAACCGACATCGAGCGCGCCGCCGTCCATATGGCCGACGGTGAAGCGCTCGCCGGCCTATCGGCGCTTGCCGAACTCCTCGCCGCCGCTCTGCCCGAAGGCGAGCCGAAACCCGCGCTTTATGACGCCGCCGAAACATTGCTCGACCTGCTCGGCAACAACGATGTCTGGCCCGCGCTGTTCGTCCGCTGGGAACTCGGCCTGCTGCAGATGCTGGGCTACGGCCTCGACCTGTCCAGCTGCGCGGTCTCCGGGGGCAAAGACGGTCTGACCCATGTGAGCCCCAAATCCGGCCGTGCGGTGCGCGGATCAGAAGCAACTGACTATATCGCGCGCCTCTTGCCGCTGCCGGCCTTCCTGATCGACAACACCGCGCCGGCGAACCCTGTGGATATCCATACGGGCTTCCGCCTCACGGGACATTTCCTTTCCGAGCGACTATTCGCGGATCTCAACAAGCCAGTCCCCGAAGCGCGCTTCCTGATGATTGACCGTCTGGAGCGAGCAGGGCGACTCTCACCGGGCTGATTCGAGGACTTGTATGGCCAGGAACACCACAATCGATCCGCCCGATAATGGCGGGGAGATCATCGATGAGCCGATGGGCGAGGCGCTGTCGCGCCGCTACCTCGCCTATGCGCTCTCCACGATCACATCACGCGCCCTGCCGGACGTGCGCGACGGCCTGAAGCCCGTCCACCGCCGCGTGCTCTACGCGATGTCGCAACTCGGTCTGAACCCGGGCGGGGGCCACCGCAAGTCCGCCACGGTGGTCGGTGAAGTCATCGGCAAATACCACCCGCATGGCGACCAATCGATCTACGACGCCATGGTCCGCCTCGCGCAGGACTTCGCCACGCGCACGCCGTTGGTCGACGGACAGGGCAATTTCGGCAACATTGATGGCGATGCGCCCGCCGCTTTCCGTTACACCGAAGCCAAGCTTACGCCCGCAGCCATGCTGCTGCTTGAGGGCCTCGATGATGACGCCGTCGATTTCCGCGACACCTATGACGAGCGCAATAAAGAGCCGGTCGTTCTAGCCGCCGGCTTCCCGAATCTGCTGGTCAATGGCTCGTCCGGCATCGCGGTCGGCATGGCTACATCGATCCCGCCGCACAACCCTTCCGAATGCATCGACGCCGCCGTCCATCTGCTCGAGCATCCGAGGGCCACTGTCGACGACCTGATGAAGATTGTCACCGGACCCGACTTCCCTACGGGAGGCGTCGTCGTTGAGTCGAAAGAAGGCCTGCGCGAAGTCTACGCCACCGGCCGTGGCGGCGTCCGCGTGCGCGCCAAATGGACCAAGGAAGACCTTGGCCGCGGCATGTGGCGCGTGATCGTCACCGAGATCCCCTACCAGGTCCAGAAATCCAAGCTGATGGAACGTCTGGCCGAACTGATCGAGACCAAGAAGGCCCCGCTGCTCGAAGACGCGATGGACGAGTCGACGGAAGACGTCCGCGTTGTCCTGACGCCCAAGTCGCGCACCGTCGACGCCGAAGTCTTCATGGCTTCGCTCTTCCGCCAGTGCGAGCTGGAAACGCGCTTCCCTGTCAACATGAACGTGCTGGACCACGGCGTTCCCAAGGTCATGGGCCTGCGCGACATGCTCAACTGCTATCTCGATCACCGCCGCGAAGTGATCGTCCGCCGCAACAAGCACCGCCTCGGCAAGATCGAACACCGCCTCGAAGTGTTGGATGGCCTGCTCAAGGCTTACCTCAACATCGACGAAGTCATCCGGATCATCCGCTACGAAGACGATCCGAAAGCCGTCATGATGAAGAAGTTCCGCCTGTCGGATATTCAGGTGGAAGCCATCCTCAACATGCGCCTGCGCGCATTGCGCAAGCTCGAAGAGATCGAGATCAAGCGCGAGCATAAGGAGCTCTCGGAAGAGAAAGCCAACATCGAGAAACTGCTCAGCTCGACCGACCGCCAGTGGACCGAGGTCAAGCGCCAGCTCAGACAAGCCCGCGAGATCTTTGATCCGTCAAAGAAACTCGGCAAACGTCGCTCACTATTCGATGTCGCCAAAGAGATCGACACCGAAGCCGCGCTTGAAGCGCTCATCGTGAAAGAGCCCGTCACAGTCGTCCTCTCTGAAAAGGGCTGGATCCGCGCTCTCAAGGGCCACAACCAGAAACTCGACGATCTGAAATTCAAGGAAGGCGACGAACTGGCCATGACGCTTGAATGCCAGACCACCGATAAGGTTGTGCTGATGGCCGCCGGGGGGCGCGCCTTCACGCTCGGCGCAGACAAGCTGCCGGGGGGCAGGGGCCATGGCGAACCGATCAGGCTTAACCTTGAAGTGCCGGAATCCGAATCCATCGTCGGCATGTTCGTGCCGCAGGACAAGACGCGCCGCATCGTGGCGTCCACCAAGGGCTACGGCTTCATCGTGCCGGACGCAGAGCTGATCTCCTCCACCCGCAAGGGCAAGATCATCCTCAATGTCGGCCCGAAGGAATCGATGGCGGTGTGCCTCAAGGTCGAAGGCGATCTCACCGCCTCGATCGGCAAAAACCGCAAGCTCGTCATTTTCAAGACCGATGAGTTGCCTGAAATGGCGCGCGGGAAGGGCGTGAAGATCCAGTCCTTCGCCGACGGCGGCCTCCTGGATATCAAAACCTTCAATCGCGCCGACGGCCTCACCTGGAGCGACACAGCCGGCCGTCAGCAATCCGCCGACGACTGGAAAAGCTGGATCGGCAGACGCGCCCAATCCGGCCGCCTCGCCCCCCGCGGCTTCAACAAGAACGGCAAGTTCACGGGATAGCCGCCCGGGTCTGTCCGAGTTCGCAACATGTCTTCCTAGAAGCGCGCAGGGCGATTCGGGACCCATTGCGCCGATATGACAGCCTCACAATGGCTCCCGGCGTTCCGCTTCGCTCCGGCCGGGACGACAACCTATAACCCCAACCGCATGAACACGCGCGTGTTCAGATCGAGGAGTTTCGCCTGCTCGGTCTCGATAGCTGTCATCCATGGCAGATAGTCGCCATGCGGCGCTTCGCTGAACCCCAGTCGCGCATAAAACGGCGCGTTCCACGGCGGCGTGCGAAACGTCGACAGGTACACGGCCCCCGCGCCCTTCGCCTTCGCCGCTTCCACAAACCGCGCCACCAGCGCCGCGCCAATGCCGCGTTTCTGATAAGCCGGATCGACATCCACCTCGCGCAGATATGCATCATCAAAATGCATCTCGCCGAATGCAAAGCCCGCGATGCGCCCTTCAACCTCCGCCACAAACGACAATCCCTGTTCGATCGACGCTGAATGGTCGCCGATCGCCGCCACAGCCATCGCATCGATATCGATCAGCCCCGACCCGCGAAACAGCTCCGCCGCCGCGCGTTCGATTTCCTGCAGCCGGAAGACATCGCCAGCTCGTCCAGGCCGTAGCTCAAGCCTCACGACGTGATCGAGCCCTGCAGAGCCGTGAAGAACCGCACCGCCAGAGGGCCATCGCGCAGCGCGTTGGCGTTCTCCATCATGTGCACCAGCCGCAGCCGGAACATCCGGAACTCCAGATCCTCCGCCGCCAGCTTGCGCAGCGTATTCGCCATGGCGCGGCTCATCACAAAATTGGCTGGCCGCTCGCCCTCCGTCTCCGGATAGACGTAGTCGGAGTTGATCGACAGGCTCCAGGCCCGTGCCGCAATATCCCCCGCAGCTGGCAGATACTCCGCCACCAACCCATCCAGCCCTGCGTCAGTCTCGGCGCGCTTGTCCAGCATACCTGCCAGCGCATCCGCCTCGCACGCCGCCACCGTCATTCCCTGGCCATAGGTCGGGTTCACGCTGCTCAACGCATCGCCGATCGGTATCAGACCTTGCGGCCAAGTCTTTGCTTCCCACGCCTTGCGCCGCGTCGCCGTCGCCTTGCGGAAAGTGCGGATCTCGCTGGTCGCCTCCGCGCCGTCGATGCAGTCATGCACCCGCTTATCGAACGCTTTGGCGTAGTCGCGCAGCTGCTCGATCGTCTTGGGCGGTGAATCCCCGCCGCGCGCGCCCACCGACAGGATCCACTGATCATCCTCGATTGGCAGCAGGAAGCCGAACTGCTTCCCCGGCGGTCCCGGCAGGAAGAAGAACCCCGTGCTCTGTCCGCGATGCTCCGGCTTCTGCCTGAACTTAGCGCTGGCATACGCTACGTTGATCTTCACATCCTCGGTCTCGAACGCGGCATGGCCATCCTCGGCCAGCTGCCGCATGAGCGGTCCCGTCATCCCCGTCGCATCTACGCAGAAATCTGCTCCAATCGTTGTCCCATCATCAAGCTCGGCACCCACGCACGTCCCACCCTCGACAACGAAGCGCTTCACGCTCGTCTCGTGCCTTATGCTCACGCCGGGCAGGGCGGCGACGCGCCTTCGCAGAATGCTTTCATAGGCCGGCCGCGACAGGCTGGTGACGGTGAAGCCCGCGTCGCAATCCTCCATCCAGCCGCCGAAATCGAACACCTTCACATCGCGCCCAACCAACATCTCCCTGGCTCCCGCAGCGATGAACTCCCCCGTGATCCCCGGCAGCAGGCGCTCCAGGCTCAACTCGCCCGCCTTCAGCAACTGGTGCGTATGCGCGCCCTGTCCCACAGCGGTGCGTGGGGCCGCCCCGTCCGGCAGCGTGTCGCGATCCAGCACGATAACTGACGCAAACTGCCGCGCCAGCGCCGCCACCGCCGACAGCCCGCCCATGCCCGCGCCCACGACAATCGCCGTCCCGCCAAGCTTAGTCATGTGTCATCCCTTGTTTTCGGTCCGATAGATCAGGTTCGCCGTTCAAAAACTAGCCGATCGGCCGCACGCGCCCAAGATGGCGCCTCGTACTGGATTCGCAGCCGTCTTGCTGTAGTTTGGCTACGCCGGGGAATCGGCAGGACGGTCAAAAAGGGGCGCGCCTTGGATATGATGCCGATCTATATCGTGCTGGGCGTTATCGCGCTCATCGTGATTGCCATTATCGCGATCTATAACGGGCTCGTCTCCAAACGGCAGACCGTCAACGAAGCTTTCTCCGGCATCGACGTGCAGCTCAAGCTGCGTCGCGAACTCGTCCCCAACCTGGTCGAGACCGTGAAGGGCTATGCGGCGCACGAGAAGTCGACGCTCGATGCTGTCATCGCCGCCCGCAACGCCGCCGCCAACGCACAAGGCCCCGCCGCTCTCGGCGCCGCGGAAGGCGCGCTATCGGGCGCGCTCGGCAAGCTGTTCGCCCTCGCCGAAGCCTATCCCGATCTCAAGGCCAGTCAGAACTTCCTCAACCTGCAGACCGAACTCTCTTCCATCGAAGACAAGGTCGCCGCCGCTCGCCGCTTCTACAATTCCGCGGTGAACGACTACAACACGGCCATTCAGCAATTCCCCGCGTCCATGATCGCCAGCTCCACTGGCTTCACGTCGCGCGAAATGTTCGATGTCGGCGAGGCCGAACGCGCGCAGATCAACATCGCGCCAACGGTGAAGTTCTAGGGTGAGCGTCGCGATCCGGTCCTTCCGGCCCGGAGACGAGGCCGCCTTCCGCGACATCAATCTTGAGTGGATAGAGCGTTTCTTCGCCGTCGAACAGAAGGATCGTGACGTCCTAGGCAATCCGGCGAAGTATATCCTCGATCCCGGCGGCGCGATCCTTCTGGCCGTCGATGGCGAAACGCCGATGGGCGTCGTCGCCCTGATGGTGATGGGCGATGGCTCCGTCGAGCTCGCCAAGATGGGCGTCCGCCCACAGGCACAGGGCAAGGGAGCGGGGCGCATGCTGATCGTCGCCGCCATCGAGAAGGCGCGAGAGATGGGCATGCGTCGCATCTACATCGAAACGAATTCCAGGCTCGGTCGCGCGCTCAAGCTCTATCACGACGCTGGCTTCCAGCCGCTCACCGAAACGATCCCGTCGCCTTATGCGCGCGCCGATGTGCAGCTCGAGCTTTTCCTGAAGTAAGCCGCTTGGCGCCGCAGGAACTCCACTGGGAAACACGCGTTCCGACCATGCACTCCCTGGAGAAGCCGGCATGGACAAGATTCCCGTTGCGCCTCCGCAGCCCGCCCACGTTCGCATCCCTGTCGAAGGTGTCGATCTGGCTGATCAGAATGACCCCAACGCCGCGGGCCATGCCGAAGGCGATGAAAATGTCCGCCCGGCAGGCGATGTCGCCTATGTCGAAAACGAAGGTTTGGTGAGGCAGAAAGCTCGCGAATCCGCTGGCTCTGTCGAAGGCGCCGACGGCGCCGGGCATGCCGCAACCGAAGCCGTCCAACGCGGTCGAACCGCTTAGTTCCAGGGCGATAGTTCCAAGATACGCCGGAGCCATGTTCGAAGCGCCATCCTATCCGATGGCGCTTCGAAGCGTGCTCACTGAAGCCAGAGCGTGCAGGACAAGCGGCTCCAAACTCAGAGGATGGCGAAAAACCGTCGCTCCTGATTTCAAACCGCAGCCGCAATCTGTAGGACAGCCCCCGGGGCAGAATCCACCGGCCCCGGAGCGGCCGCACACTCCACCGATGTACGAGCTGTCGCAAATCATCCTCTGGCCCCTCGCCCAGCCAAGGCTGTGGAGACGGACCTCATCGACATCATCCGAACAGGCTTTGCGCTTTTCGCTGTCGACGAAACCCACGTTGCAATGGCAAGCGATCTCGGTCACTGCGCCATCGTCGCGGCCCCCCACGGCCAACGCTCACGCCAAGCTCGCCTGATGATCTGTGTCCGCGCCTGAAAGCTCGCCGGCGTTCGCTCCCATAGCCGTGGCTTCGAGCCGAACTTTAGCGCCACAAGCTCCCGCCACACGCCCGAGACCTGCTGGCGCAACTTCCCCCGTCTGGTGCTCCGCTTCAACGATCGCGAGCGTCTCGCCCATCTCAGCGCCGAACGCCTGGTCCGCAACCATCTTCGCACAATCCGATGAGACAAGGAGGCAGCCACGCGCGCGGACCCCCTTCAACACGTCGAATGTCGATTGTTCAAAAACGCCTACCTCAGAAGCCAGCTTCTGAGACCGCATCCGCGTACACGTCAGATCTCTTCGTCCAGCAGTGGGCGCCAGTTTTCGCCATCGAAGACTTCCAGCGGCTGGAAATCAGCCTTGTAGCCCATCTTGTCCGAGCCACGCACCCAATAGCCGAGATATACGTAGGGCAGGCCAAGCTCGCTCGCGAGGCGGATATGATCGAGCACCATGAACGACCCGACGCTCCGGCCCGACAGCTCCGGCCGGAAGAACGAATAGACCATCGACAGGCCATCGCGCAGCACGTCGGTCAGCGCCGCCGCCTGCAGAACGCCGTCATCGACGGGGCCCGGCTCGATGCGGTTGCGATACTCGAATACCACGGTGCGAACCGGGCTGGCGTCAACCATCCCGGCATAGTCGCGGATTTCCATCTCGGTCATGCCGCCGCCCGGGTGACGGTCGTTGAGATACTTCTTCAGCAGCCTGAACTGCTCGCGGGTCGCGCGCGCATTCACCGGCTCGCGCTCGAGCATCGCGTTGCGGGCAAGCACGCGCTTCCAGCGCTTCGACATCTTGAACGCCGCCACGTCAATCCGCACCGACCGACACGCGCCGCACGCTTTGCACGCCGGGCGATAGGCGATCGTTTGCGACCGGCGGAAACCCGAACGCGTCAGGCTGTCATTGAGATTGACCGCGCCATCCACAGCGAGGTTGGCGAACACCTTCCGCTCCATCTTGCCCGGCAGGTACGGGCAGGGTTGCGGAGAGGTAAGATAGAACTTCATCTTCCGGACGAAGTCCGGCGGGATGATTTCCTTGGTGTCTGCTTCCTTCATGTCGAATCGACTGTAACCGCCGCCGGGGCGGATGCGCCACAGGAAAAACGCCCCAACTGCTTTGGATCACCTCCTGCGGCGCCTATGACGCGGATGGAGGGATGGCCGCTCAGGGCTCATAATCCGATGGCATAACCGGGGCTTCCGGCATCAGGGTGATGCTTATCCGCCGGTTGGCTGGCAGGTCAGGGTCGTCGGGATAAAGCGGTTCCCGGTCGCCTTTGCCCGCCACCTGGAAGATTCGGTCGCTCTCGACGCCTGCTTTTTCGAGGATCCGCCGCGAGGCATTGGCCCGGTCGGCGGAGAGATCCCAGTTCGAATATCCCGAACGGGACGGCGCGCTGGTGTCGGTATGGCCGGAAATGCTGATCCGGTTAGGCAGCTGTTGGATCACCTTGGCGACCGTGTCGAGCAGGTGCTGCGTCCGGGGCAAAGGGTCAGGCGAGGAGCCAGCAAACATCGCCCGGCCTTCCTGATCGACCAGCTGTATGTTCAGCCCGTCATCATTCTGCTCGATGATGATGTTCTTCGACAGCTCGGCATAATCCGGCAGATCCTGCAGCGCCTGACGCAATGAAGCCTCCGCGCTGGCGAACTTGGCCGTCTCGCGCTTCGACATGGCCTGCGCAAGGGCGGACTCGCTTGGCACGCCTGCCTGCGTCTCGCCTTCGTCCGCAGAACCGCCGGATTTGGTGCGCTGGTTCTCTGCCGAAAGTTCTTCGTCGATCTGCCTGTTGGATCCGGACGCGCGCGCCCCATCTTCCTGGAAGGCGGTGCCCCCGAGCAGGCCATCGGACCCCTGCGTCGAGCGCGACACGCTGGCGGGCGCGAAATAGTCCGCAATGCCGCGTTTCTGTTCCGGAGAGGTCGTGTTGATCAGCCACATGAGCAGGAAGAAAGCCATCATGGCGGTCACAAAGTCAGCGTAGGCCACTTTCCAGGCGCCGCCATGGTGGCCGCCGCCAATGACCTTCTTCACTTTCTTGATGACGACTGGCTTATTGCCACTCATTTCAATTGTATCCCGGCCGTTAACCCGGGCTTATACAAGAGGTTCAGTTAAAGCCCCGTGCATGACCGACCCTGACACCCCCTCTCAATTCGACCCGAAAGCCTATCGAAGCGCGCTCGGCGGCTTCGGCACGGGCGTGGCCTTGGTGGCGGCGCACGATGCTGAAGGCCGCGCCCACGGCCTCATCATCAATTCGCTGACATCCGTCTCGCTCCACCCGCCCATCATGCTCTGGTGCCTGGCCAATTCCAGCAATGCCTTTGGCGTGTTCACCAGCTGCGAGGCCTTCTCCCTGAACATCCTCCGTTCGGACGATCATGATGTCGCCCACCGCTTCTCCCGCCGTGGCGACCGGATCATCCCGGCCGAACAGGTCTGCACGATGGAAACCGGCGCCCCGGTGCTGACGGCCGCTGTGGCCAGCCTCGACTGCCGCATGCGCCTGCGCCAGCCCATGGGCGACCACGAGGTCATCTATGGCGATGTCATCACCTACCGCGCCGACCCCGGCGTTGACGCCCTAGGCTTTTTCCGCGGTCGCTTCGTGACGCTGACATCGGGCGACCCCGAAAGCTGAACGCTCACGCCCTCATTCTGAGGAGACGCCGCTCGGCGGCTCTTCAGAATGAGGGCTACTCTGCCGGATGCGGTTTAGCCCT
>Ga0138256_10001025_pt1 | contig 29992 bp, 23 predicted proteins | sample KNB2016incub_MG_FD_105486 | JGI IMG/M metagenome (GOLD analysis project Ga0138256, IMG submission 105486) | Active sludge microbial communities from wastewater in Klosterneuburg, Austria - KNB2014incub_MG | ecosystem: Engineered > WWTP > Activated sludge > Unclassified | place: Austria... | reverse complement strand
GCTATTGATGTTCAACAGCACGATACTTATTTTGTGGTGGCGCATTTTCACATCGTGATGGGTGTAGCAGCTATGTTTGGTATGTTTGCTGGTGTATACCATTGGTTCCCTAAGATGTACGGCAGATTTATGAATGAAACACTTGGCAAGTTGCATTTCTGGGGTACTATGATTGGAGCATATGCCATTTTTTGGCCTATGCATTACATTGGAATTGCAGGGGTGCCCAGGCGATATTATAGATTTGATACCTTTCAGGCATTTAATCAGTTTTCTGAGTTAAATAAATTTATGACTGTAGCAGCCATCGTAGTATTTGCTTGTCAATTGGTATTCATCGTTAACTTTTTTTATTCTATCTGGAAAGGTAAAAAGGCTACTTCCAGGAATCCATATCAGGCCAATACATTAGAATGGACTACCGAGACTATCGTACCGGTGCATGGCAACTGGACTGGAAATATTCCAACTGTCCATAGATGGCCTTATGATTATAATAAAGACGAAAGAGAATATATACCGCAGTATGTACCAATGTCTCCTGATGAGAAAGATGAATCACATTAATAAACTTCGGAATTTTTACTAAAGATGATCTCAGGTTTTAATCAATATTCTTTTCAACAACACTTGAATGCCTTTTTGGCCAAGGTGGATGATTTGAAACAGTTGGTCAAGTTTAACCTGACAATTTTTGTGGTTCTTAGCTCAGTTGTCGGATACTTGCTTGCCTTAAAGGGGCCATTCATTTGGCATCAGTTAGTCTTTCTTGTACTAGGCGGTTTTTTTATTACAGGGGCTGCAAATACATTGAATCAGATACTTGAGAGGGATTATGATGTCTTGATGGTTAGGACAGCACGCCGTCCTCTGCCAGCAGGCAGGATGGAGGTCACTGAGGCTATTTTATGGGCTGGAGTCATGGGAGTAAGTGGTATTCTTCTGTTGGCCATGTTTAATCTATTTACTGCTTTATTAGGAGCAGCTTCCCTGATTATCTATGCCTTTATTTATACTCCATTAAAACGCATTACCCCATTGTCGGTTGCAGTAGGAGCTATCCCAGGCGCTTTGCCAGCGGTGATAGGTTGTATTGCTCTGGAAGGTAAGTTGACTCTTTTATCAATTACTTTGTTTGGCATTCAGTTTTTCTGGCAGTTTCCGCATTTTTGGTCTATTGGCTGGTTGGGTTTTGATGAGTACAAAAAGGCAGGTTTCAATATCATGCCGTTACCTTCTAAAGAACGTGATCCAAGTATAGGCATGTACAGCATGTTATATGCATTATTTTTGATCCCAATAAGCTTAATGTTTGTTTTGTCTCCTGATGTTAGTGTTTGGGCTATAGCTGGACTTTGTTTTGGAGCTTTAGGTTTTTCATATGCAGGATGGGGTTTGTTTAAATTTAATGACCAGGTACATGCCCGAAGACTGCTTTTTGCTTCATTGATATACTTGCCTTTTATTCAAATTATTTTATTGATTGACAAATGGCTATAGCACAGGTGAGTAATAATAATCGATTCGGAATTCATCCACAGAAATTTGCGTTGTGGGCTGCATTCGCCAGCATTGCGATGATGTTTGCGGCTTTGACCAGCGCTTATGTAGTGAGAAGGGGTGCTGGAAATTGGCTCGAATACCAAATTCCAAAAATATTTTTTGTCAGTACAATAGTCCTCTTAGGTTCAAGCCTTTCCATACATAGATCATATACTTCGTTTTTGGCTGGTAAAGAAAAGGAATATAAGCTACTTCTTGTGGCCACCTTTATATTGGGATTGGTTTTTTGTAGCCTTCAATATATCGGTTGGAGTACCCTACATGCACACGGCATCGAGGTGAGCGGTAACCCTTCCGGATCTTTTTTTTATGTAATCTCCGGTTTGCATGTTGCTCATGTACTGGGTGGTATAGTAGCATTGATCATGGCATTGATTCATGCATTTATGCTGCCATTTAAAGTGACTGAACTTCGCCGCCATCGATTTGAATTAGTATGTCACTATTGGCATTTTGTAGATATACTCTGGATATATTTATTATCATTTATGATCATTCAACAATAATTAAATAATATTTCATGTCAACCAATACAATGACCGAAAATATTCATACAGATCATGCGCAAGATGATCAGAATCTATGGGGTGGAGGCAAAGAGCCTTTTAAGGCGAGTTATGGAAAGCTGATGATGTGGTATTTTTTGATTTCAGATGCTTTTACTTTTTCTGGTTTTTTGATAGCCTATGGAGCTTTAAGATTTAGTATGCCTACCTGGCCGTTGCCAGATCATGTATTTGAATCGATACCCTTCTATGAGGGCAAAGCTCCCTTGATATTCGTGACTTTTATGACTTTTGTATTGATCATAAGCTCTGTTACCATGGTGCGTGCAGTGCAGGAAGGCCATCGGGAGAATCGTAATGGAGTGGTATTTTGGATGATTCTTACTATCATTGGGGGAGCAACTTTCCTTGGATGCCAGGCCTGGGAGTGGACGACACTGATCGTGAAAGAGAATGTCAAGCTCACTAAAAACCCATTCAGCCGACACATGGAAGATGGGGTCTATCTCAATGAAGATGGCACCGTAGCTATGCTGGACGGCAAAGAGGAGACGATTAAAAAGGGGGATTCCTATTTAATTCACAAACATGGAGAAGAATTTAGTTTACGTAAATATCGGGTTACAGATGGTCCGGACAAAGGAAAAGTAAAGCAGTTATCTTTTGGGCCTAAGGCATTTGGCGCCCTATTCTTTTTCATAACCGGTTTTCACGGTTTTCACGTTTTTTCTGGAGTATTATTTTTGGCTATTATCGCCATCAATGCTGCCAGTGGAGTATACGCAGCACGTAAAAATGGTTATGAAATGGTGGAAAAAATAGGATTGTACTGGCACTTTGTGGATTTAGTATGGGTATTTGTATTCCTTGTTTTCTATCTATTATAACCAACTTTTTAGATATTCATCTTCAATAAAAAAAACTTCAAAATATATCGATATGTCAGGTCATTTAACATATGAAGAAAGTAAACTCGTGGTATTTAAAGGATTGCGATTATTGGCTGTCATCACTTTGCTGGAGGTATTCATTGCCTTGATAGGCAATGGTCATATTATCAATGGATTTCACCTTGTCAAATGGATTATGTATCCTCTTATGATAAGTCTGAGTTTATATAAAGCATACTTTATCATTTATGAATTTATGCATATGAAGTATGAAGTGAAAACGCTGGCTATGGCTGTATTGCTCCCCATGACACTTTTAATCTGGGCCATGATCGCCTTCTTTAGTGAAGGAAATCACTGGTTCAATGATCGTAATTATGTGAGGACTGCTGATAAAATCGAAGTCAAAGAATCTATCACACCTCAAGGGGAACATAAAGAACCTGTCCTTGAGATTCAGGATGTACATTAATCAATTTAACCCTTAGAGTGAATAGGAAAGCAACGCCATCCATCATTATTACACTATTCATTCTGTTGGCGCTGCCGACGATTTCGTTGTATTATTCTTTCAAAGGAGCTTCGCTCAGAAAAATAGCGATGCAGGAGCTGGCTGTTAAAGGTGAGCTCCCAACTCAGTTGGCATCTTTTATTCATTCGGAAGCTTCTCTAAGATTGATTGGAAGTGTTTGCCCGGATACCTTCGCTGTTAAATCGCTTATAGAGCAGTTTTTACCTGAAAAAATGCTTTTTGTATTTGTCAACGATTCTGCTTTTTATTCAAGGTATGATCCTGCAACATCTGAAAAGTGGGTTGCTACCGGAAAGGTCAAACTTGTCAATTCAATTTCCAATTCTGACAGCTTCCTCTCAACGCCATGCAGTTTTATTTTGACGGATGACAAAAATCAGATCTTACATACTTATGATTTTCGTGAATCTTTGCAGCAGACCAGGCTGGTAGAACATGTTGCCTTGTTAGTCACTAAGAAGTAAGCTTAGGGCCTGCCGTATTTTTTTAAACTATGCAGATCAATTGGTCATTTAAGCAAAGCATTACCTCCATCATCCTAAAAATTGGATTGCTATATCTGTTTTATTCTGTGTGCAGATTGGTGTTCTATTTTATCAACCAGGGTATATTTGGTTCGATTACGGCGGGAGAGTGGTTCAATATACTAAGAGGAGGTGTATATTTTGACACTTCAGCCATTGCCTACCTTAATGCGATTTTCATTCTTGGGTGGTTGCTACCATTTCGAAGCGTATTGCTAAATCCGATATACAAAGGTATTATGGATACCGGGTTTTTATTGGTCAACATTGTAGGCTTGTTACTCAACGTAGTTGATTTTTATTATTTCGAATTTAACCTCAAAAGGTTGACAGCCGACTTCGGTCATTGGGTGGGAGAGAGCAATGTATCCCTGATTTTGGGGAGTTTTGCATCAAGCCATTGGTATGTAGTATTTCTCTTGATTGCGCTGATAGGGGCTTTTATTTATCTGTACAGAAAAATTCCATACTTCGTCTGGGGCAATCCCTCCGTGACCAGGTTTGTTGCTGTGCAGTTGGTGACTTTGGCAGTGATGATAGGTTTGGTCATTGCAGGGATGCGCGGAGGTTTTAAACATTCTACCAGGCCTATCACTTTGAGCAATGCCGGAGCCTATGTCAAAAAACCGGAGTATATGCCGATCGTACTCAATACGCCATTTAGTATCATTCGGACCATAGACAAAAAAGCATACTCTGCAGAAACTTTTATGAATGAATCAGAAGCAAGAACGATTTTTGACCCTGTCAAAAATTATCACCATCCAGCTGATTCGTTTAGAGCATTGAATGTGGTGATTCTGATTTTAGAGAGTTATTCTAAAGAACATTCCGGGCTGCTCAACCCTGATCTTGATGGAGGCCAATACAAGGGCTATACGCCATTTTTGGATAGTTTGATGAAACAAAGTCTTGTATGCACCAATGCATTCGCCAATGGTCGTAAATCGATCGATGCGATGCCATCTGTCCTGGCCGGTCTTCCTTCGCTCATAGTGCCCTACGTGTTATCACACAACAGCCTGGATAAAATAAACTCTTTGGCTTCATTGCTGCAACCTAAAGGGTATCAATCCGTATTTGCCCATGGTGCACCTAACGGTTCTATGGGTTTTGAAGCTTTTTCAAAAATTGCTCATTTTGACCAATATTGGGGCAAAACAGAATACAACAATGATGACGATTATGATGGTATATGGGGTATCTGGGATGAGGAGTTTTTACAGTTTTTTGACAAATCTTTATCGACACTGAAATCTCCTTTTCTGGGAGTTTGCTTTACTTTGTCTTCTCACCATCCTTTTGAGGTACCTACCAGATACACCGGTAAATTTGATAAAGGAAAGTTGCCGGTACATCAGAATGTTGGATACACAGATTATGCTTTAAAACGATTTTTTGAATCCGCTTCACAAAAAGAATGGTACAAGAATACATTATTTGTCATCACAGCGGATCACAGCACGGTTGCCTGGTCACAGAAATATAATTCTTCTGTAGGAGCTTTTTCGATACCTATACTATATTACCTCCCGGGAGGAAATTTAAAAGGAGAGTATGAGAAGGTGACTCAACAAACTGATATCATGCCAACGATCCTGGATATATTGAATTTTGATCAATCCTTCGTAGCTTTTGGCAATAGTATCCTGGACACTTCAGCAAATCACTTTGCGCTAAACTATATCAATGACCAGTACCAGTGTATTGTCGATGGAGAGGTTTTGACTAGCATAGATGGTAAAAAACTGACGGGTTTGAATCCAATAACTTCTTCCATGGAAATAGGTGAAAGCTTATTGGGTAAGAATTCTAATCTTGAAAAGACGAAGTTGACTTTCCTCCAAGCCATCATTCAACAATATAATCAACGGATATTGAAAGATAAATTGACAGAGACTCAATGAAAAATACTATGGATAATATAATACCTAAATATCAACCGCAACTGGCTAAAAGGCTCAACCGCATAGCCTTGATCGTATCTATCATCGTCATATTGGTAGTAGCATCTTTAAGGCGACTGCACGTGGATACTTCGATAGATTTTAGCTGGTTGGCAGCCTTCCATTCCACACTCAATGCGATCACAGCGATCGGTTTGCTGCTGGCATATTATTTTATAAAAAACAATAATATAATATGGCATAAGCGATTGATGATCGCCAATATGATTTTCTCCGGCCTGTTTTTGTTATCTTATATCGTTTATCACCTGACGACGCCAGAGACCAAATATTGTCATGAAGGAGGCATTCGGTATTTTTATTTAATCATGCTTGCCACGCATATTATTTTGGCAGCTGTCATTCTACCGGTGATATTATATACTTTTATCAGGGCCTATACCGGACAAATAGAATTACATAAGAAAATGGCCAGGTGGGCTTTCCCATTGTGGTTATATATTGCCATTACGGGGCCAGTGATTTATTTAATGTTAAGATCATGCATGTGATGCCAGATAATCCCTAAATTTGCAGCTATGAAAAACTGGCGTCGCTTATTTTTGCTGATTGGACTCTTATTGACGGTGGGTCTGATTTCTGCACAATGCCCAATGTGCAGGATGTCTGTCGAATCCAATTTGGAAAATGGAGGTACCATAGGTAGGACCATCAATGCAGGTATCATGTACATGTTGCTGATGCCATATATTCTTGTGGGTACATTGGCTTATGTATGGCATAAAAATAAAAAGAAACAGCAAGATTGGGATAATGCTTCCGATGCCTCCGGTGACCCTGGTGCAAGCTTAAATTGAAGCTGGAGCAACGGAGAATATCTGCTCTGATAATTCTTCACTGGTGATATCAAGGTGAGAGCTATCATAAAAACATTCCCCATTGCGTATCAATAATACTTGGGGGGATTCGTGATGTACCGAATAATGATGTGCTATATAATTACTGATATTTCGGTGGGCAAGTAGGTCTAAATAATATATCTCTAGACCTACCTGATTTAGATCTTCTTTTTCCGAAAAAATTAATAATCTTTTTCTGGCTATATGACTGATAGAACAACTGGTACTGTGCTTAAATATTAATGCAATCTTATTGCTTGGTAATCGATCAATGCCCTGAATCTGATCCAGGGAGGTAAGAGAAGTCCAATCCATATAAATACTTACGATGTTAGAAATCGCTGGGGCAACCAATACCTCGATTGCAAGCCTCAACGAATATCATCATAAGAACAATGAATGCCCAAAATAGTTTCTTAGAAAATACCTTTTTCATCTAATAATAATTTTTAAAGATATACATATAACACCTCAAACGATCAAATGATGGTGCAAAAGTATAGATTTTTTGTTAAGTATTAACAAATTAGTCATTATACCAATGTATAAACTATTGATTAGGTCATAAAAAAAATAATGTCAACTTGATTTAAAATACAAATAATGCACTCTATAGTAAGTATTTATCAAATTGTTAATATTTTAGCACTTTCCCCCCTACAAACAGTATATTGGCTATGCGCATATGGGTATGGAACGCAGTGGTATTATTATTGCTTATGAGCATAATCTCCAGGGATTATGTGACTAAACAACGGGATCAAAGAGCCATCAAACTTAAACAGTCCTCCCTTCAAAATACCAATATTGCCCTTCCTGATGGATTGGTGTGTCAGAGTGGTGCAAGCACAGTTAATTATGATGGTCCTGATGAGATATGTTTGGGTCAGACAATCGGTGATTTTACCGCCAGCTTTGTTGATAGGGATCCTAACCTGGTCAAGCCACATTATGATAAGTTTTTTATAAATGAGATTGACCCGGATACCCAAGGTAATGATACTGCAGAATTTGTCGAGATTCTTGGACCCCCTAATACTTCGTTAAATGGATTTGTGCTTGTGTTTTTTAATGGAGATGCATCAAATGATGCATCCTACAGATCTTTAGATTTGGACCGATTTTCCACAGATAGTTGTGGCTTTTTTTTAGCACATGGACCGAAAGTGCCTGATCCTCACCCAGCAAATAGTTTGTATGATACATTGATAACTGTTGGGAATGGATTTATTCAAAACGGGCCTGATGCGATTGGATTGTATCAAGTAGCCTCATTTCCAAATACCGGTGGAGCTGCCACTGCGATTGGATTAGTTGATGCAGTAGTTTATAATAATGCCGCGCCAGTTGATGCGGTTTTACGGGATACACTTTTACAAACTACACAATTTCGTGATAATACTGCTGCTTCATTGGCCAGAATGCCTGATGGTAACGGTCTTTTTGTATTAGACTCAACGCCGACACCCGGTACTTTTAATGCAGGAATAACTGGATACAATTACGTGTGGCTACTCACTAAAAATGACACAATATTAGAATCGAAAGAAGGTTTAAATGCATCCGGGTTTCCTGTAAACTTTACACTCAATGACGAAGGTGATTATTGTGTATATGGACTTTCCTATTATGGTGAATTGGCTGATTTTCAAGCATGTGGATTTGTTTCAACAGCACAAATCAAAGATTCTATAGCAGCAGGATATTGCGGTACCTTGAGTGATAATTGTCAATCATTTAATGTAAGTGGTGGTTTTTCATTTTTATCAGCTTCGACTACAGCATGCTCTACATTTGATGCCAATGGTACATACCAGGTGATTTTAAAATGGCTTGGTACTGCGCAAGGACCTTTTCAAGGACCGGATTATATGGCGATGATTGCCGGGTCTGCTATGATTTCTGGTGATACCACCTGCTTTACCAGCGATCCGATACCCGGCGGAGATACTCTATATTATCGATTGTTAAATGATCTTTGTGAAGACACCGTGACTAACTCGATTACTCAGTTTTGTGATTATTGCAGTTTCATGATCCCTCCTGATCATTTGGAAGATATAGGGGTTTGTGATATTGGACCGGTGACTATCACGCCTGCTGGAGGAGGTATTCCACAGATCAAACCTGCTGCAGATTTGTTTTTTTCGGAATATGTGGAGGGCTCCTTGAACAATAAATGTTTGGAGATTTATAATGGTACTCCAGACACAGTTGACCTTGATACGGAGCATTACCGAGTGTCTATCTATTTTAATGGGGATACGAATCTATTAACACAGGGCATCATCGATCTAACAGGAAAGATACCCCCGGACGGGACTTTTGTTTTGTGCCACAATCTGGTTAGCCTGCCCGCCTTTATTAATGCATCAAATCAATTATCACCCAATCTTGATTTTAATGGTGATGATTTTATCAAGCTCACCCACGATGGAATTTTGATAGATGCTATAGGGCAGATAGGATTTGACCCTGGTGCTCAATGGGGAAGTGGACTACAATCCACGCAGGACAATACCTTGCGAAGATATAGCCAGTTCTGCCAAGGTGATACGGATTCCACGGATGTTTATTTGCCCGCTGCATCGTGGGCAGGATTTCCAATAAATGATTCTGCAGGCATTGGCACCCATACTTACACTGCCATGGAAAACATCGTTGATTATTACAAGTTTTATAGTGGCGATCCTTTGATTGGAGGGCAACTTTTAGATAGTGGGCTTGCCTACCAAACTACAGTCGCTGCAGGGAGCACAACTACGATATATTACACAGCCTACCATGCTGGATATCAATGTGAGTCAACGAGTGACTCTGTCAAACTCCTTTCTACCAAAAGCAATTTGATCTGCAATGACTTCGTCCATGTGAGCTTACCGGTCTCCAATTGTGAGAAAACGGTCTTTGCAGAGGATGTACTTCAAAATCCAGGCAATTGTTCATTTCCTGTACTGCTCAGTTATCCTCAGGGTACTACGATCTATAAAGAAGGTAATATTCTTGATCGCAGCCATATCGGTTACAAGATGGTCTTCAGTGTCAGAGATCTTTATGGTAATTCATGTTGGGGCTATCTGATGGCAGAAGACAAGTCAGCGGCTGAATACCAATGCAAGAAGGATACGGTCTCCTGCTTTGAACTTGGTGCCATATTATCCACCCTCGATTCGGTGGTGGATGGCTGTGCAGGTACTGTCAGGTATGTGCAGCAGATTTTATACTCTGACTCGGCATGTGATCATACCTTCCTGGGTAGGATGATTAGAATAGTGATCGCAACTGACCAATGGCAAAATTCGAATGTTTGCCAGGACACATTTTTAATTAAAAAGTCGACTTTTTCGGAAGTGAACGGGCCTGATAAACTGAATCTCAATTGTGATCTTTTTGCAGGATCTCCTGCTGAGTTTTTTATACCTGATTCATTGCTGAGTTATCAGAGGGACGGATTGATCTCTGAAGATTTTCAGGTAGTGCCTTTTTTAGATACTTTTGATATGTATCCTTCTCCGAAGGCACTTTGTAACCTTAAAACCACTTACCATGATGTTGTATTTCCACTTTGTGGTAATGGCATGGTCATCAGAAGAGAGTGGGATATACTGGATTGGTGTACACTCAGGGATACTTTTTTGATCCAATATATTCACATTGAGGACCTGGCAGCTCCGCGTGCCTCTGCCTTGTCCCCTGTATTGGAAGCCAATGCGAATGCTCATGATTGTTATGGCACTATCACCAGGTATCGAAGACAGAGTTTTAGTGATTGTTCAGATCATACAGATGCCATGCACTATGATTATCCTGATCCTGCTCAAAATGGAAAGATCGTGCGAGTTGAGGGCGAGATTCTGGACCCAATCCGGCTACCGGTGGGTGTGCATCAAGTCATATTTACTTCGGTAGATGCCTGCGGACATTTTACCGAAAAAGCTGTGCCTGCTATTATTACAGATATCACTCCGCCCACTCCGGTGTGTGACTCGCATCTCGTGACTACAGTAGATCCACAAACATGCTGGTCCAGGATATATGCTACCGATCTGGATAAGGGCAGCAGGGACAATTGTCAGTCGACGCTTCATTTTGCAGCAGCTTCCATGGATAGTATAGTGTATTGGCAAAATTACTGGTATGGCTATCTTGAGCAAAAATGTGGCAAAACAGCATACTGGGCACATATCAACACTTACCAAAATTTAATAGATCATTGGATCAATTGTTATGTTTTTGGCGATTATGTAGAGCTGGCCAGTTGTGTAGACAAGCAGGTGGTACTTAGGGCATATGAGGCAGATTACGTTCCTTTGTATGATCCGCATGGCACTATCTTGACTAATCATGAATGGTACTGTTTGCATGCTACATCTTTTGGCAGAACTGAACTTAATTACAGTTATTTTAAAAGCGGATTTAAATCTGTCACCAGGCCTAAACTAGATTGTATAGATACGCTGAGGCTCCGGTATTATGATGCTCCTGTGTTTGACCCGGAGGAATCTTATCTCCCTACTCAGCGTAAAAAAGCGTATTGTACCCTTAGTTTATTAGACTCCAGCAGATTATTGACTAATGGCTGTAATAGAATACGGTACAATGATTGTATGACCACAGTCACTGTAGTAGACAAGACTCCACCAGTGGCTAGCACTCCTGATGACATTGAAGTATTCTGTGATGGTGCTCAATATGGTAGGGCAGAGGACATCTGCAGCAGTTCGCCGGATAAAGAAAAAAATCTCAGCGACTTTGATTGCCTGGATCTCAAGGGCCAACCTTATTTCGAAGTCGAATGCAAAAAGGAAAACGATCTGGACCTGCAAGATGCAGTGGATGCCAATGGATTGGCATTTGGGTACTACAGCTGCTATAATGGAAGTCTCCAGGCTCATGATCAAGATAATCACAGTAGCTGCGATCCAGGCTCCTGGAGTCCTGTCTACTGCCATAGGTGGTTATGTCAAGACCAATATGATCAATCGCTTTCTAAAGTCACCGATTTGTTTTCAAAGCCTTACTATGGAGTTGCTTACGACGAATCTCATGGGGATTTGATCGTTTCGGACAACTGTGGTCTGGATACTGCCCATACCATTGTATCCGATGAACAGGCTATCCAGCCTTGCGGTACCGGTTGGTATCGTCGTACCTGGAAGTTTAAAGACTTTTGTGGCAATAGTACGAGCGTGAGTCAAAAAATCATCGTGCTCCATCGATCTGATTTTGAGGTTATTTTCCCTGAAGATGTTGCCCTGGCCTGCACTGATCTACCATCGCTCGGGCTAGCCCTTACAGCCAAACCCATCATCTCCGACGATGAATGTGAGCTGGTTAGTATCACCCATACAGATCTCAGATATGATATTGTATCAGAATCCTGTTTTAAAATACTCAGGACCTGGACTGTATTGGATGAATGTATATGGTCAGCTTTACCGCACGATCTGCATGCTCCTGAAGTAATAGTCAATGATACCCTGGTGGCAGATCAGCTCAATAGATCATGCGTCTACCGAAACCTTAAAGATGGCGGCGATGGGTATATGCAGTATGTACAGATCATTAAAGTCATCGATACAGTGGCTCCTGTTATTGAATTGGATGACAAAGTCGTATGTGTGGGTGATGCAGCTTGTTTAGCTCAATTGATAAGACTGGACATCAAACTATCCGACGACTGCGATCCGCAGGGAAATGGAGTCAAGATTCAATCATATATCGACTTCGACGCACACGCTTACGATCAGAAAATCACCTCTGAAGTGGATGCTGATCAGTCCTTGGCTGTAGTCAATAAGATACTTACACTCACTAAAGTACCTCCTGGGAAACATCTGATTTTGCTAAAGGCCCAAGACCTGTGTGGGAATACTACTGAACTAGTAACGCGATTGGAGGTCAAAGACTGCAAATTGCCGACACCATATTGTTTTGATCAATTAAGTACAGTGATCATGCCTTCCAGTGGTAACCTTCGTATATGGGCCAAAGATTTTGATGCAGGCAGCTATGACAACTGTACTGCCAAATCACATTTAAAATTTTCTTTCGGAGCGGATCCTTCTGATAGCAGCAAACTCATAACCTGCCAGGATTTTAAAAACGGATTATCACAGACTTTTACATTGAACATTTGGGTCATAGATGAAACTGGGAATAAAGACTATTGTAGTACTTCAATATATATTACCAGGACGCCTGGTCAAAATTGTGATTCGACCATGGGGATCTCCAGACCGGTCATCAAGCCCAATCAAAATGTGATAGTACTTCCTGCGAATACAACACCTCAACCTGCAATATTGGAAAGTCTCGGGGTGTCCAAAAAGTCCAGCATAAGCCTTAGTTTCTATCCTAATCCATTCTCGCAATCTACTACGATCAATATTGAAAGTGTTTCATCAGAGATTATTCAGTATGCAATCGTCAATATTCAGGGAAGGGTAGTGCATCAAAGAAAAACATTGGGTCAGGGAGTACATCAAATTAAGATTGGTAAAGAAGACTTGCCCGGACCAGGTATTTATTTCTGCCAGATGACGATTGGCCCAAACCTGACCGTGGTAAAATTGGTGCTTTTGGATTAACAGGTAACTTGAAAATTAACCTAATGTTTTGACCTTAATCAGAGGAGTTAATTAATTTACAAATCCTTATACGTTAAAGATTGATCATCCTTTGATTCTTATCTACATTCTTTAAAAAATGAATCTTCCAATTTAAAACCTTGCTCCCAAGATTCGGAAATGAAGTGTTACGCCATCACGGGGTAATATACTCGCATTTTCCTTTCTTGGCTATTTCGGGAGTATTAGACAATTGCCATTACCTAATGGAAAGTATACCTGATTTGAAATTTAACTTCAGACCGTTTGTGCCCATTGATTAAATCTAATCCACTACCTAACGAAATTGCATCCGGTTGGTATGTAACTGCATAACGGCCTTCGAGAGTCAGACTTCTAATGCCATCATACCTAAGATTAAAATAATTTCTCCACCCTCTGCCACTATACACCGGCACATAAAAATTGTACAACAAATCGTTTTCATATGCATAGATGCCTGCATCAAAATTTTCTACATCATAATAAGCCAGGCGGGTGGATAAAGTCACCGGGTGATCAATAGGGTGATATAATAAATCCTGGTAAATCATCCAGCCATGGTATTTAGTGTTACTGCTGGTTTTGAAATGAGATGCCTCAATCCTATTTCGAGTCTCCAGTGACTTTGACCATTGGTAGTTAAAATTGAATCGATACGATTTTTTTGAATTATGATTTAAAGATCGCAATGGATCGTTGCTGGATACATTTTCTTCTTTTGATTTATTTCTATATTGGATATAAGCTTCCATTTTTCGTTTGATGGTATAGGTAAGCCGCATCATTTGTTCATTGCCATCAGAAGGGCCCTGTACACCAAATTTTAACCAGGGATGGTTCCAGTTGTCCCAATAAGCCGCGATTTTCCACCGGGTTGCGGGCCTGATTTCAGCGCCTACGTACAGTCCGTTTTCATTAGTAGCGAGTGTACTTTCGGTGAAAGCATTGGAATATAATGCAGGAAATTTTGGATCCAGGTTTCGATACAATACAGCCAGGTCAAAATTTTTGTCCAGGGCAAGCTGGAGACCCTCGATGAAAGCAGATGAGCCTGGACTGGCAACAGCATATTCTCCAAAAAAATTAAAATTTCTCCACTGAAAGCTATGGTCTACACTGGATTGAAACAGCGAGGTACCTGTAAACGAAAATTGATTGTAAAGATTAGATTGTTTTTGAAAGGACTTGTCATAGTCTACGTATACCGTATTCAACCCAAGGTGTCCGTGCTTGCCTTTATAACGAAAAGCTCCACCGACCAAACTTTCTTTTATTTTGTCTTCATCAGCTATCTCACTCAAGGTCCGATGATAGCCACTTTCCTGGAAACTACTGAATGCCGACTCCCGGTCAATCGAATCCAATAATACATTGCCATCCTTTCTGCGCCTGGATACAAAGAGGGTAGCATCAATCGAAGGGTTTAGTTTTATGTTCGAAGCCAGGCCTCTGAAAAAATTTGTTTCATTAACTGAACTGTACGCACTCAATGTTCTTTCTCCTTTGCGGATATTAGTGGACCATGGACTTTTACCAATACCAAATCCGGATTGCATGATCAATCCCTGGCCCAATCTGATATTATAATCACCGAGAATGATTTCTTCAATGTGTTTGTTTGGTTTTCGGAGAGAGGCATGAAATGAATAATAGTCGAAGCCTTGTCTGTTACTCCCTCTAAAAAATTCTTCTCCAGGATCCTTTTCTGCAGTCAGTCCTACACTCAGCCGATTTTCATAAGACATACGATAGCGCATATACAACCTGGAGGGACCTCCTGTATAATGAGCTTTGTTGCCTACTGGTGGGGCATATCCTGCCTGATCTTCCAGGACGCGTCCAAATCTCAAAAAGACCTGGTGTGTACTGCCAGCCAACATGGAGCTAAAAGGTAAACTATAAGTGTCAAATCCTGCGTCCAATGCAATAAACGGAAGTATGGCACGAATGGTATTCAGATCAAATCCGGGAACTGACTGTAATTCATATAAGCTGATCAATGCTCCCTGGGTTTGAATGTATGATTTGAGAGAGGCAATTTGAGAAGGCCTTAACAATATAAAATCATCCAACTGGTCAGGGTCGTTGATATTGACGCGATGTTTTTTAATGGACTCCAAGCGATCCATGAAAGTGTTGTAATCAAAGTCCCCATCCTCTGACCTGGATTCAATATAAGATTGTATCAGATCTTCCACAAACCTATCCGTATTTAATCCAGTAGAATCGAGTGGCAAGCTGATCTGTCCAAATCCTGCAGTAGAATAAAGTGCAACAAAAAAAAGAATGAGTCGGGAATCAAAAAATCTCATTAAAAGTAATCTCTAATGAATTCCAATTATAATGGGTGGATGTCTACCCAGCGCCTGGAGTGCCAACTTTCGATACCTTTTTCTGCCAGCTGGATCCCTTTGGCGCCTTCTTTTAAACTCCATGGAAAAGGTTCGTCGAGCACGATGTGTTTTAAAAATAATTCCCATTGTATTTTAAAAGCATTGTCATATACTTCCTGATCAGGTACTTTGCTCCAGCCTGAATAAAAATTAATAGGTTGTTCAATATCCGGATTCCACACGGGTTTGGGCGTATTGCCATAGTGTTGTGTATAGCATTCCCTCAATCCGGCTACGGCAGAACCCTTTGTGCCATCTACCTGTAAAGTGAGTAAATCATCTCTGCGGACTCTGGTAGTCCATGATGAATTAAAATGTGCGACGATACCATGCTCAAGCTGAAAAGTAGCATACGCGGCATCATCAGCGGTGCAGGCATAGGGATTGCCGTGCTCATCAATACGCTCAGGGATATGAGTAGCTCCCAGGCAGGACACTGATTGTACAGCACCAAACAGGTTGTCAAGCACATAACGCCAATGGCATAGCATATCGATGATGATTCCTCCACCATCTTCGTTTCTATAATTCCAGGACGGTCTTTGAGCTGGAATAGAATGCCCTTCGAAAACCCAATAACCAAATTCACCTTTAACTGAGAGTATTTTACCGAAAAAATCATTTTCAATCAGGCGCTTCAATTTGACCAAACCTGGTAGCCATAATTTATCTTGAACGACGCCGTTTTTGAGTCCTGATTGCTGGCAAAGGGTGTATAATTCTAAGGCTTCCTGCGTATTAGTCGCACTTGGTTTTTCACAATATATATGTTTGCCGGCTTTGATGGCTTTTCTTACACTGTCTACTCTTTGGTTGGTGATTTGAGCATCGAAATAAACTGAATACTGATCATCAGCCAGGACGGTGTCAAGTTGGGTTGTATACTTGCTGATGCCAGCGCGTGCGCACAACTGCGCCAGTTTGCCTTCATTCCTGCCGACCAGGATCGGATCAGGTATGATATAGTCTCCCTGGGAGGTTTTAACGCCACCTTGTTTGATGATCTCTGCAATGGATCTCATCAGGTGCTGATTGGTGCCCATACGACCAGTCACGCCATTCATGATGATCCCTACTTTATGCTGCTTCATATATCGGATTTGTTTTGTTGAAATGAATTTTGGTATGCTATTTTTATTTTTTGAAGATACTCTGATTGGTCCATACTCCAATAATGATTAGAGAATATTTCAACCTCTTCTAAACCTGTAAAACCGGTTTGATTGACCCAGGTTCTGATTTGATGTACAGGGATACAACCTTCCCCCATCAATCCACGATCATTGAGCAGATCGGTGGTGTTTACTTTCCAATCGCAGATGTGAAAAGCTAATAATTTTCCGGAGGCTCCACATCGGGCAATTTCAGATTCAAGATGAGGATCCCACCAGACATGGTACACATCCAAAGCGACGCCGACCCACTCAGATTGTAAGCTAATCGACATATCTGTAGCCTGAGCCAGGGTGTTGATCGCTGACCGATCACCTGCATACATCGGGTGAAGAGGCTCTATGGCTAGTTTTACCCCGGCAGCTTGAGCATGGGGTAGAACCTGATGGAGTCCATCCTGGATCTGTAGCCTTGAAGTGGCTAATGATTGGGTAGGATCAGCCCCACATACCAGTACAATTATTGGTGCACCAAGTGCATATGCCTCGTCAATTGCTCTTAAATTATCTTCGATAGCCAGCAGTCGTTTGGCAGGATCAGTGGATGGAAAAAATCCTCCTCTGGCCAGCGAGGTCACCTCAAGTCCATGAGATCTGATTTGGTCACCAATAGCTTTGATATTTCTGCCTTCTAAGGTATTCCGCCAAACAGATATGCCTGCTATGGAGGCGGCTGCATAGTTAGTGATGGCTTCTTCGATCGACCATGGTTTGGTAGTAATGGTGTGAATGCAAAGTTTTGAAAAAATACTATTTCTCATCATCTATCCCTTGATGCCATTAAAAAAAGTGTAATAAGGTGCCTGGTCAGCGAGTCGGTTGACATATAAAGCAGCTTCCCGGATGTGGTAGTCACCCCACATGCTCGATTCTCCGTAGGGTATTTTGGCGCCTGGTGCTACATAATCCCAACCATTAGGTCGGTGATAGATCGAGTGCAATAACAGACCCTGGTGAGCCTGATCTGTACTGAGATAGGGAGCTTGAAGCAAAGCATTCAATACGGTAAGTCCTGCCTGAAAATATTTCTGACCTGAAGCTGCATCACCATTAGCTTTCAAATAATGTCCCAGCCTCATTAGTCCCTGGCAAGCAATAGCTGCAGCTGAACTATCTACGGGTTCATATTCATTGTATGGGTTGGCATTTTGATCGAGATAATCACCAAGGAGATGAAGATTGGGAGCACCGGTGTCCCAATAAGGTATACCGTCCTTGGGGCTGTACTCTATGTAAAAGTCACAGGTAGCACGTGCAGCATTCAGCATCATGGACTCAAGGTCCGATCTGCCACCAAAGGCATCTAATTCTGAATCACTAATATGCGTTAGCAATTCTAATTCCTCTGCAAAACCACAAATCGCCCAGGCCAATCCTCTGGTCCAGGTAGAAAATCCTGTATATCCTTGCTGGGAGTTAGGACACCGAAACTGGCCATCTTTGACATTAAAGACAGATTCATGCGCTGTACGACCACGTAAATCATAATGATCTCTTCCTTCACCATAATATACAGCGTATTTCGCAGTGGCTGCAATATGTTGGAGGGCACGATCTAATAAATTGATATGGATATCATTTTCAGCTTGAAGTTCATGACCTAATACATGGCTCAGCATCAAAGCTCTGCAAGATCTGATCGTATCTACAAATAATGAATGGGCTCCATTAAACGAATGGATATATCCGCCCTGTTTGATGGATGTCCATCGGGAGGCCTGGACTGCACCGGACACTTTGATAGCCAGCTGGTAAAACTCTTTTTCCCAGGAGTCCAATTCGATCCGACCTTCCTGCATCAGGCGTAGTAAATTGCCATAAGTACTTACGTTGTTAAACCCATGATCATGGACCCCGATATGGCTGATATGCGTAGCCATGGATTTGACTGTGTGTTTGCGACCAATCTCTAAAAACTGGGGATCATTGGTGGCATCAAATTGTAAGATAGCGGCACCATATTGAAATCCCTGAGTCCATTCGGTCCAGCCTCTGGTAGTGTATTTTCCCGCCTCAGTAAATACCGGAGATCCTTTCGAATGGTCATAATGTTGCTCAATAGTTAGGACTTTTTGCCCGGATAGATTCCAAAAATTCGGGAGTTTAGTACTTAACTTTTTTACATCAATTTCATTATCAATCAGTAGCATAATTCGGCTTCAGTAGTATTATTTAATAAAGAAGTTAAAACTAATACAATTGTGGGAATTGGATAAACGGGAACACAGCATATTGGGACGGACTGTTGATCTTAGGTTCAGGTTTTGGGACTTTAGCATTAATCCTTTACTTTTTAATTTACTCTAGCTGAACTGAATAGTAAATTGTATGGCCTTTCCACGAAGAAAATAATGACAAAATTTTTGATACATAGGATAATGCAATTGACCGAAATAGCTTCTGAACCCTATTTATTAAATCATTGTAAAATAAACATTGATAAAAACATTGTAAAAATGATACTGCCCGCCTTAATTAAGATTTATTTTTATATCAAGTTTTAATAATTATTCGATTTGCTAAATAAAACAATAGGTAAAATCGGACCTTCAACAGGCCCCAAAAATCATGAGAAATTTATTCGCTGTTCTGCTGTCTTTGCTTTTCACAGGGCTGTTTGGCCAACAAGAATTAAGAAACCAGCGACTCAGCAAAATCAGATCGATCAAAAACTTAGTAGCTCTTTGGGATTTTAAAGAACCAAAGGGTCAAGCAAGAAAAGCAATTGGTCGCGGCGAGTTTGCATTAAAAGAGCAAAATGGAACACTGCCACGCATATCCGAAGGCCCTCTCTCAGGTTACTCCACACAATTTGCCGGTCAAGCCTACCTTTCATTGCAAAATGCTGAAGTGGGCGAGCTCAATATTTATGGAAAAAAGCAAGGCGTGTCGGTGGTGGCTTGGATCAAATGGACTGGGGAACAAACAGGTTTTGTGGGAGGAATGTGGAATGAATACCAGGATGGTGGTAAACGGCAGTATGGTTTGTTTGTCTCTTTGCCTAAATATAATGGTAAAAATCAAGTCTGTGGTCACATTTCACAAAGTGGCAAACCAACGCCTCCTTTTCCTTATTCCATTGATTATGCTGCCAGCAGACAAGAGGTGCCTGTTAATCAATGGGTGTCTATTTCATTTACTTACGATGGGAATTATATTAGATCTTACTTAAATGGTGTCCTTGAAAAGCGAGCACCGGAATTGATAAACCATACCAAAGGTTTTGAAGGATTTCCGGATGGGCTGGTTCAATCCAAAAATCCTTATTATTTTCCTTATGGCATCGGAAACAATAGATCTGATTTTACAGTGGGTGCAGTTTTACTAAAAAGCGGTATGGGCAATTATTTCAAAGGACAAATTGGGGGGTTAGCAATTTATGACCGCGCTTTGAAAGAAAAAGAATTGAAACGACTATCTCTTTAGCAATGTAACTATTACTTCTACAGGACATATAAAATGGGCCTTTAATCCTGAACCTCAACGATCATCTCTATCTCGACAGCTATATTGCTTGGCAAGGCGCCCATACCTACTGCACTTCGTGCATGTTTGCCTCTGTCGCCAAATACTTTTACCAGAAGATCAGAACAACCATTGATCACTGCAGGTTGATTGGCAAAATCAGGAGCGCTGTTGACCATACCGAGTACTTTGACTACTCTTTTAACTTTACTTAAATCACCTAGCTCATCTTTAAGCGAAGCTAGTAGTTGTATACCGCACAACCTGGCAGCTTCATAGCCTTCCTCTACAGTGAGGTCAGCTCCTAATTTCCCGGTGACGAGCGTGCCGTCAGGCCTATTAGGACCTTTACCCGAGGTATACACAAGGTTGCCGGTGCGTACAGTATTGACATAATTGGCTACAGGTGGTCCCGCTTTGACTAATTCGATGCCGAGCTCTGTGAGTTTGGTCTCAGGAGAAACTGTATATAACATTTCTGTTGGTTTTGTTGTGTTACAAGCAAAAAGAACTATCGCCAGCAAAGCTAGACAGTAATATTGAATTTGATGTTTTTTCATGGCCTTAAGATAATAAAAAAGGGTCAGCTAAAGCCGACCCTTTTTGTCCATCTTCCTCAAAACTTATTTTTATCGTGGACCAATGCCGTAATACTGTTTTTGGCTATATCCTGGATAATACCCTTCTAATAAAACCCCTTCCGCATTGTCTCGCAACAGTGCTATCACTTCTGATGGTTTAGTGACTGGTTTGCGATTGATTTTTGTAATAATAAATCCTTCTTCTATTTCGCTTTCTGCCAGTATTCCTGGTTTGAGGTCTTTTACTTGAACTCCTCCTGAAAGGCCCATGCGATTTGCAGTAGCATTGTCTAATGGAATCAAAGTTGCCCCGAGTGATTTTTCAACTTCCTCTGACGGGGTAGGAGGTGCGGATAAAGCATTGGTACCTTGTTGATTTTTGAGCTTCACGGTGAATACCTTTATTTCTCCCATCCTATTCACTTTGACTTTTAGTTCGTCACCGATGCGATGACTGCCTACGAGCTCCATGAGATCGGAGCTGCTACCTACTTTTCTATCGTTAATCGAAACCACCACATCTTTTTCCTTGATACCTGCACTTTGAGCAGCACTGTTGGGAACAACTGAACTGACATAGGCTCCTTCATTGACCGGCAAATCATATTGTTTCGCAAAATTGCCGTCTATATTGGCTATAGTTACTCCCAGGTAACCTCTCTGCGTGCTGCCATATTGTATAAGATCGGATACGACCCTGCTCGCCAGGTTGGCTGGGACAGCAAAGCCATAACCGGCGTAGGTGCCTGATTGACTAGCTATAGCTGTATTGATGCCCATGAGATTGCCATTGAGGTCTATGAGCGCACCACCACTATTGCCGGGATTGATAGCTGCGTCCGTTTGGATAAAGGACTCTATGCCACCAACACTGCGATCGAATAAAGCAATATCTCTGCCTTTAGCGCTGACTATACCCGCTGTAACAGTTGATGTCAGGTTAAAAGGATTGCCAATAGCCAACACCCATTGCCCAATCTTAACATCATCCGAATTGGAAAATTTTAGACTTGGCAACTCTTTTTCGTCTATTTTGATGACAGCGATATCTGTTTGAGGGTCAGTACCTACCAACTTTGCTTTATATTTTCTTTTATCATTGAGAGTAACTTCCAGATCTTCAGCTCCTTGTACCACATGATTGTTGGTGACGATGTAACCATCAGCGTTGACGATGACACCACTGCCACTGCCTACTCTGGGGCCTTGTTGATCTCCAAAGATATCCCCCCAACCTCCATTGGATTGGCCTCTGCTTCTGGTACCAGATACGCCACTCGCTGATAAAATGTGCACTACGGAACCCAACGATCTTTCGGCTACGCCGGTAAAGTCGAGAGCAACGGGAGCTCCATTTTCATCAAGGGTATATAAGGCGCTTTTGACAGGTGATTTGTCGACATGCTCGATAATGACATTTTGCTTTGAGCTGCCTAGAAACTGATAAGCACCAAAGACCAAAGCCGCAGCAACCAGCGCGACTATAAATTGACTTACAATTGATGATTTCATATGTTGAATTCTGTTTTTTTAAATTGGAACAGTTACAAATTTAACTTCAAAAGGCACAACTTGTTTTTGAATAGCGGCGCTTTAAAAAGAGTTTAACTTGAATTAAAAAATATTAACATATCTGTATTGGCCAATTAAAGTGCTTCATATGGCTTAGGCTGGAAGAAGCTTCTTATTGAGATTTTGCTGTGGATGGCATCATGAAAGAATTTTGTTTAATCGCCTGGAGTATTCCTTTTGGAGCTTGCGGGAAATGCTTATCATTGCCTATGCGCCAAAAAAAAAGAAAAACTGGTATGCCTCCGGGGACACCCATGTTCACTGGCGATCGGATTTCGTTATTGACTGATACTACTTGTCTTAAATACAATGATGATGAAATCATAGAATTACATAATGATGATTTGCTGGACTGGAAGAACGCCACCAACCACCAGTATTGGTTGGATATCCGAGGCCTCCATGATGCTGCTTATATGGAGCGCATAGGCAATAAATTTGAAATCCACCCCTTGGCCCTGGAAGATGTAGTCGATGTGGATCAGCGGCCTAAGATGGATGAATACGACAATGCTATTTTCGTCACCATCCTGGCACTTAAAATAAATAATCTAAATGGAGAATTGATTAAAGAACAGGTAACACTCTATTTTGGACAAAAATTCTTAATCTCTTTTCAGGAGGATGCAGATGATTTTTTGGCACCTATTCGCGAACGAATGTATCACAAAAGGGGGCGGATCAGGCCTCGGGGCACTGACTTTTTAGCTTATAGTATCATTGATTTTATCGTAGATCATTATTATGAGGCACTGGATTATATAGAAAAAAAATTATCAGAGATCGATGAAAGTTTACATTCTGCCAATAATGCCATACCCAAAGAAGTACTCCATGATATGAAAATCCAAATCATCCGTATAAGAAAATCCATTTACCCCATGAGGGAGGTCATCAATCGTTTTATTCGGACTGAAAATCCATTGATTCATCCTGAGACGGATATTTACCTGCGGGACCTTGCCGATCACAGCATTCAAATCTCTGATATGTCTGAAACTTACCAGGATATGATCAATTCCCTTCATGATTTATATCAGACCGAGATCAGTAACAGGATGAATAATGTGATGAAGATCCTGACCATTATTTCAACTATTTTTATCCCCCTTAATTTTATCGCAGGTATCTATGGGATGAATTTTGAACACATGCCGGAATTAAAATATAAGTATGGATATTATACAGTGTTAGGGTTCATGTTTTTAGTATCCTTGGCATTCTTGTATTACTTTAGGCGAAAAAAATGGTTGTGAATAATCGATTTGTCCATTGATCAAAGCGAACTTTAAAAAAAGTTAATTTATATATGTCAAAAACCATCATTATCAGTAATAGGCTGCCGGTTAAGATGGATATTCTGGCCAATGGTTCATTCCTATTCAAACCGAGTGAAGGGGGGCTTGCCACCGGCCTTGGCTCGGTGTACAAGCAAGGTGATAATATCTGGATAGGCTGGCCGGGCCAGGATGTTACATCAGTAGAAGATCAATCAAAGGTGACTTCTGAACTGACCAGGCACAATATGCGACCTGTTTTTCTTACTGCTGAAGAAATCCGTCTATTCTATGAAGGCTTTTCCAACGAGGTACTATGGCCAAACTTTCATTATTTTCCTCAGCTGGTTATATATGACGACAAATATTGGGAAGCCTATTTAAAGGTAAATCAAAAATTTTGCGATACCATCTTAAAATATACCGAAGAAGGGGATACGTTATGGGTGCATGATTACCAGCTCTTGTTACTGCCCCAAATGTTGCGAAAAAAGCTTCCTCGGATAGCCATCGGCTACTTCAATCATATTCCATTCCCCTCCTTTGAGATGTTCAGAATGTTGCCATGGAGGAAAGAACTTTTACATGGACTTTTAGGCGCCGACCTTATAGGGTTCCATACCTATGATGATATGCGTCACTTTCTGAGTTCAACAAACCGACTGACCCAGTTTAATGTCAGCAACCAATATATTCAAAATCAGGAAAGGAGGGTCAAAGTGGATGCCTTTCCAATGGGTATTGATTATGCAAAATATGCAGCTTCGGCTGCTTCGCCCGAGACCATCAGCCAGGAAGTAGAATACCGTACAGCTTTGGGTGGCAAAAGGTTGATACTGAGTATCGACAGACTTGACTATACCAAAGGAATACCTCAAAGGTTGCGGGTTTTCGACGAGTTTTTAATCAAGTACCCGGAGTTTAAAGAAAAAGTATCGCTGGTCATGGTCGTAGTACCTTCCCGCGACAATGTGGGTATGTACAAAGATTTGAAAGAGACTGTGGATGAATTGGTAGGCCGCATCAATGGGACCCATGGCAATATGAAGTGGACTCCAATACACTATTTTTATCGATCGATCCCTATGCAAAAACTTTCAGCCTATTACCGCATAGCAGATGTAGGGTTAGTGACACCACTGCGTGATGGCATGAACCTGGTGGCTAAAGAATTTATTGCCTCCAAACTCGATCAAAAAGGTGTACTTATTTTGTCCGAAATGGCAGGAGCTGCAAAAGAGCTTTCGGACGCTATCCTGATCAACCCATTTGACAAAAACCGGTTTGTCGAGGCTATCTACCAGGCTTTGACTATGCCGGCCGAAGAACAAAAAACCAGGATGGATAAAATGCAACTCACGTTGCAGAAATATAATATTCATCATTGGGTAAGGATCTTCATGGATAGTCTTCAGGAGATCAAAAAAGAACAATTAGAATTTCTCACCAAACAAATCGATGAGCTGGACTTGCCAGACATGCTTTCAAGATTTACCAAAGCGACTAAAAGGCATATATTCCTGGATTATGATGGTACTCTGGTCGGCTTCAATGTAGATCCGGCAGCTTGTCAGCCTGACGAAGAATTGCTTGAGATATTTGAAGGTCTTGGTAAAAACCCGAAAAACAATGTGGTGATCATCTCTGGAAGACCTCATGAGACCCTGGATGAATGGATTGGACAGTTCCCATTTACTTTGATTGCAGAGCATGGGGTGTGGACCAAAAAGAACGGAAGTGACTGGATGATTAAAGAAAATCTACGCAAACATTGGAAGTCGGAAATCAAGAAAGTCATGGATCAATATGTGGATCGGACCCCAGGATCATTTATCGAAGAAAAAAATTATGGGTTGGTCTGGCATTACCGTGGGGTAGAGGTGGGACTAGGTGAACTCAGATCAAGAGAACTTATGTCACATCTACGATATCTGGCTTCTTCTAAAGGATTGCAGGTATTGGAAGGAGACAAAGTAGTCGAGGTGAAAAATATGGAAGTCAACAAAGGTGTCACCGCATTTAGATTTGTGAGCAGGCATCCGGACGATCTGCATTTGGCTATTGGAGATGATTGGACAGACGAAGATACTTTTGCTGTCATGCCCGAGGACTCTATAACAATTAAAGTAGGTCATGCCGCTTCCAAAGCAAAATATCATCTGGATACTGTCCTGGAGGTGAGAGGTTTTTTAAAAAGATTGATTGAAGCCTGAGGCCACTCACCAGCCTTCAGCATGATCATCTCCTCGCGGGTCAGCGCCACCTTCCAGGCGGCCATTTTGGTCTACTAATATAGCGTCTACCAGGCCTATGGATTTGATATCCCGGATTTTATGGCCCTTAGCAGTGAGTGTTGCATTTAGCTCCTGATCGAATGATTTAGTCTCCACCATGATCTCGTCTGGAAGCCACTGTGAGTGAAATCTAGTGGCAGCTACAGCCTTGGCCATACTCATATCCCATTCGACCACATCCAGGATCACCTGAAAAACTGAGGTGATGATGGTGCTGCCTCCAGGACTCCCTACTACCATACATAATTTACCTTGTTTTTCCACGATAGTTGGAGTCATGCTGCTGAGCATTCTTTTGCCTGGTTCGATGGCATTGGCTTCAGCACCGATGAGTCCAAACATATTGGGTACACCGGGTTTTACACTAAAATCATCCATCTCATTATTGAGGAAAAAACCTGCACCATTGACCACTACTTTATTGCCAAAGTTACCATTAAGTGTCGTGGTCACGGCGACTGCGTTTCCTTCCGGGTCTACGACAGACAGGTGAGTAGTTTCGAAATGTTCAAGTGCTAGTTTAAAATTTCCTGCATATATACTATTACTCACGCTGGCTCTAGTACTGTCGAAGTCCTTCATCCTGTACTTCAGATATCTGGAGTCCATCAGCGAGTCCTTTGGGACATCGTAAAAGTCTGCATCCCCCAGATACTGGGATCGATCAGCGTATACCCTGCGCTCTGCCTCTACCATGAGATGTACAGTGCGAGGATCACGAAATCCCCATTGCCTCAAAGGATAGGGTTCTACTATTTTGAGCAATTGACCCAGTGCTATTCCACCACTCGATGGGGGTGGCATGGAGATGATTTTGTAATCTTTATAGTCAGCAGTGACAGGTGTTCGCCATTTGGACTTATAATCCTTAAGGTCTTGTAGGGTGATGATGCCATTGCCGGCTTTCATTTCGGCAACGATTTTATCAGCCACCGGTCCACCATAAAATCCTTCTCTTCCATGTTCTTGAATAAGTTTTAAAGTCCATGCCAGTTCTGGCTGCACCAGCAGATCACCTTGTTTCCATAAAGTAGACTTGATAAAAGCTGAATGATCATTGTATTTAGAAAAAACTGCTTTGCCAGCATTCAACCGATCTGCTTCATTTTGAGTGATGAGGAATCCTTTCTCCGCTAAAATAATGGCAGGTTCGATCAATTTTTCAAACGGAAGTTTGCCATACTTTTTATTAGCTTCGATCAATCCGTCCACAGTGCCCGGCACCCCGGAAGCCAAATGTCCTTCTAAACTCAATTTTGTAGGGTTCCCATTTTCATCGAGGTACATGTCGCGGCTAGCTTTAGCAGGCGCTTTTTCTCTATAATCTAAAGCGTCTATAATGCCTGCAGTCGACCTATATACCATAAAACCACCACCAGCTATATTTCCGGCCCTTGGATAGACTACCGCCAGAGCAAGCTGCACCGCTATGGAAGCATCGACGGCATTGCCACCTTTTTTCATGATATCTATGCCCGCTTTGGAAGCAATAGGATGGCCGCTGACTACCATCGCTTTCGAGGAACTTGATTTTTTTTGAATAGTGCTCCAATAATCAGTGACCCTGGTAGGTGTTGAACATTGAATGAGCAGGAGTGTAAGGAAGACAATGAATAATTTGCGCATGTTTTTCTGTTTGAAAGTGCGTAGGAAATTTAGTGACTTTTAATCAACTGCCCGGTACTTATTTATAATCAAGCTACCATGTGGTGCACCTCGATGGTTTGTAGCATATGCTCGTGGGCTGATCACAAGACACATTTTGAATCTGCCCGTTTACTGTAGACCATCCTGGTTCGAAATTGCCTGGTTTGCCTTTTAAACACCAGACCATCCACTATTCCCCTATAACCCCTATTTTTGCCGTATGAGATGGCTCGCCTTCCTGTTTTTATGTTTTGTCACCTGCATATCCTACGGACAAGTTACCTACGGCAATGATTTCCTTAACATCGGAGTGGGGGCACGTGCCCATGGTATGTCTGGTGCGGTAATAGCTTCTGTCAGTGATGTCAATGCTGCTTACTGGAATCCTGCAGGTTTGTCACATATTAAGGATCCTTTGCAACTGGGCGTCATGCATTCTGAATGGTTTGGTGGGGTAGGAAAATACGATCATATCGCACTGGCTAAAAGATTTAATGAAGAAAAACAAGCCGTAGGAAGTCTCACTATGATTCGGTTGGCTATAGATCAGATCCCCAATACGCTCAACCTGGTAGCGCCGGACGGCAGCATCCGGTTTGACAATGTGAGCGAATTTTCTGCTGCAGATTACGGTTTTTTGTTATCCTATGCCTCGGCGGTGGGCACCGCCAGTGAGACCCGATCGATCAGGCTTGGCGGTAATGTCAAGGTACTCCATCGTCTCATTGGACCTTTTGCCAGGGCCTGGGGGTTTGGGATCGATATGGGGGTGCAAATCATTCGGCCTGCCTGGTCAATAGGAGTAGCTGCACACGACTTGAGTACTACTTTTACGGGATGGACTTTTTCATTCACCGACGAACAAAAAACAGTGCTTGAAAAGACTGGCAATGTCATACCAGTGAGTAGTTTAGAAAAGACCTTGCCCTGGATAGGGGCAGGATTTTTGATCAATAACTGTAAGATAAAGAAAGTCAGTATAGCCCCGGAGCTTGGATTCAATGCTTATTTTGACGGTAAAAGAAATACCCTTATAGCTTCTGATGCAGTGAGCATAGAGCCCAAACTAGGATTGGAGCTAGGATATGAACGGTTGGTTTTCCTGCGGCTTGGGTATGGCAATATTCAGAAGATCAAAGATGAACTGAACCTTACTCAATACAATACCAGAGGTCAGGCCAATGCTGGGGTGGGAGTCAAATTGGGCAAAGTCCATATCGACTACGCCTTATCCAATATCGGCAATCAGGCCAAAGAGGTCAATTATTCTCATATCTTTTCCGCAACACTTAGCTTTTCAAAAGACTAATTAAAACCTGGTCGCCAGGTAATGCGGCAACATGGCCCTCCAGGTAGGCCAGTCGTGCGGCATGTCATATCCCCAGATGTCCAATTCGTGAGGGATGCCTTTAATATTCAATAAATTTGAGAATCTTCGGGAAGCATCTGGTGTCTCATAACTGCCTGAACCGGTGAGAATATGGATATGCCGACTAGATCTTAGCTGATTTAAATTGTGTTCGTCGTGAAGATTGGCGATATAGGCCATCGGTGAATTAAAATAAACTTGTTCATCATAATAACCATCAGTATAAGTCTGTAAATCGTAGTCGCCGCTCATAGCGATAACCCCCTGCAGCAGATCAGGTCTTTTAAAAAATAAGTTGGCAGAATGCAGGGCACCCAACGATGCACCTGAGATCACGATCGGTGTATCTGGAGAAGTATGCGTCTTGATATAAGGGATCACTTCCTGGTAGATATACTGATTAAATTGATTGTGGCGGATCGCTTTGTGTGGAGGATGCATTTGTCTATTCATCCAACTTTCGGAGTTGATACTGTTGACTGAAAAAACCTTGCATTTTCCGCTTTCAATGTAAGGTGCGATAGCATCGATCAATTGAAATCTTTCGTATTCAAGGTAATCTGCAGCCGCTGTCGGCAATAAAAGCAAGCCAAAACCATAGTGACCGTATTGTACGATCTCCATATGTTTATTAAGGGAGGGGCTGTGCCAGCCATCTAATTTTTTCTGCATCGATCTGAATTGTCAGTTAGAATAAGCTCTAAAATTACAAAGCTCTTCACTTGATAAGGCAGAATTAAGTAAAAATCTACTGGGACGATGTTCATTTTCAATTTCTTTTGACCTTTGC
>Ga0138256_10001024_pt1 | contig 29995 bp, 27 predicted proteins | sample KNB2016incub_MG_FD_105486 | JGI IMG/M metagenome (GOLD analysis project Ga0138256, IMG submission 105486) | Active sludge microbial communities from wastewater in Klosterneuburg, Austria - KNB2014incub_MG | ecosystem: Engineered > WWTP > Activated sludge > Unclassified | place: Austria... | reverse complement strand
TGCCGCCGATCGGAGCAGCGTAAGGCGTTTTCGATAGGTAAGTTGGCGCCATAGCCATTCCACCGGCCCATAAGCAAAATGCCTTAGCCACAGAGAACTCGCAATCACTTGCAGTACAAAAATTAATAATGCCGTGCATGTCGCCGCGACAGATCCGATCTTGCCAAACTGGCCGAAGCCAAAGCCATAAAAAATGAATACGCAGATCAATGTTTGAAGAAGGTAATTCGTCAATGCCATTCGGCCCACCGGAGCAAAAATCTCCAGCATTTTTCGAAGCTTTGTTCGTTGCCAGAGTGTTACGGCCAGCGCAACCAAACCAAGGGCCAAAGCGGGCACCCCGAAAGCATAAAGGACAACCGCTGCGACTCCCGAAAGCGACGGCGGGAACGGAGCTTCATTACCGGCGACGGCTGAAAACGCAATATTTGCGACCACGCCAATCAACAGGCCGTATTTCAAGACGCCGTTTATGAACTGCCGATGAGTTGTCAGGTCATGAAAGTAACCGCGCCGATATGCATACACTCCGAGGAGAAACATTGCCAGGATTTTTGGCAGACGCATCTGAAGGATCAGCCCCATGTATCGCCCAATCACGTATTTTAGATTGTAACCCGTGACAATCTCGAAATAGCCGCTTTGGCCGACCGTGGCAACATTCTGATCCCACATTTCCGTTTGCGCTGCGTTGATCGCGGCCCCGGTTTCCGGCGGTGCGAAGGCAACAAACAGGATGAACAACAGCACGTAGGTAACGATCGGCACGAGAACCAGGCCAAGAGCCCATTTAAGCAGGGACCTGTCTGACTTTCGGCGAAACAGAAGTAGCATAAAACCAACGATTGCGTAGATGCTGAGAATATCGCCTGCCCATAGTAAATATGCGTGAAGCAGGCCTATTACCAGTAGCCAAAACAATCTGCGTTTAAAAAGGGATGCATCTTTATCGCCTCGTAGCTCAGCTCCCGACATCTGCAGAGCAAAGCCGAAACCAAAGAGGAATGAGAATATCGAATAAAACTTTCCTTCGATAAAAAAATGTACGAGAAATCGCGCGATTTGATCACTCAATGGCATTGCGGCAGCCATGTCAGGCGGCATCATGCCATAGCCGGAAAACCACTGAACATTGCCGATCAATATTCCGCACACGGCCAGGCCACGCAGTACGTCGATAATCTCAATGCGTTCTGGTACGGTTAAGGGACTAATTTGACTTAAAGACATGCTAATTAGAGGTTGGTACGTTAAAGTCAAAGACTATGTTCCGTACTTGCCTCTCTAATTGAATCCGCTGCCAACCTCAGGCGATGGTATTGACGTCTTACCAATGCAATGCGTTTACGCTGGCGACGCCAGTCCTAGAAAAACAGCTCGTATTAACTATGTAAAACTAACAGTAAAATTGCTTGCACGGTGGTGAAAGGGATGATATATATCTCGTAAAAGCTATGAAGTTTTCAAAAGGATTATTGAACGACGTTCAAGTAAACACGCTCGTTGGCGACGCTACAGATTCCACACAAGATATCGCCGCAGCGGCACAAGATCTTGATCATCAAACAACTGGCCAACCAAAGCCGAACGATTATTCAAACGAAAAACAAGTTGATCCGGATGGCAGTTTGAGTGATGTTGAAAAGAACCGTCTATTTGAGACGGTCAAGGAATCCAAACGCAGTTCGCGGAAATATGGAGTTCTGCTCGGAATTCTGGCTGTTGTCATCCTGGCAGGTGCAGCCGCACTATCATATTTGACACTTCCAAAGTTTGGAGATGCGGTACGGGCACCTCGGGGACTTGAGGCTGCGGTTCGCGAACACTTTCTTGTTGCCGAGAAGCGCCCGTCAACCGATATCGAGTTTTACTACTGCGAGACCTTTTATTGGGCCCGAGTCAGCGTTGAGAAGAGGCCCGATATTAAGACTAATCCTATTTATCAAATCGGAACATACAGCGCGCGGGCCACCGAAACGGAAAATAATACTTGGTCAATTTCGGCCTTGCCAATTACGTCGCCTGAGACAGACGTTCCCTGCCGCTAGCCTGGTCAAACCGACGAACACAGTTTTCGTGCTATAATCGTGGTAATCAAAATTTACGGAGGCTTTTGCAATGAAAAAGATCGTACCCTTTTTCTCATTCATCGTGGCATTATTTTCAGCGATTTGCTCTTACGGCCAGAGTCCACCTCCACCCAAGCCGACGCCAAAGGCCGGAACCGCTCCACCGGCGGCCGTTGTTGCTCCGTGTCCACAAGTTCAAATCCAGGCCGCGCAGCAGCCAGTGCGCGAAGGCTCCCCGGTCGCATTTGCAGCTGCAATTAGCGGCGGCGATCCGGGCGTGACGCCGATTTACAGTTGGTCCACTACGGCCGGAACCTTGGTTAGCGGCCAGGGCACGCGAAATATTGTCGTTGACAGCAATGGTGCCGGGGCCGACCGCAAGATCATCGCGGACCTGTTGATCGGCGGCTATTCGTCGGAATGCACAAACCAGGCGACCGCAACCGTCATGATCGCTGGACCGGCGACGAAGGTGGACGAATTTGGAGAACTTCCCGAAAAGGATGAAGCCATGCGGTTAGAACAGCTTTATCCATTTTTGACTCAGTATTCGGACCGCCTGTACATCTTTGCGTACGCCGGGCGATCAAATGTCCGCGGCTATGCGTCGGATGCGGCCCGAAGGTTAAAGGCATACATGGTAAAAGCTGGAATCCCTTCCGACCGTATATCGGCGAATGACGCCGGCTTCCGCGAACAGCCTGCGTTTGAGTTTTGGCTCGTCCCGATAGGATCGGAAACGCCGCGTCCGACGCCGACCATTGACCGAAAGGACATTGTCTATCCAAAACCACCACCAAGAGTTAAGAAGCCTTAGGGTTAAACCTCGTGAAAGCTTTTAGGATTGAACCGGTTGTGAAACTTTCGACTATGTTCGCCCCCGGATGGACATGACCTTTTAGAATAATCTTCGGCATGCCCTTCCGCTTGCGATATACGTCCTTATTTTTGCGTTGCCGCAACGACAGAATTCACTACGGTAAACGCGTTGTCGCGTTTTGCCCTGACCTTTAGTCGGGGCGACGGGCCTTCGGCGCTCTTAATTTCTGAACGAAAAGTTACCTTGTACGCCACCCGCATCTGTTGGACAATATCCTCGTAGGCCTTCTGAATTTGACCGACCTGCGTGATTGGATAATAAATTCCGCCGGAAATCTTTGCCAATTTTTCGCCCTCGCCCTCACTTTTCGCCGTCAGCGACATATATTTCCTGCGCAACGGGTCGAGATCAGCATCCAGGTTCTGCGCGGCGAGGGCGATCAATCCGGACGGAACATATAAGGGGTATATAAGAGCACCGCTCTCCTGGATTGAACCGGCGAGCGAATCAAACGCCAGAAATGAACGGTTGTCATCTCCATCCGTGAGTATTACAATGGCCGTCCGTTCTCCTCGGAGGGGACGCAAAGTGTCGGCAATCACAAATGCCATTGCATCGTAATATGCAGTGCCTCCGCCGGCATCAAATGTGTCGAGGCTTTCGGAGAGTTTACCCTTGTCGGTCGTAAACGCCGCCAACATCTTTATGTCCTCATTAAAGATAACGATAGACAGACGGTCGTCCTTACCGACCGTATTGATAAAGCTGCGTGCCGCCTTGCGTATAAAATTGACGTAGTTCTCAATGCTGCCGGAAACATCGAGTAACAGAACAAGGTTAAACGGCGCGTCGGCCAGTTCAACGGAGGTTATCTCACGCGAAACGCCATCCTCTACAATTTCAAAATCCGCCGCGGCGAGCCCGGTTATCGACCGGTTCTCGAGGTCGGTCACACGCACAATGGCTGTCTTTAATGGTGCGTTTGGAATTTCCGTCCTTGCCGCTTTTGCTGAAAAACTCGGCTCCAACCGCAACGGCGGCAAAGTTCGAGTATAGTCACTAAAATACTTAGGGGCGGCACGTCGAATCGCTTCCATAAGCAGCGAGTCGCCGCTGCGAATAATCGCTTTCGCGGCATTTGTCAGAGGGCGCTCGCGTAAATCACTGGTAACTTCGTTTGGCGGCACGTTCAGCAAAATTATTCCGCGCGCCGTGGTCAAATCCAATGACACACGTTTTGGAACACCGCTAGTCTTATTTTGATCGCCCGAATCGGCAGGCGCTTTCACCGGCTCAGTCAGATCCTCCGGTCCGTTTCTAACTACTCCCTTGATCTCAAACCTGCCGCCGCTTTTCTCTTTGATCGGTGCAATTTCGAAATCTGCCAAATAACGTGGACGCGACTCGGTCCAGCGGAACAGATAGCGCAAATCTTCGCTCGGCACATCCAGCGCAATTGTGCCTGTGTCGGTTTTGGCCGCCACTGACGCGAAATTACCGCCAACTTCGATAGAACCCGCAAGCGTTTCGACCTTCAAATTTGTACGCTCTGGAACAGTTAGTACCAAATCAATGCGTTTCGTGGATTCCGATGGAGAGGCCCGTATAGAGATATCGTTGCCTTGCCTAATTAGCTTGACGTCAGAATCCGCGACGCCTTTTGCAGACGTCGCAGTCAGGCCAAAACCAGCGGCAGCGGTTTTAATCGAGACGCGGCCATATTTGTTTACGATATCAACTGTGGAACCATCGCGTACTGAAATATCACGGACAAGATTTTGCGCAAAGGTAACACTCGAAACGAAAATGACAAATCCGATTGTGAAGAGAGTATTTTTCAGCAAAAAGCTCATCTACTGGGGTTGCTCGAAATCCGGCCAGATTGAATCAGGCGGGCCCGTACGCGTTCCTGCCACTTCTTTTTTGGACGCCCATCATCCTCAAAACGTTCGATCAAATCGTTCATTGATTCGCCGCCCGCGAGTCGTGTCTTTAAATAAAGCAACGCCACTATGATACCAGAGAATGAGAACACCAGGATTTGCATCGGGAGCCAGAAAATCTGAATGAGCGATTCAAGCAGCGTATCCTTCAACCGGGTGCGCATATCCTTTTTAGCGTCACCGTCTCCTCGGGGCCGGCGTCCAAAGTTCCAGTTCGAGTTTTGCCTTTTCTCCTCGATGGCTTCGACAACGGGTTCAGTCTCAGACATTGAAGCTCCTGGCACGCTTATCACCACATGTTCCTGTATCGTGCCGACATTTAGCTTGGGGTCGTATGCCTTGGCGGTCATGTTCACAACGAGAGAAATTGTCCCGGCGACAATTGCCGGAATGAGAAACATTATAAATACAGCCCCGGCGGCAGTTGCGAACGATCTTTTGACCAAAACGAGAGAGCGCCGAAGAGCCTCTCTAATACCCGCTTTTTCCATCATAATGACGGGCGGGACGAGTATCCACGAAATATAGGCACCAAAGAATCCTAAAAAGCCTGCTAATGCCGCTCCGCCGATACCAAAGCCAAAAATCAGCCCGACAGATCCGGTGATTGGATACAAAATTCCCAAAATCGCCGCAAGGATGACAAATCCTATGACCGCTGCAATCGCACAAACAACGAACGGAAGTAAGGCTGTGAAAAACGCCGCACCGGCAAAACGCTTCCATTTTGAACGGGCTTCAGCGAGCGCCGGCCGTAGTCGCACCGGGCGCAGCGGAACGGACAAATACTGGGTCACGATCCATGCAATTGTTCCGACGATCAAGTTTGTACAAAAGGCGCTCGCAATGGACAGAAATACTCCAGTAATTCCGATTGCAATATTCGCTGTGCTCTCAGGAATCTCTTCACCGACTTTTAAAAACGAAAGCGTTATGAGTGCCAAGGTTAGGAAAATCAACGGCAGCGACAAAAACGTTGTGAGAGCGAGAAACTTTGGCAAATGCTCACTGTAAATTACTAGGGCGCGGCGGAGCAGGCCCCAAATTCCCTCTGAACGCGCGCTCAGTTTGCTCGCAAACGCCTCTGCCGTCTGCGGGCGGTCATCCGGATTTTTCGCCAATGCATCGTGAATAGTGCGCTTCAGTTTGCGCCTGACTTTTTTTGCCGCAAGCTTTCTTGGTTCCTGTGTCTTGTGCGATTCCATCACGTCCTTGAAATCGCCCTGAAACGGCGGATCGCCGGAAAGCATCTGGTATGCAATTACCCCAAGGCTGTAAATATCAGACCTTGGATCGAGCCGTTCACCGCGACACTGCTCAGGTGACATATAAAGCGGCGTGCCGAGGACTGCGCCGACCCGCGTGAGTTCGGCAGAACTGTTTGATTCGTAACTCGGCTTCAGTGTCGAACGTCGAACGGAGTTCGAATTTCCAGTTTCCTGTGACACGGAAACGTCCAGACTGCGGATGGTAACGTTAGATTCAGGTAAAATCTCACCGGGTTCAAATATCGCTGTCTCGCCTTCGGAATTGACAGGTTCCAGGTGCAAGGTACCAGCCTCGGACACGATGGTACCTGTTTCAATTTTGCGAGCCGCAGCCGTGTTTTCCTGAACCACCGTTTTCGAGTGACCGTCAACGCTGGTTGCTGCTTCAGACAATAGGCCGCCAAATGTCGTCTTTGCGTCCGCAACGTAAGTCGGAACCGCAGATTGGTAGGGATTTGGAAGCGCGGAAACACTCGCGGCGTCATCGTGTTCCTCAAGTTTGGCAATACCAAAATCGAGCACTTTGACGGTATAGCCACCGCGTTGGTTGGGTTCAAGCCAGATATTATCGGGCTTCAAGTCCCTATGGATAATTCCCTGATTATGAGCTTCCTGTACTGCCGAGCATACTTGTTCCAGAATATCGAGTGTCCAACCGACGGGAAGGTTGCGCTCCTCATCGAGTATCTCGCCAAGCGTGCAGCCGTCGAGGTACTCCATAACCAAATACGCAACTTGACCGTCTCTTGTGTCGGCGAATCCAAAGTCGGTCACGTTCACCACGTTTGGATGGCGCAGCCGGCCCGCCGCCCGGGCTTCGCGTCGAAAACGCTCGACAAACTCTGCCTTTTGCATGTATTGCGGCGATATGATCTTAATTGCAACTGGCCTCTCGGTTCCGAGATGGTTCGCCAAATAGACCGTGCCCATGCCGCCGCGCCCCAACTCGCGGGTGACCTGATATTTGCCATCCAAAGTCTGGCCTGTAAAATCCAGCGAATCCATAACTTCCAATAGTGCAAACTCTAACGGTTTTACCGTAGGATTTGCAAGTATTTACGACTTCGACGAACCAATAGTTTGAAATTTATGTAAGGAATTGTCATTGTCTGCAGGCTTCGCAACTTCGCGGAAATGTATGCTGCCAGACAGTCAGACGAAAAGCTATTTAGTATATGTGAAACCGTGGTTCTCCGATGCACCACGATGCTAAACGGAGGTTTCAAAATGTCGAAGACAGAAAATAATCCACCAGACTAAACCGGCCGTGCGGAATGGCCGACCGCGTCCAAACAAGTTTCTAAAAAGATGGGGCAATTTTTGAGAAAGGTCAGAAACCGCAGAATTGAGACTGAATACAAATTGATTCCAAATTTGAAAGAGGGCAACCCTAGAGTGAGTTAGCCCTCTTTGCTCACCGTGATCATTCGCCATTTTGCAAAAAAGGACTCAACGACAAAACCGTATGAGTCCTTTTACTATAAACTGGTGGCCAGAGACGGGGTCGAACCGCCGACACGCGGATTTTCAGTCCGCTGCTCTACCAACTGAGCTATCTGGCCCTTGGACGCATCCAATCACATCCCGATGCGAACTTGTAAGTTTAGAAAAGCGGTTTGGTGATGTCAAATCCGCACAATGCGAAGCTACGCAGAGGCAGTTTCGGCCTTGTGCGGAAATCCCAGTTCTGCCTTTACCTCGTCTTCGATACGGCCGGCTAACTCTACGTTTTCCTTAAGCATTGACTTAACATTGTCACGGCCCTGTCCCAGCCGCTCACCCCTGTACGAAAACCACGAACCGCTTTTTTCGACTATGTTGTGGTTGACCGCCAGGTCCAGCATATCTCCTTCACGCGAAATGCCTTCCCCGTACATAATGTCAAATTCTGACTCGCGAAACGGCGGAGCGCATTTATTTTTGACGACTTTAACCCGTGTGCGATTGCCAACAACCTTGTCACCGTCCTTGATCCCTCCGATACGCCTGATGTCGAGCCGCAGGCTGGCATAAAACTTTAGGGCCTTTCCGCCCGTCGTAGTCTCGGGCGAGCCAAAAAAGACGCCGATCTTTTCACGCAATTGATTAATGAAAATAAAGCATGTATTTGAGCTTGAGACTATCGCGGTGATTTTCCGTAAGGCCTGAGACATTAGCCTCGCTTGCAGGCCAGGCAATGAGTCTCCCATCTCACCATCAAGCTCTGCTCGAGGCACAAGAGCTGCCACGGAATCGATCACAATCACGTCCACGCTGTTTGAGCGAACCAATGTTTCGGCGATTTCCAGGGCCTGTTCGCCCGAATCCGGCTGGGAAATCAGCATATCATCGATATTCACACCCAGCTTTTGAGCATATTCCGGGTCCATTGCGTGTTCGGCATCGATATAGGCGCAGACACCGCCGGACTTTTGTGCCGAAGCCACGACCGTCAGGGCCAAAGTCGTTTTGCCAGAGCTCTCCGGGCCGTAAACTTCGACAATTCGCCCACGCGGAAATCCTCCGACACCGATCGCCGCATCCAGGCTCAGGCACGTGGTTGAGATCGCCCCGACGTCCTCATGCGGACGCTCACCGAGCCGCATGATAGACCCTTTGCCAAATTTCTTTTCGATCTGTAACAAAGCTGATTCGATCGCTTTTCCTTTATCCATGCTCATTTTTGTTTTCTCCCATTTTCTACGAAAGCAATTTACCAGAATAGTCTAACACACGCAATACATTGTTGCACAAATAAGACTAACTATTTGTTGAATTCAGTACAGCAACTCATCCAAGATTGTTTCTTGCCAGCGATTTGATCGAAATCATAGACCAACCAGCCAATAATTACAAGGCGAAGATCGATGTAACGCGACCGTTAAATCCAGTCCAAGGCGTCACAAATCAACCTTGTGTATGCCAGATGACATTTGGTGCCCAGTTTATTACCTAAAGTAGTCCGCATGTTATCACAATCAGATACACTAGTCGGCGCAGCTATTGCAGCTCGCCGGGAACTCGAAGCGGCCAAAATTAAGAAAATGGAAGCAGAGACCGTTCGCGACAAGCCTTCCGTTGATAAAAATAAGGGTAAGGATAAAAATGACCAGTTCCACGATCAGAGGCGAGAAGCAAATTCGGATGGCAAATCTAGCAGCAACCTACCGTAAGCAGCTCATACGCCTTGAGTCGCCCATGACAACGACAACGGCAAAAGCGGATTTTATCTGGCAAGCAAATAATTTTTCCGCTTTTGTAATCTCGCATACAACTAACCAACAAATGGCTGGTTAGTATGAAAACGACTCATAGTTTCCTATCATACTGGCGCTTAAGTGCGTGATCATAGGTGGCCGTTACAGGCCGCCTTTTTTATCGGGAATTTGCGAGTCGGCAAGGCCGAGTGAGCGCCATTTCTAGATTTTCATTCAAGATGCATTAAAATGGCTTATAATCGTAACAAGTTCCTAATGTCGACCGCGGTCTCGAATCCGGCAATGGAAACGAAAATGGATAACGGAATCGTTCGCGTTTTGCTGGTCGATGTCGATCCCGACGGTGATGTGCTTGCCAAGAAACTGTTGACCGGCCTAACGCACGCCGGCGTCAAGCTCGACTGGGTTGGAGGCTACAAATCAGGCCTCACCGAAATAGCCCAAGGTAGGCACGATGCCTATCTGTTGGCCGACAACCTGGACGGGGCAAGTGGGATCCAATTGGTTCGCGAAGCTCTGTCCGTAGGCAGTATGGCCCCATTGATCCTACTGGGACCAGCGGAAAATACCGAACTCGCCCGGCAGGCGCTCGAGGCAGGTGCGTCCGATTACCTCGTAATAGCAGAGCTTGACGATGCTTTGCTCAGCCGATCCATACTCTATTCGATATCGCGCCAAAAGAGGGTGGAACTATTCGAAGATAAGTTTCATAAGCGCAGTTTCGACCTTGAACGCTCAAATGCCGCCCTTAAATCGTCAGAGGAGTTTAACCGGACAATATTTGAATGCAGTCCTGATTGTTGCGAGATACTCGACGCCGAAGGCCGCATCCTTTCGATCAATTCATCCGGAATGGACCTGCTGGAAATTGACGATTTTCAGAGGATCCGCGGCAACAAATGGGAATCTTTGTGGCCCGAGCAGTGCCGCGAACGGGTTGTTCAGGCCGTTTCGAGCGCCTTCGGCGGCACAACTGACCGATTTCAGGCCTTCAGCCCAACCGTTAAAGGAACACCAAAATGGTGGGATGTAGTTGTGTCGCCTGTGAATGACGATGAAGGCAATATCACAAGAATTATCTCTGTCTCAAGGGACGTAACCGACAGAATTAGGGCAAATCACATTCTTCGTGAATCCGAAGAGCGTTACAAAAGCCTTTTCGATTCAATTGACGAAGGATATTGCGTAATCGAAATGATCTTTGACAAAAACAGAAAACCAATCGATTACCGATTTTTGGAAGTCAACGCGTCGTTTGAGAAACAAACGGGAATCAAAAATCCCATTGGGCGACGCATGCGGGAGATAGCTCCAAAACATGAACCTCACTGGTTCCAGAATTACGGTGAGATCGCCCTGACAGGCGTATCGATGAAATTTGAAAACGAGGCTGCTCAACTGGGCCGCTGGTACGACGTTTATGCGTATCGCTTTGGGGCTCCTGAGGAACTACAAGTGGCAATTCGCTTTAGCGATATAACTGAGCGCAAGCACGAGGAAAGCCGCGTTGCACTGTTGGCGCGCCTGGGTGAAATCTCTCGAACCAAGAGAAAACCGCACGAACTGCTTTACGCGGTTGCGTGCGACGTTGGAAAAAGCTATGGCGCTAGCAGGTGTTTTTTTAATGAGATCGATCTCAATGATGATTCTGAAACCGTTGTCAAAGACTATTGCCATCGCGGTATCAAATCGGTTGCCGGAAAACATCGGGTTTCAGCATATAGCCCTCTGACTTCGGCGGAGATGAAGGCCGGACTAACGGTTGTAAATCAAGATTCAAAAATCGATCCGCGAACCGCAGCCCATTACGAAACCGTATACCGTCCCTCGGGCGAACGTTCATATGTGGCGGTGCCGCTGATGCGCGGCGGTACATGGGTAGCCTCATTGTGGCTCAGTTGCAATAGGCCCCGGTCATGGAGTGATGCCGATGTGCGGTTGCTGGAAGGGATAGGAGAACGAGCATGGCTTGCAGTTGAGAAACTCAGAAGTGATGCAGCTCTTCGCGAAGCTGAGGAACGGCGGCACTTGGCCGAGACAATTGGCCATGTCGGTGTCTGGGACTGGAATATCGAATCGGGGACGACTTATTGGTCCGACACCATGTGGGAACTGTACGGCGAACCCAAGAATCAGTTGAATCCTGATGAATCTTACTGGAGCGATCACCTTCACCCGGACGATCGCGACTCGGTTAAAGCAAACCTTCGCCAAGTAGTCGAATCAACTGAAGCCGATGAGTTTCGTGATAAATTTCGCATACTGCGAGCGGATGGGACTATCCGATGGGTTGAGGCGATGGGACAAGTTACTCGCGATGCATTGGGTCGTGCGACACGCGTATGCGGCGTAAACCTGGATATAACCGAATCAAAAAATGCCGAAGAACGAATAAAACTGAGCGAAAATCAGTTACGTCTTGTTACTGATACGGTTCCGGCCCTAATTTCCTATGTTGATAGCAGCGAAATATACAGGTTTGTGAACCAGAGGTTTGCTGACTGGTTTGGGGTACCGACCACAAAACTGGTCGGCAGGCGGATTCGCGACGTCTTTGGCACAGAGGCCTACAAAGTCATCAAACCTGAGATCGAGCTGGCATTGGCCGGAAAACAGAGAACGTTTGAAGCAACGCTAAAGTACAAAAATGCAGGAGAACGAACCGTGCATATATCCTATGTTCCCGACATTGGCCCTGACGGTTCAGTTTACGGGTATTATGGTATGACCCATGACCTGACGGAGCTCAAACGCTCTCAGGACCTGCTTCGTTACAGCGAAGATCGCATGGCTATGATTGCAGATCGTATCACTGACTATGCAATCCTTTCGATCGACAGCGGTGGCAAGATCGATGGCTGGAATAAAGGCGCCGAAGCGATATTTGGCTATCCGGCAGAAAAAATTGTCGGACTTTCTTGGGATATTCTATTCACGCCAGAAGATATTCAGAACGGAACTCCCGCAAGGGAAATGCGTACGACGCGTCAGAAGGGGCGGTCCTCGAATGACCGATGGCAGCGGCGACAGGACGGAAGCCTATTTTTCGCCAGTGGGGTTACGATGCCGCTGTATGTCGGAAAATCGCTGACCGGATACGCAAAGGTGGTTGGCGATTTGACAGAAAAGCAGCGGCGGGCAGAGGAACTGCAGCGTGTCAATGCGGAATTGGAAAATAGGGTCGAAGAACGAACCCGTGAACTTGCCGAAATCAATCTCGAACTGGTCCAGGAAATACATGAACGTGAAATAGCGGAGAGGCAGCGGATTGACCTGCTCGGCCGTCTAGTCACAAGCCAGGAATCAGAGCGGCGTCGCATTTCGCGCGACATTCACGACCAGTTGGGGCAGCGTTTGACCGCGTTGCGTCTGAAAATTGCATCCTTGCTTGAGATTTCGAAAGGACATACTGAAATCAATGCTCGTGTTGAACGGCTGCAGGAGATCGGTGAACGTCTCGATGACGAGGTTGGCTTCCTTGCCTGGGAATTGCGGCCAACTGCGCTCGATGATTTGGGCCTGATTGAAGCCCTCGGCGCATTTGTTAATGAGTGGTCGCGGCATACGGATATAGCAGCGGAGTTTCATTCGACCGGCCTTGCGAATATTCGACTTGATCCTGAAATTGAATCCCATCTTTATAGAATCACACAGGAAGCCCTAAACAATATTACAAAGTATGCCAAGGCAAAAAATGTGACGGTTTTGCTCGAAAAACGGAACGATAATGCAGTTCTGATCGTCGAGGATGATGGCCGCGGCTTTAACGCAAATTCAAAACGAGTTCCTGCAAAGAGCGGCAGCGGTTTTGGCCTAATCGGAATGGGCGAACGCGCGGCACTGATGGGCGGCGAAGTCGAGATCGAATCGTCGGTAGGAAAAGGAACGGCTATTTATATCCGCGTGCCGATTGGTGATTAGGTCGAGTTGAGATGTTATGGGCGCAAAGCTGAAAATATTAATTGTCGAAGATCATCAAACCGTCCGTGAAGGCGTTAAATTGCTCGTCAACGCCCAGTCCGATATGGAAGTCGTCGGTGAGGCCGGCGATGGCGAAATCGCACTCAAAGAGGCCGAACGGCTAAAGCCCGACATCATACTAATGGACATTTCGATGCCAAATCTTAATGGCCTTAAGGCCACGATGCGGCTAAAGTCCAGGAAATCAGATGTAAAGATCCTTATCCTAACCAGGCATACTGACGACGGATATTTGCAGCAGTTACTCGGGGCCGGTGCAAACGGGTATGTTCTGAAACAAAGCGCACCCACCGGACTTGTTAAAGCTCTCCGAACAATTGCAGACGGCAACGTATATTTGGATCCAAGTTTGACCCGCAAAGTCGTTGGCGGTTATGTAAGCAAGTCAGCGTCGCTTCGGGGCGAAAGTAAGGGCGATTTGACAGACCGCGAAACTGAGGTCCTTCGGCTTATTTCATTCGGCCACAGCAACAAAGAGATTGCTGAACAACTAAACCTAAGCGTCAAAACAATCGAAGCCCACAAAGCGAACGCAATGCGCAAATTGGGAATTTCGAGCCGTATTGACATTGTGCGTTATGCGATTTTGCAGGGTTGGCTTCAGGATAACTGAGCCGTTCCCACTCCTGCACGATTAGGGATTCTCCCTAGTAAAATTCCCTGTTTTCCTAATTTCTCCTAATTTCGCCTTCCTTCATACTCATTACATCGGACAGGCAAATGTAAGTCGTTAGTGATGGAACGATGAACTAAATAAGGGGTCGCCTGGCCGATAAGTCAAGGGGATGATGAGGGAGCCCTTTTTGGAAAGGGCTCCCAAATCAAAACCTCCCGCATTCCCTAAGGTCAATAGGAGAATAAAATGTTTAGAGAATCGACGACGTCGCAATATTATGCAAATGAGGATTTCTACTCCAGAGAGCGGAAATCTTTTCGTACAGCGGATGTCAGGAATTTGAACAATAACGTTCCGTCGAATTTGATCTTGAATGCACTGCCCACCGAGATTAATCAGATGCTGGCACCGTCGCTAAAAAATGTAACTTTTTCAAAGGAACAGTTCGTCTATCAGGAAGATGACCGCCTCGAATTTATATATTTCCCAACCTCAGCGGTCATCTCGGAGTTTAAGATGCTCGAGGACGGACGAATGGTCGAGATCGCAGTGACCGGAAAGGAAGGGGCGATCGGCCTTTCCGAAATGTTCTCGGAGTCACATCTCGCACCCAACTATACACAGGTTTCGCAAGCCGGTGAAGCAAAGAAGATCGACGCGGTAACGTTTGGAAAAATACTGAGATCAAATGAGATGCTTCGCACGGGGCTGAACGAATTTGTCAGCCTCTATATCAGGCAGATTTCGCAAAAGGCAATCTGCAACATGTACCACTCAGTTAAGGAAAGGCTCTGCACCTGGCTGCTGATGGTTCAGGACCGCTGCGGACGCAATACACTAAATCTAACGCATGAGCAGATCGCCCGGACGCTTGGTGTATATCGCCCAAGCATCACCTGCATTGCCCAGGAATTGCGCGAAATGAAACTGATTAATTATTCGCGCGGCGGAATTTCAATTCGAAGCCGGGAACAGATTAAGAAATCGGCATGCACATGCTACATGGAGATGCAGCCGGCATAGGTTGGAAATTTATTTGACAATTTTGTAGGCTGTCGTACCTACGGCGGCCCGGGTCGAGGCTACTATTGAATTGGCCCAAGGCGGAGAACCGAATCACACCTTGAACATCCACACCAAATTTATGTTCGCCTCGGTTCTCCGCCGATCTTTTTTACAGGGCTATTTATGTCAAAGGATGTAATAAATGTTGACGGAAAAGATATCGTTGTTCGCGAGGATACCGCAAAGGCATTTCGCGGCGTAAACTGGGCCCTTTTATCCATCGGAGCCTTTGTTTTGATATCCGCGATACTGGCGATCATATTCCTTTTTGGCGGTGCATCCGACGGCAGTCTGCAATCGCCATCGGAAATACAGAATTCAAACTCACGTTAGGCGTCATAAACTTCGTCTTTGATACTACAACGGGTTCCAAGCCATTCTACGCACATATTGTGGTAGATTTGAATCGGTCAAATGGAACCGCTAGCAAATCAAATCAGGCCGCAGACGCTGGACGATTTCATCGGCCAGTCGCACCTTGTTGGTGATAGAAAACCGCTCAGGCTGGCAATTGAGCAAGGGCATATCTTTTCTTTCCTGCTCTGGGGGACGCCCGGAACCGGCAAAACAACACTCGCCCGCATCTATGCAAATGCAGTAAACGCTGTCTTCTTTGAACTATCCGCAGTTTCCGCCGGAAAAGAAGATATTCGCCGCATCGTAAAAACGCCAGCGATGCGCGATCAGCCAAGGGTGCTTTTTCTTGACGAAATACACAGGTTCAATAAGGCCCAACAGGATTTTCTCTTGCCATTTGTCGAAAATGGCGAATTGGTTCTGATTGGGGCCACCACGGAAAATCCGAGCTTTGAGGTAATTCCCGCTTTGCTTTCGCGGCTTCGCGTTTTTGTCCTCAATGAACTGTCTAACGCCGAAATGGCATCAATCATCGACCGTACGGGCTTTGACCTCGACCCGACTGCAATGGAATGGCTGGTCGAGATGGCTAACGGCGATGCGCGCCAGGCCATCACCATGATCGAGAACACGTCGCGTCTATATGACCAGATCACGCTCGAAACACTAAAGGAAACGTTGCAATCCAAGTTCCTTCGGTACGACAAGAAAGGCGAGGAACATTACAATATTATCAGTGCGTTTATTAAGTCGATGCGGGCGAGCAAGCCGGATGCGGCGATGTACTATCTTGCACGAATGATAGAGTCGGGCGAGGATCCAAAGTTTATCGCCCGACGCATGGTAATCTTCGCGTCTGAGGACATTGGCCTCGCCCAGCCGACGGCGGCGGTTGTGGCAAATGCGGTATTTCAGGCCGTGACAACGATTGGCATGCCGGAATGCGTGCTTAATCTCGCTCACGGCGCTGCCTATCTCGCAAACGCCGCAAAGGACCGCTCGGCAACCAACGCTATCGGCTCGGCAACGGAAGACGCAAAAAGACTAGGTAACCTGCCGGTGCCGATGAAAATTCGCAACGCACCGACAAAATTAATGAAGGACCTCGGCTATGGAAAAGACGACCCGGATGAACCGGCCAATGATCTGATGCCCGAAAAGCTGCGGGGCCGAAAATACTTTGATTCAAAATAAAATGATTACCAACTCAAGGAAAAAAGGAGCTAACAAAATGATTCGATGTACTGCCATCACCGTCTTGGCAATATTACTTGCGATCAGTGTTTCCGCCCAACTGGACAAGGATTTTGTGTCAACCCGCGAAATGGAACGCATCAACTGGATGGAATTCAAAGACGTGGTCCCTTCTCGAACGAATACCGTTTTGCTTCCGACCGGCACCCTCGAGCCACACGGGGTAGCCAATAACGGCGCCGACATAACGGCGCCCTTTGCGATGGCCAAGACCATCGCCCGCAGAACAAATGCCCTGATTGCGCCGACCCTGCCCTATGGCATAACGGGTTCGATGGAGGCATATCCCGGTGCGTTTCAGATTACCGAGTCAGCCTATCGCCCGTTTGTAAAGCAAATTCTCGAAGGCCTTGCAAAGAACGGTTTTCGCAACATTATCGTTCTAAACGGCCACGGCGGCGGCCAGACCGCGGTGCTGCAATCGGTCGCCGCGGAGGTGGCAACCGAGAAACGCGTCAGAACACTTGTAATCAACTGGTGGTCATTCGCCTCCGATGAAACAAAAGAGGTTTTTGGCGAAGATGGTGGTCATGCCGGATTGAATGAAACTGCATTTATTCAGGCCATCGATTCAACCCTGGTGCATCCGGAAAAATATACCGGGCCGGAAATGACAACACCGTATCCCGCCGCGGGAACCTGGTCCGCCGTTCCGTTTCCATCATCCATCGGGCTCTATCAAAAAAATCAGGGCTATCCAAAATTTGACCAAACTAAGGCAGACCTTTATTACAAAAAAGTCACGGACAAGGTCGCAAATCTGATTCTTGATGTCGTAAAAAAATGGGACCTGGCAAGATTGTAGATTTTTTCCTAACTTTACCTTCGAAATCCGATTTGCTATTCTGACCAAAAGACGCTTTTGGTCACAGGTCATAAAATGAAGGACGCAACACGAAAACGCAGTACACGAGAAGCAATTTTAGAGGCGACCGATAGGCTGCTGGCCCGATACGGTTACAGGAAAATGACAATCGACGATTTGGCCCAAGAAGTCGGGATCGGCAAGGGCAGCGTCTATCTGCATTTTTCAAGCAAAGAGGAAATAGCTCTGTCGCATATTGACCGCATTATCGAGCGGCTGAAAGATAACCTTAGGTCGATTGCGTCAAAACCAAATAGTGTCGATGACCGTTTGCTCGAAATGCTGTTGGAAAGGGTAATTTACCGTTTTGACAGTGTCCAGCACTACTCTCAAAGTCTTAATGAACTACTTGCTCACGTCAGGCCCCGCCTGCTGGAACGCCGCCAAAGATATTTCCAGGAAGAAGCCCGCATTTTCGAGTCGGTCGTTGAGGAAGGGCAACGACTTGGGACGTTTGCCGATGGCAATGCTCTCGATATCGCGCACACACTGTTGTCCGCAACTAATTCATTGCTGCCATACAGCCTTAGTGCTATGGAATTGGGTGACAGGGCCGAAATTGCCGAGCGGACACGCAAAACCGCCGCATTGCTAATCAAGGGCCTTCTAGCGTAAGACCAATAGGAAGTTTTGTATGAAAATCGTAATGCTCTTAGCTCGGATCCTCGTAATAATCATAGTCGCAGTATTTCTGCTAAGGTTTCTGGCACTTGCATAAGAAACCCCTTTTATCGCGCCTTAGAATTTCGATTACCTTCGCCAATAATTCTTTATTTTTAGATCAAGCATCGGAAACGCGCAATATTCGACATTCCGGCCGCAATCGCGTAATTTTTGTACCATCTTAACGGCGGCGTCAGCATTTCGCGTTTGAACAATTATCGTTGCAGCTCGCTGCAGATCCGGCCGGTCATGCAAAAACTCGGCAATTGCATAACCTGTTGAAGCAAAATCATCGTGTTCGTTGGATTCGTAATGATGCGGCAGCAGGTCATGGTCGAGAAAGATTGCATCGTAGGTCCCGTCAGCCAGCAATTCCTTTGCTTCTTCGACTGTAGCGGCGATAAACAGGTCATCACCATTAAAGCGTTTACGAAACCAACGATGTCGCCGCTCGTCGTCATCGAGGAGCATAACGCTGATTGGTGCCCTGTCCGCACTGAGATCGGCGAGGCCCAGACGGATCAATAAGCTGCGAATCATTCCCATAAACCACACAAATCCGGGTAAACCGGACTGTTGAAACAAATATATCATAACGGATCGAGGGCCATCGATCACGCCTTGAATTCCGCAATGCGAGTGCTATAATCCCAATACACTCCATTCAAATCCGAATCCGATGCCGCAAGAAAAAGAAAAAAAACATGGCCTTAGGGCCGTACCCAACAACAAGGTTAACGCTGCACCCCAGTTGGCAGTCCGCCCTGATGAATGCCCAAAATGTTACGGCACGGGAATGGAAGTTGTTCCGGATAAGGGCGCGAGAATTTGTGCCTGCCGAAAATTAAAGTCCCAGCACGGGCAGTTTGAAAGCGTTCGTCTGCCCAAGCGGTATGACGGATTTCATTTCGGCAACTACAAACCTCAAAACAATTCGCAAACAATCGCTCTCAAAACTGCGATGAATTTTGCAATGGAGTATCCGGCCGTTGACCGTGGTTTGCTGCTGTCGGGCAGCGTTGGTGTAGGAAAAACACACCTTGCGGTTTCAATATTAAAAGGGCTGACCGAGCGCGGGTTCTCATGCCTATTTTATGAGTTCGGCACGCTGCTAAAGGAAATTCAGGATTCTTATAACACTTTCACGCAATCTTCCGAATTAGGCGTTCTGTCGCCGGTCTTAAACGTTGACGTGCTAGTCCTCGACGAACTCGGGGCCTCAAAACCAACAGACTGGGTTCGCGACACGATGGCCCACATCATCAACACCCGTTACAACGAACGAAAATTCACCATCTTTACCACCAATTATCTTGATGATAGGCCAAACGACCGCGAGGAAACGCTCGAAGACCGCATCGGCGTCCGCGTCCGTTCGCGTTTGTACGAAATGTGTAAAACGGTGATTATCGACGGTAAGGATTATCGAAGAACATTTGACCGAGCACCATCGATCCAAAGCCGGTAACGCCTATGGCCGCACGCCAACTAGTACGCCCCGGCAACTATCGTTGATTTCTGTCCGCTGGCCTCCTGCGCAATCTTGACTCCGACCGATGCTCCGATACGTGTCGCTCCTGCCTCAAACATGGCACGCGCGTCCTCAATGCCTTTCACGCCGCCTGATGCTTTCACACCCAAAGCACTGCCCACAGTCTGTCGCATCAGCGAGACATCATTGGCGGTTGCTCCGCCTTTTGCGAACCCGGTCGATGTTTTTACAAAGTCCGCACCGGCGTTTTTAGCTGCCAGACAGGCCCGAATTTTTTCCTCGTCCGTTAAAAGGGCGGTTTCTATAATGACCTTGCACAGAATGTGATTTTCGTGAGCAGCATCGACGACTGCCCGAATATCGTCTTCGACCAGGCAATCATCACCCGATTTCAGTGCACCGATATTAATAACCATATCAACCTCGCGAGCACCATTGAAGATTGAACGACGTGCCTCATAAGCCTTAACATCCGGCAGGGTCGCACCGAGAGGAAAGCCAATTACCGTACATACCGGAATACCTGTTCCCTTCAAAAAGTCGGCTGCCTGCTTTACCCAACCGGGGTTAACGCAAACTGATGCAAAGCCAAATTGAGCCGCTTCCTCACAAAGCTTTTTGATATCCGCTTCCGATGCTTCCGGCTTCAGCAGCGTGTGATCGATCAGGCTTGCCCAATCGCGGGCGGTCGCAGTTTCGCCGAGTACGATACCGATGCGCTCAGCGCCAGCGTCAATAATACGCTGGACATCTGCATGACAAAACGTCGGGCAATATTCATCGCCCGCGAGTTTTGCCAGCACCAGGTCGGTGATCTGGTCAATCAAATTTTCATAGTTTCCGTTCTGCATATCGTGGACTTTCAATTGTAATTCCCTTTCGAGATTCCGGCAATGGGAAGGCTAAGGCTCGGCACCAGAAGTATTCGTTAGCTAGGTGCGATAGGTGCGGTCAATTGATTCGATTTTGGCGACCCGCTTCTGATGGCGTTCCTCGGAAATATCCGTTGAGATAAACGCCTCGACAATCTGCTTTATTTCGTCTAATGAATTCTGCCCGGCACCGAGCGTCAAAACGTTTGCCCCGTTATGCTCGCGCGAGTTTTTTGCCAATGCGGGTGAATAACAGGCGGCCGCACGAATGTTTGGCACCTTATTGGCGGTCATAGCACTACCAATGCCCGCCCCGTCGATAATGATGCCGATATCGACCTGTTTCCCACTGACCGATTTGGCGACGGCATGGGCAAAGTCCGGATAATCGACCGCCGCACCGCTATCTGTGCCAAAATCGCGTAGCTGCAGGCCACAATCAGCGAGATAACTTTTCAGATGCTCCTTCACCTCAAACCCGCCGTGATCCGAGCCAATGCCCACGGAACGAATCCTCGTCGTGTTTTGTCGCGATGGTTTGTGTATAAGCACGATCTGCTTTTCAACGACGATGTCTTGAGCAAGCGAGGTGAATTTGGCATTAGCCGCAACGCGAAGTCTGGAACCCGATTCCAGTCCGCGCAGATCGATCTCGGTCAGCAGCGATTTCGCAGATTCGTCACGGTCATATTCCTTTCCCGCCTTCTCTTTGAGCGAATTGACGATGACATGCTGAACTTCGTTCTGATCAACCGGTTGACCTTGCTCAGTTCCCACATTTGCCAAAACTTGCTGCACCAATGCCCTAACGCGGTCACGTGCTTCTTTTTTATCATCCGCCATACTTGAAAATTGCCCTTTCTTTGAATAGTATTTCTTCATACCGATACATTCAAACCAACGAACTGAATATGACCGCAGAATCCACGCAAATGGCATCTACCGAGTTTACAAATCCGAACCTCGAAATCCTGTATTCGGCTGATCAGATTAAGGCCCGCATAAATGAGCTAGGACAGCAGATCACGCAGGATTATGCCGGTAAAGAACTCGTTCTAGTTGGAGTTCTCAAGGGGTCATGCGCTTTTTTGGCAGACTTAATGCGGGCCATTGACCTCAATTTGACGATTGATTTCATGTCTGTCTCAAGCTATAAGGACAAGACCAAATCGTCGGGCGTTGTGGACGTCGATGTTGAAATTCTCAAGGACGTAAGCAAGTCGATTCGCGGCAAGGATGTTTTGATCGTTGAGGACATCATTGACACCGGCTTGACGCTTTCGAGCCTGCTCGCAATTCTTGGCTCAAGAGGAGCAAATTCGATAAAACTAGCGAGTTTTCTAGACAAGCCTGAGCCTCGTATCAAAAAAGAAATAGTTATTGACTACACCGGTTTTGTTGTTCCGAACCAGTTTGTCGTTGGGTATGGCCTGGACGCTGCCGGACGGTATCGTAACTTGCCTTTTATCGCCATCGTTAAGGATCCATCCGTTGCCTGAGCAACAAAACCTTATTCCCGAATTGACCCACATGCTTCTTTTCCGTATAATTTGAGTTTTTCGACTTGTGCACGAATACGCACTGGTTGACAGGAGCTAACACAACAATGAGTTACGCAATTATCAAAACTGGCGGAAAGCAGTTTGCCGTCGAAAGTGGCCTGACGCTTCGTGTTCCGACAATTGAGGCCGATGCGGGTGCAAAGGTCGATATTGACACCTTGCTGGCGGACGGTAAAGCCGTTGCGGGAACCGTCAAAGCGACCGTCGTCAGCCACGGACGCGGCGACAAGATAATCGTTTTCAAAAAGAAGCGACGCAAACAGTACAAACGCAAACAAGGCCACAGACAAGGCTATACGGAAATTACGATCGACTAACTGTTTTGATCTTTGACCTTCGATCTTTGATCTTTGGTCAAGTCAAAGATCAAAAATCAAAGACCAAAGATCACTCAATTTTATGGCACATAAGAAAGGTGTAGGTTCATCCAGAAACGGTCGCGACTCAAATGCTCAGCGGCTCGGTCTCAAGAAATTCGGCGGCCAGCACGTTCTCGGCGGCAACATCATCGCCCGCCAACGCGGCACAAAGTGGAAACCCGGCAACAACGTCGGCATCGGCTCTGACGATACTCTGTTTTCCCTGATCGAAGGCTTTGTAAAATTCGAAAACAAAGGCCAAAAAGGCAAATTCATCAGCGTTTACGCTGAGGGAGCACCGGAGCTTGCTCCGAAAACCGTCGAAGCCACCGCCTAGACAGAACCTCCCGCGATAGCGGTTGGTTGAAGTCAATATTTTCAACACAGAAAAGCACACGTCAACGCGGCGTGTGTTTTTCTGTCTCTGGGCCTGTTCTTGTATTCGCAATATAATCGCTGCGTCGAATCGTTCAAGATCGATCGGTCACGATAGTACCGGCTACTTTTCCCACCATTGCTGAACCGCATTTGGCGAATTTGACGCGACCGGGTGCGGATTCCCTTTCTTCGGCACACGACCGGCCATTGTCTTGCCCTCTGCAGTAGTCCATGGCAGGCCGTAGAACAGCCCGGGCGACGCTCCGGTCAATCGTTTGTCGAGCGGGCTGCCACCGGCGGGAATTTCCATATCAACAAGGTAGCTGTTGTACGCGAGGTTCACGTTGCCATTCTGCTCGGGGTGCATCGGGGGTTTGCCGTTTGATCCGATGGTGAATCGCCACGTTCGCCAGACTTCACCGTTATTCATCCATTCGCATTGCCAGTTGCCGGGATTGTCCTCCAGGGCGAGCCGGTTTGTATCGCGATTGCGCCGCTCGCCCCAGGTCAGCGGGGCCTGCAGCCTGACGACTCTAAAACCGATCTCGTCCTGGTATTCCGTTCCACGTTGATATTTGGGAGCGATCCGATCCTGATAGATCACCGAGTATGAACGTTCCATGCGGCTTATCGCCTGATCCGCATATCCATCGGGTCCCGGCATCGACAGCCGCTTGCCATTGACCGAACACCGCATATATCCGTGCGGCAGTTCTTTGCCCTTTTCGTCGGGCGACAAGTTGTAATAAAACTCGACGTGATTTGCTCCGAGCCGATCCGGAGCACTCTTTGTATCGAGATACCCAACGTATTCGCGCGGCCTCAGTACCATCCACGAAACAGGGGCCTCAGCGTGGCGGCTAATGTAATAAAGCGGCGGTGAAAGCCCCGCTTCTTGCCCCGAACGGACACGGTTGACGGTTCGCACGTCGATCTTATAGGTTCGCACCAGCTTTTCCTCGTCTGTGTCGCCGTTGACCGTAAAAACATCTACATCCAGTATCCCGATCTCTTTGGTCGCTGTATCCTTTCGCCAGCAATCGGACGTCTGCATGAAACTCTCGTCCAGCGCACCGGTCGTGTTGCTATAGCGGAACGTCTCGCACCGTGTACTGGTCAGAGGCTTTCCGCTCCGCGAAATAACGATCTTGAGCGCGCTGCGATTCGGATAAACGCCAAACACCTTTACGTAGTGCTTCAAATACCAGCCCGTGTTGTAAGTGATACTACTACCACCGAGAGCCTCGCCGTTAGCGGCCTCAAACCAGGTAAAGGCGTCGTCAACCACGCCCTGCCGCCCGGCGCTGCCAATGGCCGAGAGACTCATTAGTAATACAGCAAAAAGAACTGCTATTAGTCGTTTCATAATCAGTTTTCGATCCCTTTCTGAATTTTGTGATTGTATTTTGAAGGAAATGATACACCATCCCGCATCTCAAAATATACAAATTTCATAAAAATATGCTCGTTCGCAGCCAATAATCACAATTTTTTATTAGGTAAGAAAATTTTTTTTCCTATACCTTCGCGAGTATTAGTAGCAGCCTGTCGACAATCGCTGATTTCACAACCATTGACGACAAATCACTTGCACGATTTTCCTCAATTTATTCCACACTTTCTTCACAGCATTTTCCACAGGTTTTCCACAAAACACCGATAAAATAAGGGGAATAGTTAAAGTATTTTCTACTTGACTTCGAATTTTTCGAGTGTAAGATAGCATACATAGTCGAGATTGCTTACGGGCATCTTGACCGGCATCGAGAGGTGAAACGGACGCGGTGACGTGATCGTTTGAGGGCAGAAGGAGCGGAATGCCGCTGCCTGGTACGCTCGAAGCTGAAGCCGAAAGGCTTGCTAGGAACGCCGCCCTTTGGGGCTTGGCGATCTGAGTTGTTCGGATAAAAACGGACAACACCCGCGAGAAATGATCAACTCTACGGGTGCGACGCCGCTTAACAGTCTTCGGATTGCTAAGCCTCGTTGCCGGGAACGTAACCGGCGGTGGAGGAAAAGCCACCACAACAAAAACCTAATGGCATCATGCACGAAAGTGCTAAATTGGTTCAGCGTAAGCGGTAACCGAGGTGCTGACCGGAGAGGGTTCCCCGCAGAATCACTTCGGAATACAAAATACGGCAGTTCGAACGTGTACATGCGAGAACTGCCAACCTTCTTAGAACGCCTCGGCGGACTAGTTAGGAATAACAAAAACGTTGTTTTGAGCAATCAAAGCAACGTTTTTGTTTTTTTGAGCTAGGATGTTTAAATTTTGATCTTAGACCTTCGACCTTTGATTGTCGATCCTTCGATTGCGAATCAAGCGGCTAGAATCTAAAATCGAAGATCAAAGATCAATAATCTATGTTCCTGGACCGTGTAAAGATCAAAGTTAAAGCCGGCAATGGCGGCGATGGGGTAACTGCATTTCGGCGCGAGAAATTTGTTCCGCGCGGAGGCCCGTCAGGTGGCGACGGCGGTGTCGGGGGCAGCGTTTGGATGGAGTCGTCCGAGGGCCTGAATACTCTGCTGCACCTTCGATTTAACCCTGAGCATAAGGCCGAACGCGGTCGGCATGGCGAAGGATCAAACCGTTCGGGCAAGGACGGCGAGGACGCGATCGTGCGTGTGCCGGTCGGAACACAAGTCTTTGACCCGGAGACAAACGACCTTTTGTTCGATTTTACGGAAGCGGGCCAGCGCTATTTGGCCGCTAAAGGCGGAAAAGGTGGATGGGGCAATGCCCATTTTGCCACACCGACGCGGCGAGCTCCAAAATATCATTACACAGGCCGTCCCGGTGACGAACATCAACTACAGCTTGAACTGAAACTAATCGCGGATGTCGGACTTGTCGGTTTTCCAAATGCCGGTAAATCTACGCTAATAAGCGTGATTTCGGCTGCAAAACCCAAAATAGCCGATTACCCGTTCACTACGCTGGAACCAAACCTCGGAGTCGTAGATATGGGCGACTTTCGAACTTTCGTCGTTGCCGATATTCCCGGCCTGATCGAAGGGGCTTCCGATGGCGCCGGCCTTGGCCACCGGTTTCTACGCCATGTCGAACGCACGAAACTCATTCTGCACCTTGTTGATGTGTCGTCGCTTTCGGGCCGAGATCCGGTGTCGGATTATGAAATTATTAACCGCGAACTCTCAAATTACGATGCCGATCTTGGGTCGCGGCCTCAGATCGTCGTCGCAACAAAGGTCGACGCTCTTGACGAACCTGAGCGACTGGTCGCTCTGAGAGTCAGGGCTAAAGAGGACGGGAAACGATTTCTTGAAATATCTGCGGTTGCCAATATTGGGACCAAAGATCTGGTCAATATGATGTCGGAAACATTGGACGAGTTAAATGACATTGTCGCCGCACCTCAATTGTCCGAGTCTCAAACGGTTACACCTCCTGCAAAAGACCAATCATGAAATTCCCCGCATCAAACGACATCGTTCGCCGCGAGGCATATTATGGCGGCAGCTTTGACCCGGTGCACAAGGGGCACCTAGCGATCGCAACCACACTGCTGCAACAATTCGAACTCGATGAATTCGTTTTTATCCCAGCCTTTCACGCACCGCACAAGCTTAGGCTGCTGCCGACCTCGGCTTACGACCGGTACGCGATGCTCTGCCTAATGACGGAACAGGAACCCAGGCTCCGCGTCTCAAAAATGGAGATTGAAATGCCTGAAAGGCCATTTTCGGTAGAAACTCTAACCCGCCTTAACCTGGAGCGGCCCAAAAGTGAGATATTTTTCGTCATGGGCGCCGATTCGTGGATGGACATAAAAACATGGCGCGAATGGGAAACCGTTCTAACGATCTCAAACCACATAGTCGTCACGCGGCCCGGTTACGAGATTGGATTCTCGCATGTTACCGATGCTGTACGCGATCGAATTGTTGACTTGAGACGCCCCGGCGCCGGATCCTCTGAACGATCAGCACAGGAGCGAGCCATTTACATCACAGATTCGATCAATATAGATGTTTCTGCCACCGAAATACGGACCAAGATTCGTAGCGGGGACTTAACCTGGCGTGACGATGTCACTGACGAGGTTGCAAATTACATTGAAAAATATCAGATTTATAGATAATGGAAGAAACACAGGAAAGATCACTCCAACGCGACACAGTCAAGATCGACATTTCGGCAAAACCGACCCCATTTGCATCGCTCGACGCTGAAGTTCAACTTGCCATTAAATGCGCGGCCGAGAAAAAGGCATTTGACCTCGTAGCCCTCGACCTCCGCAGCATTGCAAGTTTCACGGAATTTTTCGTAATAGCCAGCGGCTCCAATCAGCGTCAGGTTCAAGCGATTGCCGACGAGATAAGCGAAAAACTAAAAGCGGAGTTATCGTCACGCCCAATTCGTATTGAGGGTTACAACTCGGCCGACTGGGTTCTGCTCGATTACGGCGATTTTGTTGTCCATATTTTTAATGGTGAATCACGCGACTTTTACGACCTTGCCCGCCTTTGGCGCGACGCCGGAAAGGTAGAAATTCCGCACGAACTCTAGGACGAACGCGAGCCAAAAGTGTTTTTGGCAATCGAACCGACGAGTTCGTTTGTCGCGTTCCACTAGCCGTATACGTCAAAAATCGATGAAATTTCGTTTCGTCTGGGTTGGAAGGACAAAGGACAATAGCTTTCTGGATTTGCAGAAGAATTATCTTCGTCGCCTCTCGCATTTTGTAAAATGCGAGATTGTCGAGATTCGCGATGCTGCCGGCAGCAATAGCAAGGAAACCGAAGGCAAACGCATTCTCGAAAAACTGAATCAAAACACCTTTGTCTGTTTGCTGGATGTGGCTGGCCGCAGCCTGTCTTCGCATGACGTGGCAAGAGAGATTGAAAAATGGCAGAATTCCGGTCTTAAAGAGGTTTCGTTCGTTATCGGCGGGGCGGACGGTATTTCGGCTGAGGTTGCGAGCAGGGCGGACTTAATGCTATCGTTATCGTTTCTCACTTTTACGCACGAAATGGCTCGTGTCGTAATGCTGGAGCAATTATATCGGGCTTATACGATTATAAAGGGGTTTCCGTATCAAAAATGAGCAAATCTAATTTAACTGAAATCAAGGAAAAACTTCTGGCCGAGCGTGAAGTTTTGATACAAAAACTGAAAGGCAACGACCTTTCCGTAGATGATTCGGAAACACCGGATCCGGTCGATTTGGCGGTGCGGAATTATTCAAAAAATGTCATGCTTGCGGTTTCTGAAAATGAGAGCCGACAGCTAACGCTCATCGACGAGGCCCTTACCCGAATCGAAGATGACGAATATGGCTTATGCCAAAATTGTGAAAAGGAAATTAATCCCAAACGCCTGGCCGCCGTTCCATCCGCACGTTTCTGCCTCGATTGTCAGGAACTTAAGGAAAAAGGCCTATTGGACGAAGAATAGTCCTTTGGAATGCTAGACGCCCTCCACCATTCCCTTATTTCACTAATTTATCCGCAAGAATGCCGCATCTGTTTGGCACACGTTGACGCCGTATCGGACGGCGTCGCCTGCGCCGAATGCTGGAAAAAGGCCCATTTTCTTACCGGAAACGAATTACTCTGTGATAAATGCGGAGCATTTCTTGGCGACGACGGCTCTGCTTTCAAGGCGTTTTGCGGCAAATGCAATGACCACTATTATGACTATGCACGTGCGATAGGTATTTACGAATCCGCCTTGGCGGCATCGATCATCGCACTAAAATCAAAACCTTTTCTTCCAGGACGAATAAGGCACGCGATCAAAAATTCCCAATCTATCTCAAATGCTGAGCATTTTGATTTGATCATTCCCATTCCGCTGTCGAAACGGCGCCGGATTGAGCGCGGTTACAATCAAGCGGAAATAATTGCTGCGGAATTTGGCAACGCACTTCGCATACCCGTGGATAGCGGCAGCCTTGCTCGTAAGTTGCACACGCCCTTTCATCGCGTCGGTATGGACCAAAAGGCGCGAGAACTTACGGTCAAAAACGCATTCGAAGTTGTGCGACCAAAATTGGTCGCCGGAAAAAATATTCTGCTGGTTGATGATGTGCTAACATCGGGTTCAACTGCTTCGTACTGTGCAAAAGCCCTCAAGAAAAGCGGGGCCGCCAAGGTGATTGTGCTTACGATTGCCAGGGCGGTTTTGCGCTAGGTACGGATTGTTTTGTTACAGGCGATACCGAACTTTTCTTCGCAATTCGGCATCCACATTTTCAAGATTCTGAAGACGCATCGTTACGTCGGCGGTCATTCGCAAATCGGAGCGTTCACCATTTGCCAAATGGAAATAGCCGGCGGCAGCGATCATCGCGGCATTGTCTGTCGAAAGGTGCTTCGATGGAAAATAGACCGGCAAACCAAGCCGCATTGCAGCCTCGTCTGCCGCCGTTTTGAGTGCAAGGTTACAAGCGACGCCCCCGGCGACGATCAGAGTTTTTGGCGACATTTGCAAGGCGATCTTTTCGAGTGTGCCAACCAAGGCTCGCACCACCGCCGCCTGAAAACTCGCTGCCAGATCCTTGATCGCTTGTGTCGGAGCATCGCCGTTTGCAACCGGATCGATGCCGTTTTCGCGAACGTATCGAGCAACCGCCGTTTTTAGACCGCTAAAACTGAGATCGGGCCGTCCGTCCGATATCTTTGCCTGCGGAAACTTCACACGGCCGGGGTCGCCCTCTTTGGCTAATCTTTCGATTATCGGCCCACCGGGATAGCCGAGGCCGAGCATCTTAGAAACCTTGTCAAACGCCTCACCGGCCGCGTCGTCACGTGTTCGCGAAACGACTTTATACGAGCCTTCCTCTGGAATATAGAAAATGTTTGTATGGCCGCCCGAGACAATAAGGGCTAGAGCAGGATATTCAACTTCCGGGTTTTCGAATACGACCGAGTAAACATGCCCCTCAATATGATTCACGCCGACAAACGGAATATCGAGGGCGTAAGCCAGCGATTTTGCATAGCAGACACCAACCAGCAGCGAACCGATCAACCCCGGCCCCTGTGTCACCGCTATCGCGTCGATATCGGAAAACGATACTTCCGCCCGAGTCAATGCCTCCGTCACGATCGGCTCGATCTTCTCCAGATGCTCCCGCGAAGCGAGTTCCGGCACCACCCCACCCCACGGCCGGTGCATATCGATCTGCGATGCAATGATCGACGACACGATCTCACGACCATCCCGCACCACCGCCGCCGCCGTCTCGTCACACGAGCTTTC
>Ga0138256_10001023_pt1 | contig 30034 bp, 22 predicted proteins | sample KNB2016incub_MG_FD_105486 | JGI IMG/M metagenome (GOLD analysis project Ga0138256, IMG submission 105486) | Active sludge microbial communities from wastewater in Klosterneuburg, Austria - KNB2014incub_MG | ecosystem: Engineered > WWTP > Activated sludge > Unclassified | place: Austria... | reverse complement strand
AACGCCATTGCTACTAAAGCAACACTGAATAATAGTTTTTTCATCACTTTTAAAGTTTAGCTATATATTTGAACCGCAAATGTAGAACTTTAATTCAATTGTCAAAATCTAATGGTATGAAATTACTCGAAAACAAAGTTGTATTAATAACCGGTGCTTCACGTGGTATTGGAAGAGGCATTGCACTCATGTTGGCACAACATGGTGCACATATTGCTTTTACCTATTTGTCTTCACCTGAAAAAGGCATGGAGCTGGAAAATACTTTAAAATCACATGGTGTAAAAGCTAAAGGCTATCAAAGTGATGCTTCACAGTTTAATGCAGCCGAACAATTGATAAATCAGGTTTTGGTTGATTTTGAAAAGATAGACATTTTGGTAAACAATGCAGGTATAACACGCGATAATTTGTTGATGCGAATGACGGAAGAGCAATTTGATGAAGTTATACGCACAAATCTTAAATCTTGTTTTAACACCACAAAACATATTCAAAAGTCAATGCTTAAACAGCGCTCGGGCTCTATTATCAACATTACCTCTGTTGTTGGAGAAAAAGGTAATGCCGGACAAGCAAACTATGCTGCAAGCAAGGCTGGAATGATAGGTTTTACAAAGTCTGTAGCATTAGAATTAGGCTCCCGAAATATTCGTTGTAATGCCATAGCCCCGGGTTTTATTGAAACTGAAATGACCGGAGCCTTAGACCCGGCAACAGTAAAAGGTTGGACAGATGTTATACCTATGAAACGTGGTGGAACAGTGGATGACATTGCTAATGCAGTATTATTTTTTGCATCTGACTTAAGTACCTATATAACCGGACAAGTACTACATGTGAATGGAGGAATGTACACATAAAGCATAAGAAGTGGCTGAGTTTGTTCCATCACTACGCTTTCACTTTCTTACACCTTTTTATAATTTCCTTTTTGGTATTTTGTTGCCTGAAAAAAAATTACGAGATGTTATTATCAACATAATTGAAACAGTAAAAAATGATAGTTTAATTGAGTTGGGTTGCAGTACAGGTGGTCTTACCCTGCCCATTGCAAAAAAATTCCCCGCTGCACGGATTTACGCAGTTGATGTTGATAAAAAAGCACTGTCCATTTTGGAGCGGAAGTTGAATAAATTACCGCAACATAGAATTTCTCTGATTAATGTGCCTGCTTCGCTTTTGCCGTTTGAAAATAAAAGCAACACTACAGTAGTTGCAAGTTTGTTGTTCTGCAATTTAATTCCGGATGAAAAAATTAAAACCTTGCAGGAAATAAAACGAATATTGACCAATGACGGACATTTGATTATAATGGATTGGGGAAAACCTCAAACTATTTTTTCGGCAGCAGGGTTTAAGGTCTTGCAATGGGTTGGAGGTCATAAAACTACTGATGACCTAAAACAGGGAAAATTCAAAGGGTTGTTGAGGAATCAGGGATTTACTGTTGCTGAGAAGAACTATATCAATACCGGCTTTGGAACACTATATTTTTATGATGCAGGGCCAGAATTACAGTCAAATCAATTTGAATAATTTTTTTAACAAATCTCCGTCTTTTCTCCCTGTAATCACTCAATTGGCTAAATTTTTACATCCTGATTTTCAAACTACAATTTGCCATCGGGCACATACACCAAAAATCACTAAAACATTAAGTGAAACTTATTATATTCGCTTCCGTACAATATAGTTGTACCGAAGGGCGGCACATAATAGTTATTAAACCACCAACTTAATGAAATCGCACCATTACAATTTTACCAAAGCACCCTTTAACAAGGATATGTTGTTGATTGATTTTTTTGATATTCAGGCCTCTAAATCACCTGACCAAATTGCCGTATATTTTCATTCTGAGAAATTAACTTATAAGCAGCTACAAAAGCAAGCCGGAATTCTTGCACAATCTCTGATAAACAAAGGAGTAAAACCCGGTGACCTTGTTGGGCTTTGTATTGAGCGCAGTTGTAATCTCATTGTTGGTGTACTTGGAATTCTGAAGGCAGGTGCCGGATATGTTCCTCTTGACCCTGAATACCCGCAAGAGCGATTGGAATATATGATTAAGACTGCGCAAATGCCGTTGCTCATAACCAATAAAAACCTTTCGAATAAAATACCTACAACTGAGGCAGAAAAAATTTTAATTGAAGAAATTTTTGAAAATAATTCTTCACCACTAACTCAAGCATTAGTTCATTCTTCTGATGATATTGCCTATGTACTCTTTACCAGTGGATCAACGGGAATGCCAAAGGGTGTAGCCATGCCTCACAAACCTTTGGTTAATTTAATTTTATGGCAATTAAAAAATACCAAAGTTTTGGGTTCAACAAAAACACTACAATTTGCTCCCATTAGTTTTGATGTTTCATTTCAGGAAATTTTTTCTACACTAAGCTGTGGTGGCACCTTGGTGATGATTGAAGATGAAATGCGGTTGAATGCTATAAACCTTTTAAACTTTGTTGCAGACGAAAAAATCAACCGTCTGTTTTTACCATTTATTGCGCTTCAGCATTTATGTGAAGTTGCAGAAAATTTTGAAGGAGATTTAAGCTGTCTTAAAGAAGTAATAACAGCAGGAGAGCAATTACAATCAACGCAGTTTATCAGAAACTTTTTTAAGAAAAATAAAAATTGCACACTTTGGAATCATTACGGACCAACAGAAGGGCACGTTGTTACAGCATACAAACTTTCTTCAAATCCTGATGAATGGGCTGCATTGCCTTCAATTGGTAAACCCATTGATAATGCTGAAATTTATATTCTGAATGACGATGGAAATGTTGTTGCAGATAATGAAGAAGGTGAACTTTACATTGGAGGTGTAAGCGTTGCAAAAGGTTATCTGAACCGAGATGATTTAACAAAGGAACGATTTCTTGAAAATCCATTTATTAATACACAAGGCAAGTATTTTTACAAAACCGGTGACCTTGCCCGATATATGCCCGATGGCAATATTGAATACCTCGGAAGAATTGACGGTCAGGTAAAGGTAAGAGGTTACAGAATAGAATTAGGCGAAATAGAATTAACGCTCGATAAACATGCAACAGTAAAACAAGCTGTTGTAATTGCTCGTGAAGATGAGCCCGGAGATAAACGATTGGTTGCATACTGTCTGCCGAATTTCAATAAGAAAATTTTAGCAGGAGAACTTCGTCAATTCCTGCAAGACAAACTGCCAGAATACATGATGCCTTCGGCATTTGTACAGGTTGAAGAATTTCCACGCACACCTTCAGGAAAAATTGACCGCAGAGGTTTGCCAGCACCATCAAATCAAAGACCTGACATAGGCACTATATTTGTTGCTGCGGAAACAGATTTGCAAAAAACGTTTTCCAAGACATGGAGTAAGTTACTCAAGATTGATCAGGTTGGTATTAATGACAACTTTTTTGATCTTGGAGGCAATTCACTTCTTGCATTAAAATTTATAGCCGAGCTTAGACAGGAGTATAATCTAGACCTCCCTGTTGTTAAAATGTATCAGCATCCTGATATTTTTTCTTTGACAAAATTTTTAAATAACGGATCTGCAACAAAATCATTTTACGAGAATGCACAAGAACGATTCTCATCCAATATAAAAGGCAAAATTGAAAATGTCGAAGACGGTATCGCTGTTATTGGAATGGCAGGTCGTTTTCCGGGTGCAAACAATGTTGATGAATTCTGGAAAAACATTGTTGACGGCAAAGAAACTGTATCATTTTTCAAGAAACAGGAATTGGATAATGCAGTGTCGGAAGAAGAAAAAAACGATGAAAATTATGTGGCTGTTCGAGGTATTATTGAAGATGCCGACAAATTTGATGCTCCGTTTTTTAATATGAATCCACGATTGGCTGAGGTAACAGATCCACAGCAAAGAATATTTTTACAGGTAGCATGGGAGGCTATTGAACATGCAGGTTACTCTCCTGACAAGTATGACGGGTTGATAGGAGTGTTTGCAGGTATGGGTAACAACACTTACTTTCCCAATAATGTTTTTCATAACAAGGAAGCAATTAACCGCGTAGGCTCATTTCAGACAATGACAGCCAATGAAAAAGATTATATTGCTACCCGATTAGCTTATGAATTTAATACAAAAGGGCCGGCTGTGAGTGTACACACGGCATGCTCAACATCGCTCACGGCAGTGACACTTGCCTATGAAAGTCTTTTGAACCGTGAATGTGATATGGCATTGGCAGGAGGTGTGGCTATCACAGTCCCTGTAAACAGTGGTCATATCTATAATGAAGGTGGGATGTTTAGTAAAGACGGGCATACCAGAGCATTTGATACCGGTGCAAACGGAACGGTTTTTAGTGATGGTGCTGGGGCCGTTATTTTGAAAAGATATAAAGATGCTTTAAAAGACGGTGACGAGATTTACGCAGTTATAAGAGGTGCAGCTTTAAATAATGATGGCAACGACAAAGCAAGTTTTACGGCACCAAGTGTTGAAGGGCAAGCAGCAGTTATTGCTATGGCGCAGGCCAAGGCAGGTGTGTCACCCGATTCCATTTCATACATTGAAACACATGGAACAGCTACACCGCTTGGTGACCCAATAGAAATTGAAGCACTCACTCAGGCATTCAGAAGTAAGACTGACAAAAAACAATTTTGTGCTGTTGGTTCTGTAAAAACCAATATCGGACACCTGACACCGGCAGCAGGCGTGGCAGGACTTATTAAAACCTGTCTTGCACTAAAAAATAAAATACTCCCAGCTTCACTGAATTATTCAAAAGCAAATCCGGCAATTGATTTTAATGCTTCTCCATTTTATGTTAATTCCACATTAAAAAAATGGACCACCGAAGATGGTACACCATTACGTGCAGGTGTTAGCTCCTTTGGTGTTGGCGGAACTAATGCTCATGTGGTAGTAGAAGAAGCTCCTCAAAAAATTGAATCCGGCATTGCACGAAAGAAACATTTGTTTTTACTTTCCGGAAGAACAAAGGATGCATTGGATTTACAAACAAAAAATCTACAATCTTTTTTAGAGAAAAACCCAAATGCCAGTCTTGCAGACATAGCTTACACTTTACAAACAGGAAGAAAATATTTTAATCATCGCAGAATTATTTCAGGTGGTAATGTACAAGAGATAGCATCTGCTATTCAACAAGCTAATCCTAAAAAAACTGCTTCGCGTGAGTTAACAACAGGCAATCCTGAAATCATTTTTATGTTTCCCGGACAAGGTTCACAATATGTCAACATGGGCAAAAACTTGTATGATGATGAAATAGTATTTAAAGATGCTGTTGACACATGCTGCAATATTTTGCAACCTCATTTAGGTATTGACTTACGTACTATTCTTTATCCAAAAGATGCTGATAAAGAAAAAGCGGAAAATCTTTTAAAAGAAACTATCTATACTCAACCATCATTATTTACTATCGGCTATGCGTTAGCAAAACTATGGATGAGCTGGGGTATTCAACCAAAGGGTTTTATCGGTCACAGCATAGGTGAGTTTGCCGCTGCACATTTTGCCGGAGTATTTTCCTTAGAAGATGCACTGATGCTTGTTGCAAATCGCGGACGTATGATGCAGGAACTGCCTCATGGAAGTATGTTAAGTGTTCGCAAGGCAGCTACAGAGATTGAGAAGGAAATTGATTCTTCATGTTCTATTGCAGCTATAAACGGTCCTGCACTTTGCGTAGTTGCCGGTCCGACAGAAAATATTGAAGCACTTCAAAAATCATTGGAAAAGCGTGAAATAACAGCGAAGTTATTAGTGACTTCACATGCATTTCACTCTCCAATGATGGAGCCTATGTTGAAACCATTTCTTGAAAAAGTAAAATCAATTAAACTTAATAAGCCTACCATACCTTTTGTTTCAACAGCCACTTCAAAATGGATTACAGATGCTGAAGCAACCAATCCGGAATATTGGATGAATCACGTCAGAGCAACGGTACGTTTTGCTGAAGGTATTCAAACCTTGTGGAGTGACAAGCCACAACGTATCTTATTGGAATGCGGGCCAAGAAATACTGCTGCTACTTTAGCTAAACAACAGGCAAAAGAACCTGCCAAACAAATAGCAATTTCTTCACTGAGTGATACAGCAGATAATTATGCAGAATGGGAGCAAATACTTTTTGCCTTAGGTCAGCTTTGGATGAGTGGCGCTGCTATTGACTGGCAAAATTTTTATGCTCTTGAAAAAAGAAAACGCATGGCGCTGCCTACCTACCCTTTTGAAAAAAAGAGGTATTGGCTTGACCCAATAACAACCACTCCAAATACTCATTCCGATAACTCATACTCAACTCCTGAAAATTCTTATAACAATTCAGGATATGTAAATAATCAACAATCGAATACAACAACAATGAATAGAAAAGATCTTATCACCGCAGAGTTAAAAACAATTCTGGAAGAATCGTCAGGAATGGAACTTGGCAACGACAGCAGTGCAAGCTTCCTTGATTTAGGGCTGGATTCACTTTTTCTGACACAAGCAGCCTTAACCATCAGCAAAAAATATGGAGTAAAAATTACGTTCAGACAACTCAATGAAGAGTTCTCATCATTGCAATCACTGGCTGCGCATTTGGATGCTAAACTGCCTGCAGATGCAATGCCTGCAGCAAATGTTGCATCGCAACAGACAATGCAGCAACCCAATATGGCAACGCAACAACCCGTAATGCAAACAACAGGAATGAACCCCATGCAGATGATGATGATGCAACAAATGCAAATGATGCAGATGATGATGCAACAAATGAATCAGCCACTACAACAGTTTGCGCCATCGGTTCAGGCACATATTGAAAAAGCTGTTGAAATAAAATCTCATACTAAAAAAGAAGATGTCAGCGAGAATGAGAAAGCTGAACTGGCAAAACCATTTGGCGCAATTGCCAGAATTGAAAAAGCATCGTCTGATGATATTACTACGGAGCAAGAAAAATGGCTGAAACAATTTATTGCAGCTTATACAGATAAAACAAAAGCTTCAAAAAAATATTGCCAGGACTATCGCAGCGTACTTGCCGATCCACGTGTGGTTACCGGATTTAAGCCTGCATTAAAAGAAATTATCTACCAGGTTGTAGTTAACAAATCTAAAGGAGTAAAATTTCAGGACATTGACAACAATGAATACGTAGATGTGTTGAATGGTTTTGGCTCCAACTTTTTTGGCTGGGGTAGCGATTTGTTACTCAATGCATGGAAAAAACAATTGGAAGAAGGTGTTGAACTGGGTCCGCAGACTCCACTTGCCGGAGAGTGTGCACAATTAATTTGTGAACTAACAGGCTATGACCGTGCAGGGTTTTGCAATACAGGCAGCGAAGCTGTACTCGGTGCTATGAGAATAGCCAGAACAGTTACTGGTAGAAATCTTATCATTTGTTTTAATGGATCGTATCATGGTATCAATGATGAAGTGATTGTTCGCGGAACAAAAAAATTAAAATCATTTCCTGCAGCAGCGGGAATTATGCCAGAGTCGGTACAAAACATGCTTGTTCTTGATTATGGCACAGAAGAAAGTTTACAGATTATCCGTGAGCGCATGGACGAAATTGCTGCAGTTATGATTGAACCTATCCAGTCACGCAGAGCCGATTTTCATCCTAAGGAATTTATTCATGAGGTTAGGAAACTCACCAAAGAAAATAATGTATTGATGATATTTGATGAGGTGATAACAGGATTCCGTTTACGTTTGGGCGGTGCGCAGGAATATTATGGTGTTGATGCCGACCTGAGTACTTATGGAAAAGTAATTGGCGGGAATATGCCTGTTGGGGCAATCGCAGGAAAGAAACAATACATGGATGCCTTAGATGGTGGATTCTGGCAGTATGGTGACCATTCTATACCGGAAGTAGGTGTTACTTATTTTGCAGGCACATTTGTGCGTCACCCATTGGCTATGGCTGCAATGAAAGAGGTCTTGCTGTATCTTAAAAAAGAAGGTAAGCCCCTATATGAGAAACTTAATGCTAAAACACAAAGATTGGTTGACGAAGTAAATGCACACAGTAAAAAATTAGGTTCTCCATTTAAATTAGTAACCTTTGGTTCTTTATTCAAAGGTAAATGGGAAACAGAACCACATTACACTGAATTACTTTTTGCAATGATGCGTTATAAAGGAGTTCACATAATGGATGGTTTTCCATGCTTTTTAACACTTGCCTTTACTGATGCTGATGTTGACTTTGTAGTTTCAAAATTCAAAGAAAGTTTATCTGAGCTCTGTGAAATCGGCTTCATTCCTTCAGATAAAAACAGTGATCATTTTAAAGTCAAGTCTAACGGTCATCTGCAAAATGGTAACGGACAACATCCGCCAATACCCGGAGCTCGTTTAGGGAAGGATGCAAATGGTCAGACAGCATGGTTTATTGCTGATCCGGAGAGGCCTGGAAAATTTCTGCAAGTAAAATAGGAATCAAAATAAAAGTGGTCCTGTCGGGAGTCGAACTCGAATCTCAGGTTCCGGAGACCTGCGTACTATCCATTATACTACAGGACCAAATTAGCGGTTGCAAATGTACAATATTCAGTCTATGCAGTAGCCACAGATGGGTTAAGCATCTTCTGGAAAACGGTATTCGCATCGTTTACAGTTTCAATCTTATAAAAGGTTAAACTCAGTTTTCCTTTATCTTCTTTCATACGACAACGTGATGGATTGCCTTTAACGAAATTGATAATCTGCGTAAACAAATCGCTTTTATACAAACGCGAATCAGGATTGGAAACAAGGTATCCCTTTAATTGCCCATTCTTTAAAATAAGTTTTTCAAAACCTAATGATTTTGCTTTCCATCGTAGTCTGATGGTTTCAAACAACTCCTTAACCTGTTTTGGCACAGGCCCGAATCTATCACGGAGCTGACTTTCAAAAGCACTTAGTTTCTCTTCTGTTTCAACATCATCCAACTCTTTGTAAAGATTCAATCGTTCAACAATATTCTCTACATAACGTGTAGGAATCAAAATTTCAAGATCGGTTTCAATCTGACAATCGGCAACAATCGGTTTGTTATCATCAGCAGGAAATAATTCTTTAAAATCGGACTCACGCAATTCTATCAAAGCTTCGTCTAAGATTTTCTGATACATTTCAAATCCAATTTCAGAAATAAAACCACTTTGTTCGCCTCCCAATAAATTTCCTGCACCACGAATATCCAAATCGCGCAAAGCTACCTGAAATCCCATTCCTAAATCAGAATATTCTTCTATGGCCTGCAGCCTTTGACGTGCCTCTGGCGTTAACACAGTGAGTGGTGGTGCCACCAAATAACAAAAAGCTTTTTTATTGCTTCGCCCTACCCTGCCTCGCATCTGATGCAAATCACTCAATCCAAAATTTTGTGCCTGATTGATGATAATCGTATTGGCATTACTGATATCAATTCCGGATTCGATAATGGTTGTAGCCACTAAAACATCTGCATCACCCTCAATAAAAGTCATCAACACTTCTTCAAGCTGACTGCCGTCCATTTGCCCATGACCTACAACTATTTTTACATCAGGACAAAGTTTCCTGATCATATCAGAAATATCGTGAATATCCTGAACACGGTTGTGAACAAAAAAGACCTGACCTCCACGCGAAACCTCATACATAATTGCCTCGCGTATAACTTTGTCATTAAACGTATGTAACTCTGTTGTTACCGGATAGCGATTAGGTGGTGGCGTGTTGATGATTGACAAATCTCGTGCACCCATCAATGAAAACTGCAGTGTTCTTGGAATGGGTGTTGCCGTTAATGTTAGTGTGTCAACATTTACTTTAAGTGATTTTATTTTTTCTTTACTTGCAACACCGAATTTCTGTTCTTCATCAATAATCAACAAGCCAAGATTACTGAATTTAATATCCTTGCTCAGCAGTCTGTGTGTGCCAATGATAATATCAATTTTACCTGCTGCGAGTTTACGCAGTGTCTCGCTTTGTTGTGCAGTTGACTTAAAACGATTGATGTAATCAATAGTACACGGAAAATCTTTCAATCTTTCGCTAATGGTTCTGTAATGCTGCATTGCCAATATTGTTGTAGGAACTAATATAGCGACTTGCTTACTGTCGTTTACGGCTTTAAAAGCTGCACGAATGGCAATTTCTGTTTTTCCAAATCCAACATCACCACAAATTAACCTGTCCATTGGCGATGCACTTTCCATATCTTTCTTTACATCTCGTGTTGCCTTTATCTGGTCGGGAGTATCTTCATAGATAAAACTTGCTTCCAATTCTGTTTGCAGATAATTATCGGGGGCATAGGCAAACCCTTCCTGAGATTTTCGCTTGGCATAAAGTGCAATCAAATCACGGGCAATATCTTTTACTTTCTTCTTTGTTTTTTGTTTGAGCGATGCCCATGATGTACTACCCAACTTATTGAGCGATGGCGCAGTTCCGTCTTTACCCGTAAATCGCGCTATACGATGCAGACTGTGAATACTTACATATAGAATATCATTGTCTTTATACACCAATCTGATTGCCTCTTGCTGACGGCCATCTATGTTTAATTTCTCCAAACCACCAAATCGCCCGACACCATGATCAATATGTGTTACATAATCACCGGGTTTGAGGCTATAAAGTTCTTTAATGGAAATAGCTTCGTTGCGGCTGTAATTTTTACGAAGTTTAAAACGATGATAACGATCAAATATCTGATGATCTGTAAATAGAGAGACTTTTATATCCAAATCGGTAAAGCCTTTGTTCAAGGAAGTGTAAACAGGATTAAAGTGTATATCGTCACGCTGAATTTCTTTCTTAAAACTTAAATCGTCAAAAATGGCATAGATGCGTTCCACTTGTTTAGCCGAATCAGAAAAAATGTATGACTTAAACTGTTTTTCGCTATTCTCTATTAAATAACCGGCAAGTAAATTGAAATTTTTATTGAACTGTGGTTGTGTTTGTATATTGAATTTTATTCCAACTGCATTCTCATAGAATGCTTTTAAACCAAACTCTACCTGCCTGAAGGCCGTTAGAACAGATTTAATTTCTTCAATAGAATCATAAATAATTTTTGGATCATCACCTTCTTCTGTTTCATCATTTTCAGATGACTGATTTTTAAGCACTGTTAAATTTTCATCAAGGTAACTAAGCGAATAAGAAAGATCACGCGTCCATATTAAAGTATTTTCAGGAAGAAATTTAAAAAACGACTCTGTTACATTCTGCTGCATTTCAGTTTGAATGTTTGGAATGACAGTAACAAAGTGAAGATTCTTTTCGGACAATTGTGTCACCGGATCAAATGAGCGAATGGATTCAATTTTATTACCATCAAACTCTATTCTGAAAGGCAACTCATAGGCATAGGAATAAACATCAACAATACCTCCTCTAATGGCAAACTGTCCCGGTTCAAAAACAAAATCAGTTCTATGAAAATTGTTTTCTGTGAGAAAATCATTTACGAAATCAATGCTTAGATGCTCACCCACACGTGCTTCAATAGTGTTTTTCTCAAGTGCATGTCGTGTTACAACATTCTCTGCAACAGCTTCTGCATACGATACTACAATAAAGGACTGACTGTGCTTATTGATATGACTGAGCACCTCTGTACGCATTTGAATAGATGCATTTTCATGTGCATTCAGTTTAAACGGCTTTCTATAGGAAGAAGGAAAGAAAAATACTTTCTTTCCCGGATTCAGGTTCTCCATGTCGTTGAGAAAATAGGCAGCTTCCTCTCTGTCGGGTAAAATAAAAAGCATTGGGGCAGGTTCATGTTCAAAAGTTGCAGATGCAATAAATGATGAAGCAGAACCGGCAGTACTTTGAAGGTGTGTTTTTGAAGCTTGTTTACCTATTTGCAAAAAGAGTTCCTGTACAGCAGGATGTGCTGTATATTTTTCTTTTAAATCTTTAAGTAAATCCATTCGTAAAAAAACGGAATGCAAAATTAGTTAAAAGTTTGGGTGGAAGATTAAACTGAGTACGTAAAAATATTATCTCAGCTTGGTACGGAAAGGTTTACACTTATCGGTATATTTCTTTGAAAGTGTCCAATTGATAGTGACGCCACCCATCATATACCAGTCTTTATCAGAGGCATTTCCTCTTTGACGTTTTGCATTAATATTTGAGCCGGCAAATATTGTTCTGTCAGAAAGTTCAGCTGCAAGAACACCGTTTGTGTTCCTCAGTTCATTCTGATCGGGATATACTGTACTTACATCATCTAAATAATCGGTATAAGTTCTTCGTGCAATAGCTTCAACAGAAAGAGAAAACCTGTTCGACAATTTAAATTTTATTCCACCACCCATAGGAAAAGCAAACTGCACACGTTTGTATTTTCCAGTTGTGTTAGGTAGTCCACTACCCTGCCCTTCGGTGCCCAGAGGCTGCAAATCGTGCCACGAACCATTGATAAAACCTTGTGGGTTGTGATGAAAGAATGTAACTCCTGCAACCAGATATGGAGCTATTTTAGAAGAGTGTTCCGAAGCAGTCTGGAATGGAAAAAAATTAAACTCAAACAAGGCACTTGCATCCCAAATATCACTCCTGAAAGAAAGATTTCTGTACTGGTTAAAATCCTCCTTGGCTATGGCATCACTTCCTGTTATCTGTCCATAAGTTAAACCTAAACGAAATGACCAAAAACTGTTTAAGCATCGTTTATAATAAAGCCCTGCTGCTGGATTAAAGGCCTCTGGGTTAAAAAGATGTGTGTTTATTTCGCCTTTATAGGAAGCTACACCAAGCAATAATCCTAACTCACTACTTTGTGCTGATGTTTTTTGTGGTTGAAGAACCACGATTGTAAAAAATAAGATTAAAATTTTGCGCATGGCTGAAAAACAGCAATAAAAACGGAAAAATATTCTGAAAATTACATCAGAACATAGGATAATTTACCCTACCCGTTCTTATTTTATAACAAATATTAAACATAGCGAAAACATAGGCATCGTTCCATCTGGGGTCACCACGCTGTTCACCTACATGTGAGTTATCATCATGACTGCGGTCTGCAAGGATTTCAACCAAAGAACCACCTCTGTCATAATAGTAACTTTTGCTTACATCATCAATATAATCAGTAAATGTATAACGCAGACCTAATTCAAGACCTACGCTTATCTGACGGTCAATTGCATATTTTGCTCCAAGTCCTAAAGGAACGCATAACTGTGTTCGCTTATATTTACTTCTCGATGCAACAACACCTTGTCCTTCTGTTCCTAAAGGCTGAAGTTGATACCATTGTCCGTCAAGTTTAGCTTTTGGATTAAAGTGAAAAACGCCAATTCCTAAAAATCCATAAGCAGAGATTTCAACATTTCGCATACCCCTAACACCACGAAGTTTATAGCGGTGTCCGACCTGTTCTTGCAGGAATGAGATTTCGATGTTGGTACTTAATTCAAATATGTTGGATTTAAAACTGAGGTTTCTTTGGTTTCTGAAATGCTCTTTTGTTAATGCATCATCCCCGGAAACTATTCCGTAAGAGAATTTAGAACACCAGGCAAACGTTGGTGAAAGTTTGTAGCGATAGCCAATCATAGCGGCAGGACGTGTCATAGAAAATTCCAAATCTCGGAAGGCATGTGAGCCTACTCTGTTGGCACCTCCAAGTTCACCTAAAAAGTTGGTTACTCCTAGTCCTGCAATATACTCAATACGGTAGGCCTTCCATCGCTTTTTAGCAACTTGTGCATTACCTAAAAATGGAATTAAAATTAAGCCAACAAGCAGTAATTTCTTGTATTTATCGTTCATAAGCCCGGGTGGTTATTGACAAAAATAAACATTTCAAATATTTGCAGGTACAATTATAATATATTCTTACCAATTACGGGCATCAAGCCCCCAATTTAGCTTGTTTCTTAAGGTTTGAAGGAAATTATCGTTATCGAACCGTACCAGATTGAAACTGAAATCCTCCCGTCTGACTGCCAGTTGTACGGATGAATCTATGGTTACTGATCTGGAGTCCAGTGATGCCATAAAATATGGGTTTCGTCCTTCAACTTCCAATGAAACTACATTTTTATCCGATACTACGATAGGACGCACATTAAGGTTATGGGGAGCAATGGGTGTAATCACAAAATTTCCTGATGCAGGTGCAATTACAGGCCCTCCGCAACTTAAAGAATATCCGGTTGACCCCGTGGGGGTGGCAATCAGAAGTCCGTCTGCCCAATAGGAGTTTAGGTATTCTCCATTTAAAAAAGCATGAATTATTATCATTGACGAGCTATCCTTCTTATGAATTGCAAGTTCATTGAGAGCATAAGGCACATCACCAAATATTTCTTTATCGGTTTCTAACCTAAGCATTGCTCTTTTATCGAGTGAATAGTGTCCTTTGAGAATACTGTTTATGGCTTCGGTAATTGCCTCAGGCAATACAATAGATAAAAAACCAAGTCTGCCGGTGTTGATACCCAATACAGGAATGCCTGAATTTTTTACTAGTTTAATGGTGTCCAATATGGTACCGTCACCACCAATGCTGAATAGAAAATCGGCTTTACCTGCTATCTCTGATGAAGTGCTGAATACATGAACATTTTGCATTTCATTACCTGACTTTTTCAAATGACGATACAAGGTTCCATACAACAAAACATCAACCTCATTCTGACGTAATTGCGTCCATACAACATCGAGTGCTGCAAGCACTTTTTCATTTACATTTCTGGCATATACGGCAATTGTCATCGAGCAAAGTTATTAAATTGGTGCTGTAAGGTGCAGAAAAATTCCGGATTTTCCATTTCCGGTAAAGGCAAACTCGCCACGAAGCACCAAATCATAGTAGGTTACAAAGTCAAGTCCTGCACCATAGCTGTAGAGCCATTTGTTTGATAATGGGTTGTTTTGATAGAAGCGTTTGTCGCGAACATACCCTGCATCAAAAAATAAATTAGCATAAAGGGCATATGGTATTCGAGTGAAACTTTGTGGCAAGCCAACAGGAATATTAAATGATTTAGGCTGAATTATGGCGTATTTTACTAAACTTTTAAAAAGTGCAAAATTTTCACCATTGATAACATAGGGATCATAGCCTCTGACTAAATCGCCTCTGTAGCCCAAAGCTATCTGGTTATAAAACGGCACATCATTGTTTCCTGATAATTTACCTTTAAAAGAAAATGCTGTAGCCCATGAATTGTTCAGTTGCCAGAATTTTTTAAAATGTGCTATTATATAGGTTACTGACGGATCGTTATCACTTATGCCAAAACCGTATTTTGTAAACTCAAGACTTAAAAAGTAGCCCTTTAATGGGTAGTTCCTGATATCGCGGGCATCATCTTTATATTCAAAAGAAATTACAGGATAGCTTTCATACTTATGACCACTTACAAAATAATCTCTGTTGAGAGAAAGTAGTGTATCGGAGATAATGTTGTACTGATAACCTCCGGTAAAAGTATAGGTCTTATTGAATCCTTGGCGGTGAATGAATCTTATGTTTGCAATGTATTCCTTTCTCAAAAACTCATTTCCATTTTCAAAATACACCAATTTGTTGTTTTCCAACTTGTAGGGGATTTCACGCATTCTTGTTTGTAAGGCAGTAAACACCAACCCATTATTTTGACTCTTATCAATGCTGGGAATGCTGTACATAAAACCCTGTCTTTGCGAATAACCATATCTAAGCAACAACTTTACATTCTCTCTCCTGCCTCTGAAATTTTCCCAGTTTAAATAAAAACCATAATTGGCTTTTTTCAGATTTTTATCACGCCACCATTCCCAAAAATTACGGTCAACCACTTCGAAAATAGGCACAGGAAAAATATACCAACGCTCAACAACATCTATTATCACATACATATCGTTTCCGATAAGTTGTTTATTGATGCTCACAAAATTAAAAAGTGAAATATTCAATAAGTTCTCTCTACTCTTGGTGATTTTTCTATCCAACTCATCAACAGTCATTGTTTGTCCCTGACTGAAGGCTAACTCGCGTTGAATGACAGAATAGCGTGTTACTTTATTCCCTGTAACAACAATCTGTCTTATATAGATTGTATTTGTATCTACTTGTAGAGAATCTGAAGCAAAACTGCAAAAACAAAATACAAAAAACAGATTTATTAAAAATGCGCTTTTAAACATTAAGGTATGTCATAAATGCCTGATAACGGTCTTCTAAATCAGTTGGCAAATCGCTTGTCTGATATGATGCCACAACATTATAGTCCATTCTGTAAAACCCTGCAAGAACCCGCGACAGATCAAGTTTATCAACCTTTAAGGTAACTTCAAAAATATCGCTGTCCGGAAGTTGATTGACTGATGAACTTAAAATTAATGCTCCATTAGATTCTGTAATTCTGGCAATTTCCTGCATGGAATAATTTTTCCGTTCAACATTCAGAATAATGATACCACCAGGTGTTTTAACTGAACTGTTTTGTGCAAAACAATCTATAATATCCACCAAGGTAAGAAGTCCACGATAATTACCTTCTTTACTGATAACAGGAACAATATTCAGACCTTTTACGGTAACTAATTCCAATGCATCATAAATATATTGCGTCTCAAAAATGTAAACATTCTGGTATTCCAATTCACAATCTGCAAGCACCTTTTCTTTATCTTCAATCTTTTTCAGATCGTTTTCGGTTACAATGCCTTTGTATTTTATGCCATCAACAACTGGCAGGTGATTCAAATTAAAAGCCTGCATCCATTGCAAGGCTCTGACTACGGTGTCGGAACTTTTTAATGGTGGAATAAAATCTTTAATATAAGCCTTTGTGTTCATGAATATTTCTTCCCAAATCGAATCTGCCGGCAAACATAGTACATTTGTCTCACATTTACAGAGTATATGACAGCATGTAAACTAAGTGTCAACATTAATAAGATTGCCACATTGCGCAATGCCCGAGGCGGAAATATTCCCAATGTGGTTAAAGCAGCTTTAGATATTGAACGTTTTGGTGGCGAAGGAATAACTGTTCATCCACGCCCTGACGAAAGACATATCCGCTATCGTGATGTTTATGAGCTTAAAGAATGTGTTACCACAGAATTTAATATTGAAGGATATCCTTCGGAAGACTTTTTGAAATTGGTTATGTTGGTAAAGCCACATCAGGTTACCTTGGTGCCCGATTCGCCAGAGGTACTAACTTCCAATGCAGGCTGGGATGCTATTCGTGAGCAAGCATTTTTAAAAAAAATTGTTGATGAGTTAAAACAAAAAGGTATGAGAGTATCTCTTTTTATGGATACAGACATAAAACAAATAAATGCTGCAGCAACCGTTGGTGCAGACAGAATCGAACTCTATACTGAACGCTATGCATCAGAGTTTGAGAAATCGCCACAACAGGCAATTGCTGATTATCAAAAAGCAGCAACGCATGCTGCCACATTAAACATTGGTGTTAATGCAGGGCACGATTTAAATTTGCACAACCTTAATTATCTTATAAAAAACATTCCGCAGATTGTTGAAGTTTCAATCGGTCATGCTTTGATTAGTGATGCTTTGTACTTTGGTTTACAAAATACAGTACAAATGTATAAGCACCAAATAAAATCTGCACGTTAATGCCAAGAACATGTTTTCTGTTTATATTGCTTTTCGTCACTGTAAACTGTCAGGCTCAGTGGCTGAAACTAAAGACTAACATCTCGACAGAAGATAATTTATATGATTCAATTGTTGCTATTATTACTGATGAGTCCGGAAATGTAAACCGCTTGAAAATATCAAAGGAATACACATTTAAGCTTAAACTAAACAACCACTATCAAATCACATTTATAAAACCTGATGCCGTAGCCTATAAATTTGAAGTCAACACGCACCTTTCGGTTGAATCTGGTAAGACAAATTACACCTGTAAAACTGCTATATTTTTGGAAAAATCAAACCCTGATGATGCTAAAGCACAAAAAGAAAAAGCCTGTAAAACAAGAATGACTATTAGCTTTCATAAAGATAAAAAAGCATTTTCTAATTAATTTAAATTCCTAAAACAGCTTTCAATCTTGAATAGCCTTGCTTGCTCAATGGAACTTTCTGTCCGTTTTTAAGCAATGCAATGTGTGATGTTTTTTCATATTGCTCAATTCGGGTAATGAGACTAAGGTTAACGATATAGCCCCTGTGTACACGAAGAAATCGTGCACTGTCAAGTGTGTTTTCATAATACGACATGGTTTTCTTCTTCAACCTAAAGCCATTCTGTGTATGTATTTTTACATAATCATCATAAGCTTCAATGTAAACTACATCATCAACAGGAATAATTGTAATCTTACTTCCATCCTTTACAACAATACGATTTTTTTCATCGGGTAGAATATTGCTTTCTGCATTAACTAAATCCATTGCAGGTGCATTACTATTTGCTCCCAAAAATTTAGAGACTGCCTTATTAAAACGCTCTTCGCTGTATGGTTTCAAGAGGTAGTCAATGGCATGTGCTTCAAAAGCTTTTATTGCATAACTATCAAATGCTGTTGTAAAAATCACACCTGGTGGGTTCTCAATCAACTCAAGCATTTCAAAGCCATTAATCTTAGGCATTTGTATGTCCAAAAAAATCAGTTGTGGTTGAAATTGCTGAATAGCTTTCAATCCTTCAAACCCATCATTACATTCCTGCACAACATCAATATTTGGAAATGCCTTAAGATACTCTAATACAAGGCCTCGAGCAAGAGGCTCATCATCAATTATAATTGCTTTAATCATATTTGAGGGATGTTTATTTGTGTAAGGAAAACATTTTCACCTTTTTCTGTTTTGAGTAAATCGTTGCGTGCATAAAGCAGATACAATCGTCTTTGCACTGCGTCAAGGCCGAAGCCGGTACCTTTTTGTGATGCAGCAGTGTCCGGATCAAAAGGGTTGGTAACAACCAGCTTCAAATGACCTTCATTACAAGCAACCTGCAATGATATTGCTACCTGACCGGTGGTGTCATAGAGGCCAAATTTAATGGCATTCTCCACAATAGGCTGTAAAATCAGCGGGGGCACCAGCATATTCAAACAGTTTTCAGGTATTTCCATTTTAGTAACCAATCGGTGCCCAAAACGGACTTTCTCGATTTCAAGATAGATTTTAAGATGGTTTAATTCGTCCTGAAGCGTTATCTGTTTCTTATTATCTCTTTGTAAAGTGCCCCGTAAAAATTCTGAAAGCTGCAATACCATACTTCTTGCTTTTGCAGGTTCACTGCCTATTAATGCATTTATAGAATTCAGGCTGTTGAATAAAAAATGCGGCTGTAGTTGCAATCGCAATCCGGAAAGCTCTGCATCTTTCATCAGGCTGACAGTATCATTATTATGTGCTTCTAATTTTTTGTGTTCCTGTATATTTACCTGTAAACCATAAATAACAGTTACCAAAAGATTCATCAATAAAAACCATGCAAAACGAACCACCATTGATGAGTCAAGAAAAGCTAAATACTTTACATCGTCAACATTTAAGTACGTTAGTACCAACCCTGAAATAAAAACAGAAATCAGCGATAAGGCAATATTCCACAATATCACAAAAAACCGGTTTCCTATTTTTTGAAATTTATTGAATGCAAAATAGGTGCTACACGAAGTAAAAAATAATAAAAGCAGCATCACTGTACTGTCGGCAAAAGACAAGTACCAGCCGAAACCAAACTGATGCACCACTGCTGCCACAAAAAAGTACCAGCAAAGCCACCAAACAATCCGGTCACTTGAATTTTTTAATTTCTCAATAATCATTATTCATCAGGCAAACAGAAGTGATTGTGTTTGAAGCGTCAGTGCTTTTCGTTTAACAAAATCTATAAACGATTCTGAGTCTTCTTCTATAACTTGCGAATATACAACAGAACCATGCTCGGGTGATTCAACAGGTGTAATATCTGCAACATCAATCATTTTCCATGTAACAGGATTCTTTTTATCATTAATAAACTCATGTTGTTTTTCTGCTCCTATTGCACGTGCTTTCAAATAAGCATCGGCAATAGTTTGTGCTTTAATAATTAAAAGCTGCTCATCAAACTGATTATTTTTACTTCCACTGATAACTATCTGATAAATTACTTTCGCTATATAATACATTTCAATTTAGTTTAGAAAACAAAAAAATTAAAAATTAATAACTATTAATGTCAATGCCTCCGAAGACAGTGGTACCTCGTAATATGAGTACCTTCTTTTCATCGGTTAATGTTGCATTGCGCAACGGGCGTTTATCTTCAACACTTCCTAACACTGCGGCAATTTCTGATTTTATCTCCCAATGTGCCGGAACAATAAGCTTTGTTCCTCCAAAAACCTGATTCACTTCCAACTCTACCCTACCTTGGATATCTGCTTGCATAAAATTAATTTCTGCACCACCAAACACAGCCGATACTTCGCCCCCTTTAAAGTCTTTACTTATGATGTTTTTTTTTATACTTCCGAAAACTGCAACTGCTTCCAGAAAATCTTCTCCTGATGGCGGGATATTAGTGTAGTTTCCATATTGACCTTGTGGATTTTGCGGACGAAACCTTCCTCGTCTGCAGGCTCTGCGAAAACGGCTAGAAGGCTTAACAATAACAAACAAACCCAATAAAATGATGACAACAGGCCAGATAAAATTTCTATATTCAAAAATAGGAAAACTGTTACGTATCAAAAATAATCCGCCAATAAGTACCAACACCATCCATGCCATATTTCGGAATGCATGTTTTATACCCAGAAAAATTCCTACAACTATCAATATCATTGGCCATGAAAAAATCCATGACGGAAAATAAATACCGGCTTCTCTGGCAAACAATAATGCACCAATACAAATAATTATCAAGCCGCCAAATATTTTACCACGCTGATTATCTTTTTCAAATCTGCGCCATACATCTTCTCTTACGTCTTCAATTCCTGATTTATCTTTTTGATTTTCCATTTTATTACTTCTTTATGAATTATAGGACAAAGATATGTTGCCCTCACAGCAAGTTCACAGTCTTAATAGGTCTATAGCATCAATAAACTCAGTAAACAGAAAAAAATATCGGTAAACGGTAGTTGGTTGTCGGTAAAAGAAAAATGTTTAAGCAGCCCCATGCTATTAGCTGAGACAATAAACTCTTTTCACAAAAAAACTATGAATTCTAAACCTTTGCTGTTTGTAATGCTTCAATGTATGACGGAAACATTTCGCGCCACACCGGCCAGTCATGGTTGGCACCGGGGCGAAGATCGAGCCAATGAGCCATACCTTTCTTAGTCATAATTTCCGAAAGACGTTTGTTCTGTGCAATACAAAAATCATGTTCGCCTACGCCAAGAACTATTCCCATCTTAAACAAATGCTCGTTATCCAAATCGGGCAAATAATCCGGTGGGTTATTGAAATAAACATTGTCATCGTAAAAACCGTCAAGATGCATTTTAATATCAAAAGCTCCACCCATACTGAAAGTGTGTGCAACAACTTCAGGATGACGAAATGCAAAGTTTATAGCTTGATAACCGCCAAAACTACATCCGGCAGTTATTACTTTTTCATGCGCGGTTTCTTTTTGCGCACGACTTACAACTTCTTCTAAAATCATCTGATCGTATAAGATATGATTTCGCACACGGTCAGAAGGATGAATGTGAGTGTTATACCAACTCATCTCATCAATGCTGTCAGGACAATAAATTTTAATAAAGCCATCATTGATATAAGTTGCCACACTTTCAATTAACTTGAAATCGCGGTTTTGATAGTGCCTTCCCATACTTGTTGGAAATGCAATTACAGGAATACCACTTTCTCCGAAAATGAGCATTTCAAAATCGCGACCAATGATTGGCGAATAATATTTTATTGATTCTTCTCTCATCACACAAGTTTTTTTAAAGTTAATAATCTACCAGATATGTACACGCTCATTTTCCGGAAGGAAAATTTTATCTCCTGCTTTTACATCAAAAGTAGCATAAAATTCCGGCATATTCACCAAAGGGCCAATAACTCTGAATTTAGCCGGTGAATGCACATCAGTAAGCACTCTTGTTGCTAATGCTTCCGGACGCATGTTTACCATCCATGCATAGGCATAGCCGAGAAAAAAACGTTGCATAGGATTAAGCCCTGCTATTGTTTGATTTTCTTTAAACTGCTTGGTTTGTTTGAATGCTTCAAGACCCATTGCAACACCGCCAATGTCGGCAATGTTTTCACCCTGTGTCATATCACCATTAATATACAAACTATCAATCACAAGATAATGATTGTATTGATTTACAACGGCACCTGTCTTTGCATAAAAACGAATGCTGTCTTCAGTAGTCCACCAGTTATTTAAATTTCCAAACTGATCGTACTTGCTTCCCTGATCATCAAAACCATGGGTGAACTCATGACCAAATGTGCTTCCTCCAATGATGCTGTAGAGAATTGCATCGTCAGCTAATGTTTTCTCATAGCCAGGCACTGTAATATTGCATGCGGGAACAACAATTTCATTATTGGATGGATTGTAGTAGGCATTATATGTTTGTGGCGTCATACTCCACTCTGTTCTGTCCACAGGTTTTCCATATTTGTTTTTCATATAGTCGAAATGCCAGGCATTGGCGCGTATCACATTTTTCACATACGATGTTCTATCAACTTCCAAAGCACTCATATCTTTCCACTTATCGGGATAGCCTACTTTCATAATCATGGCATCGAGCTTTGCAATTGCTTTTGTTTTTGTGGCATCACTCATCCAGTCAAGACTGCTTATACGTTTGCGATAAACTTCTTTTACAGCATTACCTATTTCCATCAACTTTTCTTTAGTTCCTTTTGGAAGATATTGCTCCACATAAATCTGTCCTACCAACTCACCCAGTTGCCCATCGGTGTCCTCAACTACCCTCTTCCATCTTGGGCGTTGTTCCTTTACGCCATTTAATAATGTCCCATAGAAACTAAAATTCTGTTTTTCAATCTCAGTATTTAAGTAAGGTGCAAGTCCACGTAATAAATGCCAGCGCAAATAATTTTTCCAGATTTCAATTCCAAACTGTTGTGTGGCAAGATTGAGACAAGTAAAAAATTCGGGCTGACCAACAATAACCGTATCAGGCATATTCATTCCTAAACCACTGAAAAATGTCTGCATCGGCACAAACTTCAACTTCTCTTGCAACTCTTTTACTGATGTCTTGTTATAATTCTTAAATGGATCACGCAAATCTTCCATCTTACGGCTGACTTTTGCCAACGCTAACTCTACTGAGTAAACGTCAGCAGCGGCATCGGTTGCTTTCTTTTCATCATAGCCGCTCAACTCAAACATCTTCTTTAAATGTTCAGGATATGCCTCTCTGACTTTCTTTGTTCTTTCATCGTTATTAAAATAATAATCGCGATCAGGCAAGCCCAATCCACCTTGCGATAAGAAAACAGCATTCTTTGAGCTGATCATATCGTCAGAGTTTACATAAAAACCAAAAAGTGGCGAAGCAGAAATTCTATGAAAATGTGCTGCCACCATCATCACATCGTCAAATGATTTTATCTGTTCTATTTCTGAAAAATATTCATGCAGTGGTGCAATTCCGGCCTTGTCAATACTGATGGTATCCATACCGCTATAATAATAATCACCAATTTTTTGCTTTAGGCTCCCTTTGTCATTTGTATTTCCGGCAGCCGTTTGACAAATCTGTAAAATTGTTGCGTTGATGGTGTCGTTAATAGTCCTGAAAATACCATTGCTACGTTCACTTGCAGGAATTGGATTTCGGGCAAACCATCGTCCATTTGCAAACATAAAAAAATCGTCACCGGGACGAATACTGCTGTCAATGTGTTGTACCAACTCATCATGAGTTTGTACAGGTGTTTTTGAATTATTACATGCAACAGCAACTATTGCAACAGTTAATAAAGTAATTGATAACCGCATGGATATAAATTTAGGCTGCGAATATAGCTAACTACGCAAAGATTTTATAGAAAAGAATAAGTTAAATAAGATTCTTCATATTTAAATAAAAGCTAATTTAGAGGCATAAAAATAACAGAATATGAAAATACGCTACACATTCTTGTTAATCTTATTTGTCATTAACACATCAAATACATTTGCATGGTGGAACGACATTTTAGTTTACAACGGCAAACCGGTTGCACAACATAGTTTGGCAGCAAAGAGTAATGGCACCTTATATCTTGCAGTGCCTGACAGCAGTGCTGGCATGTATTCCATTCAGTTACTAAAATCAACCAACGATGGAAACACGTGGCTTCCTGTAAGTAATACAACAGGACCAATGGCAACCGCTATAACTAAAACAAAAATGGTGCGAACAGGCAGTGATAGCGTTTATTGTTTGTATAGCACAACTGCCGGTGTGTATTTATTAAATGTAGAAACCGGTGTTATTGGTGCATTTACTTCTTCTGCGGTTGCAGATTTTGATGCAGCAGGTTCACCGGCAGGCAATGTAATTTATTTGTTTGTTAATGAACCCTTAAACTTCACTATAAAACGTTATACAACATTAGATGGTGGATTAACCTGGGGCGGTAGCACGGCAACAGTAACATCGTCCGGACAAACACCTAAAGTATATATGTCAGGTACTCGATTGATATTAAATTATTATGGTCCTGTAAACGGAGATCCTTCTACTTCTAAAATCAGAGCAGCCACTTATGATGAAAGTGTTCCGGGTACAATAGGTGCAGCAGCTTTTATTGATATTGTCACTAATACCGCTGTAAAAAAGAAACAGTTCAAGTCAGTTTACAATTTTAATATTGTTTGGTTTTTCTTTACAGAAGGCGACACTTCACAAGTAATAAAATGTCGTATTAGTACAGATAATGGAAATAATTATGGAGCCGAACAAATAGTTGCCGGTAATAATGGTTTTAGCAACTACAATTTTGATGCCTGTCACTATGAGTTTTTTGGTGCCTGGGGTTGTTATTTAACTTACTATAATTCCAATGCCACACTACCTCCCACACCTTTTCCAATGATGTTTACCAATGCCTCGTTGAGTACGCCATCTGCTTTCAGCACTCCTGTTGCTTACAGTGATTTTAATGTTGTTGATACACCTTCCTATCATTTACCTGCAATTACTGCATTTTCCGGAACTACCAATGATGTTGGTGTAGCATGGATTGAAAACAGCGGTAATGGAAATTGGGTTTACTTTGACAGGATGAGTGCTTCAACAGGAATTCGCGATATTACAGATGATGGGTTTATTTCCGGAATAATATTCAATTCTGATGAACTAAATATTCGTTTTGTTGAACAGCTGAAAAACAAAACTGTAATTCAACTATCTGATGTTACCGGAAAAATAATTTTCCAAACAATTACAGATTTACAAGAAAATTTTATTGCTGTAAAAACACCACCACTAACTGCCGGTGTTTATTTGCTTCATGTTAGTGATGGAAAACATGCTGTAACAAAGAAACTTCTATTAAGTAAGTAATCAATCTTTGCTTAAGACTTTAAAATAGTTTCCTGTATCATTGCCTCTACTGAATCCCAACGAGTCTATAAAGCGAATATGTCCTGCATGATTGAGATTATTATATGTGATTTTTTTCAATCCGTTTTTGATTAAGAAATCTTTCTCCAGTTCGAATAAGAATTTTCCAACTTTATAATCTCTGTACTTTGGAATGGTATAATTCAGTTTTACAGTAGCATTACCATCTTCAGATACATCGGCAATAAAAATATTGGCTACTGTCATGTCACGAAAAACAATAATGGCAAATGACGAAGTTTTATGAATTTCAAATTTCGGAAAATACTCCAATATCTCTTTCTTGTTTCGCTCTATAAATCGTGCAGTTAACGGATCGCTTTCATTAACAGGAATAACATCAAAGGCTTCTTTGCTTTTATAAAGCTGAATTATCTGATAAATATTGATAACCATCAGAATTGCATTGGCAATAATAACAGGCATTGCATTGATAAGAAATCCGTATATAATAAATGCAATTTGCCCTGCAAGATTATACCATCTGAATTTAAAAGCATTGCTCATCAGCAATGAAACAGCCAAAAACGCTGATGCCAGATATCCGATAAATACAATCATAATATCAATTTGAATTTTTAAAAACAGAAATTGTAATTACTTAACCGACCTACGACAACCATTTATTCTGTTGTACTAACAGAAACAAGGATTCACAGTTAAAAAATAAAGAAATATTAATGCTGTTCGAGGATTACTGAATTTCCCAAACTTCATTTCCACGCAAAAGTTTATTAAGATCTCCCTTACCTTTTGAAGAAATAACTGCTTCAACCTGTTGCAGCAAATCATCTTCATAGCAACTTCTTTCTTCTCTATAAAAAATACCAAATGGGCGTGGAAAATGACCTTCATTAGCGGGGTTATCAAAGAAACGTGCTAAAATTCCTGACTTCACTCTGTCGTACATATCATGTATCCATAGGTCGTTTGTGCTGATTCCCTTTTCTGCATGATTAACGATGACAGGTTTAAATCCATCAAGTTTTATTCCAAGTTCACCATTCTGGCCAAACACTAAAGGTTTGCCATGTTCAACAAAAAGTGCTTCTTGTTTTTTAGACGCTTTTTCTGTAAACACTTCAAATGCACCATCATTAAATACGTTGCAGTTCTGATAAATTTCAAGGAAAGAAGTTCCCTTATGCATTGCCGCTTGACGGAGCATCTCTTTTAAATGTACAGGGTCGCGATCCATGCTTCGTGCTACAAAAGTTCCATCGGCACCCATTGCCAACGCTGCCGGATTAAATGGATGATCAATAGAACCGAAAGGTGTTGACTTAGTTACTTTACCTGCTTCTGATGTTGGCGAATACTGACCTTTTGTAAGTCCATAAATCTGATTGTTAAACAACAGAACATTCACATTAAAGTTTCTGCGCAGCAGATGTATAAAGTGATTTCCACCGATAGACATAGAATCACCATCACCGGTTACAATCCAAACACTAAGGTCTTTGCGTGCAGCTTTTAGTCCGCTGGCAATGGCTGTTGCTCTTCCATGAATAGAGTGCATACCATACGTTTCCATATAATAAGGAAAACGTGATGAGCATCCGATACCGGAAATAAAAACTATCTGTTCGCGTGGCAGGCCCAACTCCGGAATTACAGTCTGTACCTGCTTTAGTATTGAATAATCGCCACAACCCGGACACCAACGTATATCCTGATCGGTTACTAAATCTTTTGAAGTAAATAACGGTGTGGGCGTTGTTGCAGTTGCTTCCATAAAAATACTATCTATTAAAAACTGATTAAAATTTTACTTTTTATTATTTCATTAATTCAACAATCTTTTCCTTAATTTCAGTTGCGGAAAACGGTATTCCCATTACTTTATTAAGGCTGATTGCAGGTATCATAAATTTATCTCTTACAACTCTGGAAAGTTGCCCCATGTTCATTTCAGGCATCAACACTTTGTCATATTTGAACAACATTTCACCGAAATTCTTTGGGAATGGCTTGAGGTAGGTAAGATGTGCATGCGCCACATCATATCCTTCGCTGCGCGCCATCTGACAAGCCGTTTTAATTGCACCATAGGTGCTTCCCCAACCTACAACAAGTAGTTTACCTTTTTCCGGTCCACTGTCTAACTGTTGTAAAGGAATGCTATCTGCCACTTTCTCTACCTTAGCTTCACGCATTTTAACCATAAACTGATGGTTTTCGTTGTCGTAGCTGATATTTCCGGTTTCATGTTGTTTTTCAAGACCACCTATGCGATGCTCTAAACCTTTTGTACCGGGTATTGCCCATGGTCGTGCTAACTTTTCATCACGTTTATAAGGAAGAAAATGCTCTCCATTTTTTTCAGTTGCATATTTCACTTTGAATTCCTTTAACTGATCGGCAGTAGGAAATTGCCAGGGTTCAGCACCATTAGCTATATAACCATCAGAAAGAAAAATAACTGGAGTCATATATTCAATAGCTATGCGGCAGGATTCATAAATTGCGTTAAAACAATCTGCCGGTGATGACGATGAAATTACCGGAATGGGTGCTTCTCCATTTCTGCCATAAAGTGCCTGCATTAAGTCACTCTGTTCTGTCTTAGTTGGCAATCCGGTTGAAGGGCCTCCACGTTGAACATTAATAACCACCAATGGAATTTCAAGCATTGTTGCCAGTCCCATAGCTTCGCCCTTTAATGCTATACCGGGACCTGAAGATGATGTAACCCCTAAAGAGCCACCAAATGATGCACCTATTGAAGCACATACTGCAGCTATTTCATCTTCAGCCTGAAAAGTCTTTATTCCAAAACTTTTGTATTTTGACAACTCATGTAAAATGTCTGATGCAGGTGTGATAGGATAAGTACCAAAAAATATATCTACACCGGCTTTCTGTGCAGCGGCAACCAATCCAATTGCTGTTGCCTGATTTCCCATGATGTTACGATAAACACCGGGTTTCATCTTTGCAGGCTGAACAGTGTATCGTGTACGGAAAGTTTCTGTTGTATCACCATAGTGATATCCTGCTTTCAATACTTTGATATTTGCATCGAGGATTGCTTGTTTTTTACCAAATTTTTCTTCCAAAAATTTGATACTGTTGTCGAGTGAACGGTTGTACATCCAATAGAGAAAACCAAGCACAAACATGTTTTTGGCACGGTCTATCTCTTTAGTACCTAAGCCCGAATCAACCAATGCTGCACGGGTCATTTTAGTGACATCAATCACTATAAGATTATACTTTTCTAACGAGCCATCTTCAATTGGATTCTGACCATCCGGATATTTTGCAAGTCGCAAATTCTTTGGGTCAAACCCATCGCTGTTGGCAATGATAGTTCCTGTGTCTTTAAGATTTTTCAGATTTACTTTTAATGCTGCAGCATTCATAGCCACAAGCACATCACATTTATCTCCCGGAGTAAAAATATTTACACTACCAAAATGTAACTGATAGCCCGAAACACCTGCAACTGTTCCTTGTGGGGCACGAATTTCTGCCGGAAAATCAGGAAATGTACTTAGGTCATTTCCAAACAGTGCGGCTGTGTTGGTAAATTGCGTTCCGGTTAACTGCATTCCATCACCGGAATCACCGGCAAATTTTATGATTACCTGATCTAATACCTCGTTTGTCTTGCTCATTTTAATAAAATTACTGAACACAAAAGTAAAGGTTTATTTGCTAAGCGAGGTATTCTATAAGATGATTTTTTACACCATCAGCATAACGTTAAAAACGATAACCTACACTCAGACTCAACAGATTATAAAAGCCCATATAAAAAGTTTCGGAACGGGAGTCTACATTACTTTCAATAACTTTAATATCATTCTTCTTTCTCACACTATAATGATAGAGTGCCGGAGCAATTTTAGTTGACAAAACAAACTGGCTAACAGGAACATAATACACTCCAACGGCAAAGGCAAGACCGGTATTGTGATAATTACGTAATGCACCATTGTCATAAGCAGTCTTATTGACTATATGAAAAAGAACCGGCCCGTAAATGAGTCCGGCAGTAGGGTTTTTAGATCCGGCCAGAAATCCGATATGAAAGCCATATCTTGTTACACCACCTTTGGCTGGTGCCAAAAAATTAATGCCTGCAAATGCACGGATACGCTGTCCGGCAACAATAGAATATGTCAAACTTTCGTGAAATAAAAAATTCTGATCGGGTACCTTAGAAAAATTAGGAACTAACCTGCTGATGGTAACATCTAAACCATGCATATGATTCGTGTTACGATATCGCTGTGCAGAACAAGTGAGGACACTCACAGTTAGAGCTAACAAGTAGTATAAACTTTTCAATTACCGGCAAAAAAAAATCTCAGCAAAGATGCAAAAATCAACTGTTTCTTTGATAAGAAGTAAGATTATATGTGCTTAGAAAACAAAAACTACTTATTTAAATACTATTTTTGCTTTTTCAATTAGCTCTCCTCTATATCCGCCATCAGCAATAAGCAGTTTAATGCCCCACATGGTTTT
>Ga0138256_10001022_pt1 | contig 30041 bp, 29 predicted proteins | sample KNB2016incub_MG_FD_105486 | JGI IMG/M metagenome (GOLD analysis project Ga0138256, IMG submission 105486) | Active sludge microbial communities from wastewater in Klosterneuburg, Austria - KNB2014incub_MG | ecosystem: Engineered > WWTP > Activated sludge > Unclassified | place: Austria... | reverse complement strand
GTGCTCCTTGGCGGTGTCGTCGGCGCTGACGCCCATAGCGGTCTGGTGGTACACGTCGGTGAGGCCGTCCTTGCCGATGCCGTCGATCAGCTGGCCGTTGCCGAAGCGGTAGCCGTAGCGGGCCTGCTCCAGATAGAAGGGCGTGCGGCTCATATTCTCCATGCCCCCGGCCACCGCCACTTCGGCATCGCCCAGGAGGATGTCCTGCGTGGCCATCATCACGGCCTTCATGCCGCTGGCGCACACCTTGTTCACCGTGGTGGCGCGCACCTTGTCGGGCAGCCCAGCGAATTTGGAGGCCTGGCGGGCGGGGGCCTGACCCAGGTTGCCTTGCAGCACGCTGCCCATGATCACCTCATCCACAACATCCGGGGCTACCCCAGCGCGCTCCACGGCGGCCTTCACGGCGGTGGCGCCGAGTTGGGTGGCGCCTACTTCGGCCAGGCCACCACCAAAACTGCCGATGGGGGTGCGTACTGCGGAAACGATGACGACTTCGCGGGACATGGGCTCTTGTGTTTGAGGCCGCGAATTTAGCCCCCCTTCAAGAACCGCTGTGCGTCTATATTTGCCGCCCCGAAACGGGACCGTTCTTTATCTATGCGACACCCGGAGAGGTGGGTGAGTGGCTTAAACCAGTAGTTTGCTAAACTGCCGTACGGGTTAAACTGTACCGGGGGTTCGAATCCCCCCCTCTCCGCCAAGGAAGCCGCGGTGCCGAAGGCACCCGGCTTTTTTGTTGGAGAGAAGCCAAGCGTAGCTTGAAGCTTCTCTCCAATAAAAAGGCCGGCGAGCGGGGCGAGCAGCGGCTTCCTTGAAGCTTCCCCCCTTGGGGATAGCGCGCCTCGCGCAATCCCCGATCAAGGGCGAGAAGACAAGGGAAGCTTGAAGCTTCTCGCCAACAAAAAGGCCGGTGAGCGGAGCGAGCAGCGGCTTGCTTGAAGCTTCTCCGCCGTCCGGCGGAATAGCGTGCCGCGCGCGATCCCCGAAATCAGCAGCGGCTTTCTTGAAGCTGGATCCTGCGAACAAAAGGCCTACGCCGGGAAGCGCCGAAGGCGCTGCTCCCGCATGGTCCACGCTGCAAGCGCGGACCGGCACCCGTGGACCACCTGCAAGGACTACATTCGCGGCCCGTTGCTCGGGGCGTAGCGCAGCCCGGTTAGCGCACCTGGTTTGGGACCAGGGGGTCGTGTGTTCGAATCACACCGCCCCGACGAGACGGAAGGGCTGGCCATGCGCCGGCCCTTTTCGTTCCGACTTTTGCCCCAGAGGCCCCGTAGCTCAGTGGATAGAGCAGCTGCCTTCTAAGCAGCCGGTCGTAGGTTCGATTCCTACCGGGGTCGCAACGATGCTTGCGGCCGTTCCTTGTGGGACGGTCGATGGTGTGGATCTGACCGGGACCGCGGATCATTAGACCTCTTTCGCATTTCAAATGACGCGATAAAAGCAGTGTCACCGTGAGCCCGTCGAACCGGTGAGCTTGCCGAACCGTTGGCGGGCTCACCGTGACACTCTCGGGGAATCAGGAAAGAGGTCTATTGCCTCGCTGAAGGGCCGTTATTCCCGCCCAGAGCCGCCTTTCCGGCGGCCGCTCCCGGGCTATACGCGGCCGATACGCCGGGGATGCCTCATTTCATCGGGTCATCGGGCCACTGGTCGGCGCTCCCCGGCAGACGGTCGAATTGTTCGTTCGTTGGAACGCCCGGAAGCCCCGGAATAACGCGCGTTCCGCCAGTTTCGCGGCCGCTGGATCACGAACCCGGCTTCAGGACACATGCGCACCCTCCTTCGTCTCTCCCTCGCTACCGTCACGCTACTGCTCTCCACGCTGGCACAGGCGACCATCTACTACGTATCGCCAACGGGCAACGACAACAACAACGGCACGTCGCAGAGTACGCCCTGGCGCACGATCGATCGTGTGAACCAGAGTACCTACTCGATCCAGCCAGGCGATCAGGTCCTTTTCCAACGCGGTGGCGAATACCGTGGGGAGATCATCTGGGGCGTATCGGGCACCTCTGCGGCCCCCGTGACCTATGGCGCTTACGGTTCCGGCAACGCCCCGATCATCAACGGGGCCAAGCTCGTTACCGGTTGGACCGTGCACTCGGGCAATATCTACAGGGCGCAAGTGGGCATGCGCGTGGATTACGTGTACATCGGCGGCACGCGCGCCACGCTGGCCCGTACCCCCAACACGGGCTGGTACCGCAACAGCAATGGCCAGAACAACACGATGACCAGTTCCAATATCACGCAGTCGAGCGGCCATTTCACGGGCGCCCGCTGCATCCTGCGGAGCACGGCCAGCAGCGTGGACACCCTGCGCATCACCAACCACAGCGGCAGCACGCTCACCTTTGGGAACAACCCCACCAACAACAGCATGGGGCAGGACGACTGGGGCTTCTTCGTGGAGAACAAGCTGAACCTGCTGGATGCGGCCGGTGAGTGGTTCTACGACAAGGGCACGGGCTACCTCTATCTCTGGGCCCCGGGCAATGCCAACCCCAACAGCCTCACCGTGGAGGCCTCGGTGTACGAGAGCGGCGTCAATTGCTACTGGCAGCGGCACTACGGCACCATCCAGAATCTGCATTTCCGCTACCAGCGTTACGCCGGGGTGCTCAACGGCGAGGCCGACCACGTTACGGTGACCGGCTGCACCATGGAGGATGTCTATTACGGCATCCGCAGTTATGGCAGCTACGGCAACTACAACAACAACACGATCCGCCGCACCTACGCCAGCGGCTGCCTGATGATCGACAACAACTCGGTGTTCGAGAACAATACCCTGACGGACATCGCCCTGAACATCGGGATGGGCGAGAACTCCTGGGGCTATTTCGGCATCCGGGGCATCGGCCAGAACAACACGATCCGTGGTAACCGCTTCACCAACGTGGGCTACATCGCCGTTGTCGCCGATGGCAACCACCTGATCGAGAAGAACGTGATCAGCAACTACACCACTGCGCTCAACGACGGTGGGGCCATCGCCTTCGACAACGCCAACGGCATGGTGATCCAGGACAACATCTGCAGCGATGCGATCGGCGGCCTGGACGGGTCCAGCACCGTGCTCCCGCACTACCAGCACCTCGGCGTGGGGATCTACTTCGGGAACACCAACATCACCAACACCACCGTGCAGCGCAACACGGTGTACAACGTGCCGGGGGTGGGCATCAACGTGGACCACTGCATGAACAGCGTCAACCTGAAGATCAAGTACAATACGTTGTTCAACTGCGGCATCGGCATGTCGGTGAGCGACTACTCGACCACCAATGGCCCATACGCCGTGCCCCCGTATTACGTGGCCAACTACAACGACGAGTATACGGGCAATCAGATCCACTGCCTTACGGAGGACCAGTACTGCATGCGCTTCTTCAACTGCCACAGTGCGAGCCCCGTGGACTTCGGGACCTTCACGAACAACCGCTACTTCAATCCGTACGATGAGATGTGCATCTACCTGCACAATATCTACGCGGGGGGGTACAAATGGTACTCGCTGGAGATGTGGCAGACGGCCAAGAACGAGGAGAGCGGCACCACCCGCAGCCCGATGCGCCTGGCTCCCTGGGCCACTACTTCCGAACTCACCGGCAACCTCGTGCCCAGTGGTGATTTCGCCAGCACGAACATCACGCCCTGGGCCTCGTCCGCCTGGCCGAACAACGCGCAGATCACGCGCGTGACCAGCAATCTGGACAACGGCTGCCTGAAGGCGTACATCCCCAATAATCAGGTGTACAACACCTTGTCGTACCGCAACCCCGAATGGTTCCCCGTGGTGAACGGTTCGTGGTACCGCGTTCGACTGAGTATCCAGAGCAATGCGAACGGAGGCGTGAACGTGGGAGCGAAGGCACAGTCCACGCTGAGCGACCCGTACGCCATCAGCGAACGGCTGATCCCTTTCACCAGCGAGCGGCGCGACCTTGAATTCTACTTCCAGAGCAACATCACCGACAACGCGCAGATGCGCTTCATCAGCGATTGGTCGGAACCGATGTACTACCTGGACAACGTTGACGTGCGCAAGGTGAATGTTCAGGCCGTGGATCCGGCCGTGCGCCACAAACTGTTCGTCAACTCCCAGACCACGGCGCAGAGCTTTACCCTGCCCGCCGGGACATGGAGCGACCTGAACGGCGTGGTGAGCGCGGGGGGCAGCAGCTTCACCCTGCAGCCGTATACATCACGCATCTTCTACCTGAGCTCCGGCCAGACCACCAGTGGTGGCACGGTGGGGGCCAAGGTCTTCCTGGGCGGTGCCATCAACTGGAGCACGAACGTGATGACCGATGGCCTCCGCTCGGCCGGTCTCATTCCCACCACGGAGCCCTACACCGCGCTCGGTTATACCTTGGAGAACGCAGGGGCCACGGTGAGCCAGAGCGTACTGAGTACCACCGGTAATAATGCCCCTGTAGACTGGGTCGTGGTGGAGCTGAAGAACGCCACGAGCGGGTATCCGAACGTGGCGCGGCGCGCCTGCCTGGTGCGGCGGGACGGTACGGTCATTATGCCTGATGGCAACGCGGTGATCAGCTTCACCTCCACCACCACCGTTGGCAAGCACTTGGTGATCTCGCATCGCAACCACCTCGGGGTGATGTCCGGCACGTCCATCGCCAGCAACGGCCAGATCATCGACTTCTCCACCGTTTCAGCCACTACGCTGTACGGCACCAACGCTATGCAGGTGAACGGCTCGCGCCGCGCGCTCTGGCCGGGCAACGTCAATACCGATGTCCTGGTGAAGTACACGGGAACCGGGAACGACCGCGACCCAGTGCTCACCGTGGTGGGCGGCACCACCCCCAATGTCTCCGTACCCGGCTACCGCCGTGAGGACGTGAACATGGACGGCGTGGTGAAGTATACCGGCAGCGGCAATGATCGCGATGTGGTGCTCGGCACGGTGGGCAGCACCACGCCCGGGGCAACGAGGACGCAACAACTGCCCTGATCGGGCAGGGGCGTCCCGTCACCGTCGCATAGACCCGTCCGTTACGATCCTTCGGGTATGCCGGAGCGCGCTGACCTTCAGTCCGCGGCGTATCGGATACGCTTGGGATCCACGCCCACTACGGCAGCGAAGTCAATAATGGGGCCCCAGCCCACGGAAGCACGGTTCCGTTGCAATTCCTGTGGATCGACCAGCAGGGCCTCTTCAGGCATCGCGCGATAGTAGCCCAAGAGCGCACCATAGCGCATGGGGTGGCCGTTGTCTCGATCGTTCATGTCTTCGAACATGCACAGGAATGCTGGATCAAGATGACCAGCGTCGATCGCCTCATGGATGAAAGGCAGAATGCGCCGCCATTGAGGGCTTGTCGGATATTCCGCACCACGGTGATGCCATAGGAGCGTCCACACCATGGATGGACCGATGGTCATGGCGCTCGGAAAGCCCTGTTCTTCGGAGATCGCGATGAGTTCCTCGAAGTTGAGGCTGTCGTTGTGCAGCATCGTGGCGCTGCCGTCTCGAACGGACTGGTCACGTTCGCCCATAGCTCGGATGCGACGGATGGTCGCCGTGTCGGCGCGAGCCAGGAAGCGTGCGCGGCAGTGATCCTTTTGATTCCGGAAGGGTGCCGATGCCTCGGATGCCAGGAAGAGGTCCCAGTTCGGATCGGTGAATACCGCGGGATCGAAACCGTGCTCTACTCCGGCACACAGGTAGGTGTTCGCCTTGTCGGGTCTCCCGGCGGCGATAGCTGAAACGACCGCATCGAAGTACACCCCGGTTTCCCATGGGATGATGGATAGGGCGGAATCGTAGGAGGCCAGCGCCGATCCATACTCTTCACTGACCGCCAAGGCCATGGCGCGATCCACGAGACGATTGAACCGGATATGGGCATCGCGTTGCGCCCACAGCACGACCGGAACGAACGAGAGCAGGAGGACGAACACTCTCATAGAGTGGCCATGGACGCTACCACCTCCTGCGGATCCTTCGCATCCTCCACGAAGCCCAACACCCGCAACATCACCTTGTCCAGCAACGTGTCGGGGCAACTGGCGCCGCTGGTGAGGATGATCGTAACGGGGCGCTTCTCCGGGAGCCAATCGGCGGTACGCTCCAGCTTGTGCGCAGGGTAATTGAAGTGCTCGATCTCCTCCACGCTCAGCAGTTCCTTTTCACCGTTGATGAAGTAGGTGGGGAAGCGCTGCTCCAGCAATTCCACCAGGTGGCTGGTATTGCTGCTGTTGTAGCCGCCCACCACTAAGGCCAGGTCGGCCTCGGCCTTGAGCAGTTCCAGGGTGGCGTCCTGATTGTCGTTGGTGGCGTAGCAGAGCGTGTCGCGCGTGTCGGCGAAGTGGGCCTTGAGGTCGGCATCGCCGTGCTTGCGCAGCATCACCCGCTTCAGGTGGTCGGCGATGGCCTGCGTTTCGGTGGCCAGCATGGTGGTCTGGTTCACCACCCCGATGCGTTGCAGGTCCGTTGCGGGATCGAAGCCCGGCGTGGCGCGGTCACTGAACACCTCCGCGAAGCGCGCGATGGGTTCTTCGCCCAGGATGATGCGTCCCAGCAGCTGCGTTTCCTCCATGTCCTTCACGATCACGGCGGGCGCCCCGGCAGCGGTGTGGCTGAAGGTGGCGCGCGTTTCCTCGTGCGCGGCCTTGCCGTGGATCACCACGGTGTATCGCTTCTCGCCTAATTGCGCGCTGCGTTTCCACACCTTCTCCACGAAGGGGCAGGTGGTGTTGTGCCGCAGCGGGTCGATCCCGATGGCCTTGAGGCGCGCCTCCGTTTCCAAGGTGGTGCCGAAGGCGGGGATGATCACGATGTCATCGGCCCGCAGTTCGCTCCAGTCCATGAGCATGCGGCCGTGCGTGTCCTGGATGAAGTGCAGCCCATGGCTCTCGAGGTCGGCGTTCACTTCGGGGTTGTGGATCATCTGGCTCAACAGGAAGATACGCTTACCGGGGTTCTGCTCCAGGGCCTGATAGCTGATCTCGATGGCGTTCTCCACGCCGTAGCAGAAGCCGAAGTGCCGGGCGAAGACGAAGCGCACGGCACCCAGGTCCAGCAGGGTGGGTGAGAGGTCCTTCTTGCGCGGGTCCTGCGCTTTGCGCCAGGCTTTCAGCCGACCGATGAGGTCGCTGCGGTAATGGGTGGGGATGCTGAAGGTGCGCACGGGCGTTGGGCGATGGGGCAAAGCTATCCTGCGCGGCCCGGCCCCGCCGTGCGGCCTTCACGGCGATTTCATGATCGCGCCTCGCGGGGGGCTTCTACATTTGCCGCCGCATCCGCCCATCGGATGCCCGTTCTTCGCACACGGCCGCACGGATGACGCTCCCGACCACTGCTCAGCGCGCTGCCGCCGTGCGCATTCTTACCCACCGGAACGGGCCGCTTACCCGCCATCTTTCCGCCGCGCGTTCCATAACACCCTTGCAAGCATGTCCGTGAAGACCGCTGAAGCGCCCACCGCCCAAGGCGTGCTGGGCCGCATGGAGACCCACGACCACGAGGAGATCCTCTTCGCCTTCGACCGCGCTACCGGGCTGCGCGCCATCATCGCCGTGCATAACACCACGCTCGGTCCCGCGCTGGGCGGCACGCGCATGTGGCCCTACGTTACCGAAGCTGAAGCCCTGAACGACGTGCTGCGCCTGAGTCGCGGCATGACCTACAAGAGTGCCCTGGCCGGCCTGGACCTCGGTGGTGGCAAGGCCGTCATCATCGGCGATGCGCGCACCCAGAAGACCGAGGCCATGTTCCGCCGTTTCGGCCGTTTCGTGGACAGTTTGAACGGCCGCTACATCACCGCCGAGGATGTGGGCATGAGCACGGTGGACATGGTGAACATCCGCAAGGAGACCCGCCACGTGGCGGGCCTGCCCATGGAGGTGGGCGGCAGCGGCGACCCCAGCCCCGTTACGGCCTATGGTGTTTTCTGTGGCATGCGCGCGGCCGCAAAAACGGCTTTCGGTAACGATAGCCTCAGCGGCCGCAAAGTGGCCATCCAGGGCGGTGGCAACGTGGGGCGCCACCTCGCGGGTTACCTGCTGAAGGACGGCGCCAAGGTCTTCATCACCGATATCCATCAGGATAAGCTGTCCGCCATCCAGGCCGAGCACCCGGCCGTGGAACTGGTGAAGCCCGAGAGCATCTATGAGTTGGACATGGATATCTACTCGCCTTGCGCGCTGGGCGCCACGGTGAACGACGATACCTTGAAGAAACTCAAGTGCAGCGTGATCGCCGGGGCCGCCAACAACCAGCTGGCCGAAGAACAGAAGCACGGCGTGGCGGTGATGGAAAAGGGGATCCTCTACGCCCCTGATTTCCTCATCAACGCAGGCGGCATCATCAATTGCGCGTGGGAACGCAAGGGCTACGACCGCAACGCCGCGATGAAGCAGACCGAGAACATCTACGCCACCACGTTGGAGATCTTCAAGCGCAGTAAAGCGGAGAACATCCCCACCTACCTGGCGGCCAACCGGGCGGCCGAGCAGCGCGTGCAGAGCATCAAGCAGGCCGGCCTCCGCTTCTGAACCGCATGCTCAACCGGCGCTACCTGCGGATCAAGGTGTACCAGGCGCTCTATGCCTTCTGGCAGAGCGACGCGGGCAGTGCCGCGCGCGTGGAGAAAGAGATGTTCCTGAGCATCGAGCGCACCTTCGACCTGTACGTGCAGTTGCTCCTGCTCTTCGGCGAGGTGCGGCACGTGGCCAGCGAGCGCATCGAGGAGCGCAAGCGCAAGCACCTGCCTTCGCCGGAGGACCTCAACCCCAACCCGCGATTCGTGGAGAACCCCGTGCTGGTGCTCCTGAGCGAAAGCCCGCGGCTCCTCGCCGAGGCCAACAAGCGCAAGTTGGGCTGGATGGGGCATGGCGAACTCATCGCCCGGCTGGTCAAGGAGTTCACCGCCAGCGAAAAATACCAGCAGTACATGGCCATGCCCGAGGCCACCTTCAACGCCCACCGGGGCATCGTGCTCGACCTCTTCCTGGACCACATCGCCGACCATGAGCCGCTGCACGACCTCTTCGAGGGCCGCAGTATCTTCTGGATGGAGGATCTGGACATCGCCTGCTCCCTGGTGAAGCGCAGCATCGAGACCCTCAAGGCCGGCGACGGTGCCGTGGCGCTCACCGACCTGGACCGCGAACCCGCCGAGGAGCGCGAGTTCGTCACCTTGCTCTTCCGCACGACCATCGACCTGGGCGAGGAGCATGAGAAAGCGATCGCCGCCAAGGCCGCCAACTGGGACGCCGAGCGCATCGCTCTCAGCGATATGATCCTCATGAAGATGGCCTTGGCCGAAGTGAAGTCCTTCGACCAGATCCCCGTGAAGGTGACCATGAACGAGTACATCGAGATCGCCAAGGCCTACAGCACGCCGAAGAGCAAGAATTTCATCAACGGCATCCTCGACAAACTCTTCATCGAGGGCAAGGACAGCGGCGCCATCCGCAAGGTCGGGCGCGGACTATTGGAGAACTGACCATGGAGCGCGTCACCGATCCCAAAATGACCGCTCGGGGCCCGTGGTTCCTGCTGTTCATCCTGGCCCTGTTCTCATGCCGGATCACCGACCATTCGGAGAAGGATCCGGCCGCCGTCACCGCCGAAGCGCTGAACATCCCCGAAAGCGGGTACGCTGAAGGCGATGCCGACCGGTTGCCCGTCCTGGCCGTCGACAGCACGGAGAAGCATTTCGGCCGGGTTCCGCAGGGAACGATGGTGGAGCGGACCTGGTCCTTCACCAACACCGGTGGCAGCGACCTGCTGATCACCGACGTGCGTGGCACCTGCGGCTGCACCGTGGGCAAGGACTGGCCCAAGGCGCCCGTGAAGCCCGGCGGACAAGGGACCATCACCGTCACTTTCGACAGTGAGGGCCGCAGCGGCATGCAGGACAAGGCCATCACCGTTACCGCCAACACGCGGCCGCCCAGCACCGTGCTCCTGCTCAAGGGCGAAGTGGTGGCGCCACCTTCCAACTGAACATCACACGCGATACATGCACTACGCTTCGGTACTCCTTCAAGCCCCGCCGGCACAGGATGGCGGGATGATGACGATGCTCATGATGGGCGCCCTCTTCGTCGTCTTCTACTTCTTCATGATCCGGCCCCAGCAGAAGAAGGCCAAGGACGCGAAGAAGTTCCGCGAGAACCTGCAAAAAGGTACCAAGGTCGTCACCATCGGTGGCCTGCACGGCAAGGTGGTGGAGGTGAGTGACAAGACCGTGCTCGTGGATGCGGGCGACGGCGTGAAGCTCCGTTTCGAAAAGACCGCTATCGCTCTGGATGGCACCATGCAGCTGACGGAAGAGACGGCGAAGGCGTAACGTGCCCATGAAAGCAGGCAGCAGGCAGCAGGCAGCAGGCATCGGCCACTGGCGGTCCGCTGCTCGCTGCCTGCTGCCTGCTGCCTGCTGCCTGCTGCCTGCTGCCCGCTGCTGACCCCCCATGTTCAAGGCGGGCATCACCGGGGGCATCGGCAGTGGCAAGACCACCGCGGCCCGTGTGTTCGGCGTGCTCGGCATCCCCGTCTTCGACGCCGATGAGGAGAGCAAGCACCTGCTGCGCGATGATCCCGCCGTACGAGAAGCCGTGGCCGGGGCCTTCGGTGAGCGCGTGTACCCCAGCGGCCAACTTGACCGTGCGGCGCTGGCGGCCATCGTCTTCAACAACGCCGAAGCACTGGCGAAGCTGAATACCATCGCGCATCCCGCTGTGCGCAAGCGGCTCGCGCAGTGGGTGGACGAACAGCGCTCGCCTTACGTGCTGGTGGAGGCCGCGCTCCTCGTGGATACCGGCTGGTACCGCAGCATGGACCACCTCATCGTGGTTACCGCACCCGAGGCCGAACGTGTGCGGCGAACGATGGCCCGGGATGGCGCTACCGAAGAGCAGGTGCGTGCCCGCATGCGCAACCAGGTGGGGGAGGAGGAGCGCCTGGCCGCCGCGAGCAGCATCATCCGCAACGACGGCCACCAATTGGTCATCCCGCAAGTGCTCGCGCTGCACGAACAGTTGCTGGCCATGGCTTTCGAGTGATGCGATCCGCCCAAATAAGGACCTGCTAGGCTCGATGACCAACCGCCGTCTCCCGCTTTCGCAGGTCACGCTTGTTTTCGGCATGCTCAGCATTCCCATGGCTTTTGCGCGGCATCTTTGTGTTCCGGCCACCATCATGGCGGTGCTGGCCATCGCATTCCACCTTTGGGGTCGGTGGATGGAGGGACGGGGCAACGGCTACTCGGAAAGCAGCCTTCGGTGGTCCTCGCTTGGGCTCAAGCTGGCGTTGGGGGGGGGCGCGTGCGGCATCGTGATGTGGGTGCTCTGGGCCACGGGGGCGCTGCTATGACCGGCTGAAGGCCAGCAACGGCACCGCATCCGGGGATCCGGGGTATTTTCGCCCCCGATGCAGGCGCTCACCCTTGTTGAAGGCCGGGCCTTCGCGCTCACCCTCCAGCGCCTCTGCCATCAATTGATCGAGGACCACGGGGATCTTTCTGGGACCGCGCTCATCGGCCTGCAGCCGCGCGGCACGCACTTCGCCCGCCGATTGAAGGAGGAACTCGAACGCATCCTGCCCAAGGCCGCCGTCACTTACGGTGAGCTGGACATCACGTTCCACCGCGACGACTTCCGCCACCGGCCCGTTACCGCGCCTCCGGGCAATACCGAACTGGACTTCAGCCTCGACGGCCGCCGCGTGGTGCTCATTGACGACGTGCTGCATACCGGCCGCAGCATCCGCGCCGGGCTCGACGCGATGCTCAGCTTCGGCCGTCCCGCCAGTGTGCAGCTCATGGTGCTCATCGACCGCCGCTTCACCCGCGAACTGCCCATACAGCCCGATTATGTGGGCAAGTGGGTGGACAGCTTCGACGGCCAGCGCGTGACCGTGGAGTGGAAGGCCACCAACGGCCGCGACCGTGTGCTGCTGCACACCGCTGAGGAACGCGCGGGCTCCATGCCCCCATCCCGCCCAACGCCCGCCGACGCATGAGCCCGGAATCCCGCCAGCATGCGCCCGTCGAAGGCCTCGGTACGGACCACCTCCTGAGCATCGAGGATCTTTCAACGGAGGACATCGAGCTCATTTTCCGCACGGCCGACGGGTTCAAGGAGGTGCTCAGCCGCCCCATCAAGAAGGTGCCCTCCCTGCGCGACATCACCATCGCCAACCTCTTCTTCGAGAACAGCACGCGCACCCGCATCAGTTTCGAACTGGCCGAAAAGCGCCTGAGCGCCGACGTGCTCAATTTCTCCAGCTCGGCCAGCAGCACGAAGAAGGGCGAAACGCTCATCGATACGGTGAACAATATCCTGGCGATGAAGGTGGACATGGTGGTGATGCGCCACCCCGATCCCGGCGCTGCTGCCTTCCTGAGCCGCCACGTGGACGCGCGCATCGTGAACGCCGGCGACGGCACGCATGAGCACCCCACCCAAGCGCTCCTGGACGCTTATAGCATCCGCGAAAAATTCGGACGGGTGAAGGGATTGAAGGTGCTCATCGTCGGCGACATAGCGCACAGCCGCGTGGCCCTCAGTGATATCCACTGTCTGCAGAAGCTGGGTGCCGATGTGATGCTCTGCGGCCCTACCACGTTGATGCCGCGTCATGTGGACAGCCTCGGTGTGCGCGTGGAGCATGACCTGGACAAGGCGCTGCGCTGGTGCGACGTAGCCAACATGCTTCGCATCCAGCTGGAGCGGCAGGAGGGGGACGGCATCTCCAACTTCCCCAGTCTGCGCGAGTACAGCATGCTCTTCGGGCTGGACGAGGAGCGCTACGCGCGCGCGGGCAAGACCATCACCATCATGCATCCCGGGCCTATCAACAGGGGGGTGGAGATAACTTCCGGCATTGCCGATCACGCGGACAGCATCATCCTTGATCAGGTGGAAAACGGCGTGGCCGTAAGGATGGCGGTGCTCTACCTGCTGGCCGCCCGCATCCCCAGGCCCGCCTGACGGGGCCTTCCGGAGGGATCGCGCTCGCCGCGGCGCAGCTATATTTGGCCACAAGGTCCATCAGAAGGACACGGCCATGAACTTCACCATCGAGAACAAAGGCAAGTACACGTTGGTCAAAACGAACGTGGACAAGCTGGACACCACCTGCGCGCCCGAGTTGAAGAGCGAACTCGTCTACCTGAACAAGACGAACGTGCGCAACGTGATCATTGACCTTGGCGCCACGCGTTACTGCGACAGCAGCGGCCTGAGCGCCCTGCTGGTGGCCAACCGCCTGTGCAAGAGCGTGGGCGGTACGCTCGTGGTGTGCGCCTTGCAGGAGCCTGTACTGAAACTGGTGCAGATCAGCCAGTTGGAAAGTGTGCTCTCCATCACCCCCACGGTGAACGAGGCCACCGACCTGCTCTTCATGGAGGAGATCGAGAAGGACGTCAAGAAGGAACAATAACAACACCGCCAACGAGCGGATCCAACAGCCGATGAAAAGAACGTTACCCTTGGCAGCCGCTGTGCTGTCCGCCTTCGGTGCCGCCGCGCAGTGCGTGCCCAACCCCCAGTACGCCGACAGCGTGTACGGCGTGTGGCCCGATACCACCGAGAACTTCGCCCATGGCTACATCGGCACGTTCTACAGCGATACTTTGCAGATGCTCGTTCCTCAGGACGCCAGCCTGGTGGACGAAAGCGCGCCTCCGGGGCTCTTGATCGACTCGATCGCCCTGGACAGCATCTCCGGCCTGCCCGACGGGTTCTACGTGAATTGCAATTCACAGACCGGCGCACCGTGTACCTACCTGACCGGCGTGGTGGGCTGTGGACTTATTGAAGGTACCACCAACTTGGCCGGGACCTATGAACTCACCATCCATGTCACCGCCTATGTGTACGTCGGTATCGTGGTGCCCTACCCAGTGGCGTTCACCGGTTACCGCATCGTGATGCAGGAGCCCGATGGCATCCCGGATGTGGCTGTCCTGCAGCCCTTGGACGTGAGCGCTGTGCCCAATCCCACCACCACCGCTACCAGTATCAACTTCGGTCTGCCGCGCGCTGCCCAGACCCGCGTGCAGGTGTTCAACATGGTCGGCTCCAAGCTTTGGGACCGTACCGTGCAAGGCAAGGCGGGTTCCAACAGTGTGCGTTTCGACACGGGCGCACTCGAGAACGGAGTCTATCTCTACACCGTGGAGGCCGGTTCCAACACGTTCACCGGAAGGCTCGTTGTGAACTGATCCCGAACGCGGACACGCCATTCGAAAGGGCCGCCCAAGGGCGGCCTTTTCTTTTGGCCCTGCCACAAAAGGTCCGCAGGCCGGTGTCCATCCATCGCACGGACCGGGCGGGTCAAGCCGGGCGACGCGTATCGGCCGTAGGGCCGAACATCTCAGGCACGGGCACTTCGAGCAAGCGCAGGTACACCGTGAGCTGCCCGCGGTGGTGCGCGATGTGCATCATCTGGCGGCGCGCTTCCGCCGAGCGCGGATGTGAGCGGGTGACGGCCCCGCCACGTTTCACGGTGAAGGCAACAGCGAGGTCCGCATCGCTCGCACCCTCCAGCAGGGCGACGGCTTCGGGCCAAACGCTGTCCTGCATCTCCGGTATCTGATGGAACGTCGTGGGTACATGGGGTGTGAAACCCGCCGTGTCGAAGTTGAATTCGGCCATCGCGAAAGACTTCACGATCCAGTGCGGCAGTTCGGCGATGTGCATGCCGAGGCGCCCCAGGGTCATGGAGCGCTCGTGCGGCTTCCATGCCAGCATGTCCGCCGGAATGCGTTCCAGCAAGGTGCGCGTGGGTTGCCGCATGGCGCGCAGGTCGGCAGCGAGGTGTTGGCCTTGGGTCATGGTGCGAAGGTGGAGAAGCGCGCCATGCGTGGCCTGCCGCCTACCATGGCGCGCACGATGTACACACCGGGCAAGCCATCAGCCATCTGCCACGTGCGCGTGGAGCGGTCCGTGCGGACCATCCGCCCCTGGGCATCGACAATGGTCAAGTTCTCTACCCGGGCCGTGGTCAGCAGGCGCAACTCGCCATGTGCCGCGTCGAACGCCATCCACGGGGAGGCGTGCACGCTGGGCGCGGAAAGCCCGGAAGGTGTGTCCAGCACATCCACCACGATCTGATCACTCAGTGTTCCGCAGGGGCCATTGTCGCAGTTCCATGCGAAAATGTTCTGGCCTACGGAAAGCCCCGCGACCATCGTGTTGGGATCGCTCGCGTCAGCGATGCTGGCACTGCCCTGCACAACGGTCCACCAGCACGTTTGTGGGAAGACCGGGGCGGTTGCGCTCAGTTGGGCGCTGGTGTTGGGGAGCACGACGGTGATGTCCTGCCCGGCGGGTTGGGGGGGATAGCCTTCCCATACCTCAATGATCATCTGGTCGGTAGAAATGAAGCCATTGTCATCCTCGGTCCATTGGAACACAGTGATGCCCGGGCAGAGGTTGGTAACCAGTGTGCTTGGGCTGGAAGGATCACTGATGGTTCCGCATCCGGACACGATGGTCCAGCTACCGAAGCCTCCAGGAGGCGGCGACGTGGCCTGCATGGTGTAGGAATTCACACAGAGTATGGCATCCGGCCCGGCGTTGGCCGGTTGTGCCATCAATGCCACAGTGGAAAGCGCGAAGAGGGCGAAGGCGAACGGGCGGTGCATGAGCAGGGTGCTTTGCACGAAGGTCCGGTCGGGTGGCCGAATGTCGCCGTTGCCGTGGGTGGACTTTTCCACCATGCGGCCCGAGTATGGCTGATCAGGCCTTCTTCACCCGTACGGCGTTCAGGCCCTTGGGCCCACGCTCCACCTCGAATTGCACCTTGTTGCCCTCGCGCACATCGTCCAGCAGGCCGGTCACGTGTACGAAGAAGCGCTCCCGTGTGCCGTCCTCGTTGATGAAACCGAAGCCCTTGGCCGTGTCGAAGAAGTCCACGTGGCCAGTGCGCACGGTGGGCACCTCCTCCTGTTCGCGGCGCGGCACGCCGATCTCGATCTCCGAGATGTCGATGGGCTTGCGCACCTTGTCCGGATCGGGTGGCGTGCTGGTGATGCGGCCATACTCGTCCACGTAGGCCATCATGTTCTCCAGCCCGCCACCGGCGCTGTTGGCCTTGCGCTCCTCCTTCTTGCGCTTCTTCTCCTCCTGCCGTTGCTGGCGTTTCTTCTCTTTTTCGCGTTTTTCGAATGTGGCCATGGTGGGGTGTTGGTCGCGCGGTGTTCACGCCTCACCAATGGTGCCGCTTGCGCGGGGAATTGGAAAAACGCGTCTCGGCCCGGGGGCGATGGTTCTTGCGGCGAAGGTAGTTCGTGGCGGGCAGCGCGCGACGGATCGTGGTCGTGCCTTCATCCGGCGATGATGCGTTCCGCTTCCGGTCCGCAGTTGCACACCAGATCGATCACGCTCATCCGCGGCACGAAGCCATGGCGGTCGGCGAAGACCTGGGGGTACAGCGGCACGGCGGGTACTTCCGGCGGCAGCGGCTTCTTCGGGTGGAAGGTGGTGCGCAGGTCCGCGAAGCGGCGAGCGGCGAGTGGTGGGTGACGAGTGGCACTGTCGGCAGACTCGTCACTCGTCACTCGCCACTCATCACTCATCATGTCAACGTATCGCTCCACCACCACCAGATCAGTCCCCAGCCCCAGCCAGCGCAGGCCCAGCCGCATGGTGGCCTGCAACAGGTCCGTGAGACGTGCATGTCGTCCCAGCAACACGCCTTCGATGTCATCGATGTAGTGGATGAACCACGGCGTTTGCCCGTAAGCGCTACGGATGGCGTGCAGGTGCTGCTGCGGCCAGGTCTCGGTATAGCTCAGCTCCACCTCGCACATGGGCATCTTTTTTCCATGGTCGTGCTCCACCTGTACGCTCAGGTGTTGTGGTCCATTGGGCCCCACGATGCCGGTGCGCGTGCGGTAGCTCTGGCGCGCGTAATGCTCCCCGATATCGATGATGATCTGAGGATGCCGCGCCAGCAGGGCGTAGTGCTCCACGCTACCGAAGTAGAAGGCGGGGAGGACCGGGGTCATATCATCCGAAGGCGCCCGCCCCAGAAACGTTCTTCGAGCCAGATCTTGAACAACGGGTCAATCCATTCGGTTTCCTTGCCTACGAAGTCGAGTACCTCCTTGTTCTCCAGGGCGGTGGTCATGCGCTTTACATGTGCGCTGGATCCAAGGTTGAAGCGGCGGATGGTCTCCATGGTGGTGAATCGGGTGATGCCGTTGAGCAACGCGCGCAGGTAGTTCAATTGCGGCGTGGTGAGGTCGTCCACCAGGCGATGGTAGAGCGCGTCGTGCTGGTTGAGCAGGTCCTGCAGTGCGGTCTCCACGATGGGGCGAGTGCAGGTCCGGCCCGTGGTGCGCAGCCACGATGCATGCCCCAACAATTGAACGTGGTAGCTGTGGTCCTGCATGCGCTCGCACAGGAAGTCGCACACATCTGGGGCAATGGCCTTCTTGCGGCTGGCGAAGCGCCGTTGGATGAAGGGCACCCAGTCCTTGCGCTGAACCTTCTCCAGGAACATGATGTCGCCGAAGCGGAAGAAGGGCATGCTCTGCTTGTTGAACAGGTCCATCATCATGTGGCGCTTGCTGCCGTAGATGGCGTGACACACGGCGTCGTGATGCTGCCACGAGGCGCGCAGGATCTTCTGGAAGCCCAGCGGGTCGGGCAGCATGGCGATGTTCTGGAATTCGTCGATGCAGAACACCAGTCGTAGGCCCTTGGCACGGGCCATACGCTCGGGCAGGTCGAGGATGTCCTGAAGGGTGCGTGTGCCTTCAGGAAGGTTCAATTTCAGGCTGAACTCCGTTTGCGGGTCGGGGCCGAATGATATCTCGGGAACCAGACCGCGGATGAAGGTCTTCGCGTCATTGATCCGCTCGGTCATGGTCTTGCCCAACGCCTTGATCACCGCTTCGGTGGTGCGCTCCAGGAAGTCCTGCTCGGTGCGCACATGGAAGAGGTCCACGAAGGCAAAGCGCACGTTCCTGTCGCGCTGCATGTCGAGGGCCACCTGCCGGATGAGTGACGATTTGCCCCAGCGCCGGGGGCTGATGAGCACGGTGTTCGTACCCGATCGGAAGTTGATGCGCAGGCGCCTGCGCGCTTCATCGCGATCCACGAACGAGTCGCCCGATACCACGGTGCCGACCAAGAATGGGGAGCCGTCTTCTTCCATGGCGCCAATGTAACGTGTTTGTTTATAACAACATTGTTACAAACATATTTGTTACCGATTGAAGCCTGGCTGGACGAGGGTTGTTCTATTTCGCCCCGCCTTTTTCCCGTGCCCCGGGAACGGACTTCGGGACCGGTCACGCCTTCCTATTTCCCGATGCAGAATTTCCCGAAAATGCTCCCGAGCAGATCGTCGGGCGTAATCCTTCCGGTGATCTCGCCCAGGTAGTGCTGGGCCCGGCGCAGGTCGGCGGCCACGAGTTCGCCGCCGGTATTCCGCTCGATGCCCTCGCGGGCGGCGGCCAGCGCTGCCCGCGCGTGGGCGAGGGCCTCCACATGGCGGGCATTGGTCACGATGATGCCGCCATCGTCGGCCCGCAGGCCCTGTATGTGGTCAACGAAGGTCTGCCGCAGCGTGTCCAGTCCCTGGCCGGTCTTGGCGCTGATAGCCAGCGTGCCTTCACTGACGTGCGCGCCGGGAAGATCCGCTTTGCTCAGTACCGGCACCAGCGCGGGCCCTTCGCCGATGCGCCGCCGCAGCATCTGCGCCTGGGTGCGGAAGGCGCCTTCGCTCAGCACGCTGGCGTCGCCCAGCAGCACTACGATGCTCGCTTCCTCGGCTTTCTTGTAGCTGCGCTCGATGCCGAGTTTCTCGATGGTGTCGCCCGTTTCGCGCAGGCCGGCCGTGTCGATGAAGCGGAAGAGCGTGCCGTCGATGGTGATGGCCTCCTCCACGGTGTCGCGCGTGGTACCGGGAATGTCGCTCACGATGGCGCGGTCCTCCTGGAGCAGGGCGTTGAGCAGGGTGCTCTTGCCGCTGTTGGGCGCGCCCACGATGGCCACGGGCACGCCGCGCTTCACGGCGTTCCCGTACCGGAAGCTGGTGATCAGCTCATCGCAGATCCCGGTGAGTTCGTCCAGCAGCGCGAGCAGGTCACCACGCTTGGCGAATTCCACGTCCTCCTCGCCGAAGTCGAGTTCCAGTTCGATCAGCGCGCTGAAGTCGATGAGTTTCTGGCGCAGTGCCTCGATGCGGTCGCTGTATCCGCCGCGCAGTTGTTGCAGCGCCAGCCGGTGTGCCGCGGCGCTCTGGCTGGCGATCAGGTCGGCCACGGCCTCGGCCTGGCTCAGGTCCAGCTTGCGGTTCAGGAAGGCGCGCAGGGTGAACTCACCGGGCTTCGCCAACCGTGCCCCTGCATGCGTGAGGGCCTCCAGCAGCCGCTGCACGATGTAGGGCGATCCATGCACGCTCAGTTCCACCACTTCCTCGCCGGTGTAGGAGGCGGGTGTTTTGAACCAGGTGAGCAGCCCTTCGTCGATGTCGCCGCCGCCATCACGCAGCTTGCAGAAGTACGCGGCGCGCGCGGCGATGTTCTTCGTCAGGTCCGAGCACGCCCGCGCGATTCCCAGCGCGTCGGGCCCGCTCAGCCGCACCACGGCGATGCCCCCGCTACCGGGCGGGGTGCTCAGCGCGCAAATGGTATCCTGCTCGATCACGGCGCAAGTTGGTCACCGCGCGGCGTTCGCCCACGAGCGCATACGGTGCCCGCGCATGGCGTACCAGCCGATGAAGAGGTAGAACGGGAGCAGGAGCAGATAGGCGTTCTGCGAGGCCATCGCGGATTTGTCCGGTGACAGAGCGGTCCAGACCGGCAATGCGAGCGCGCCGCCGAGGATGGCCATGATCAGCAGGGCCGACCCCGTTTTCAACGCATCGCCGATGCCGTCCACGGCGAGCGGCCAGATGGCGGGCCACATCAGGGCGTTGCCCAAGCCTAGCAGGGCCACACAGATGACCGTGACGGGCAGTTCCACCGTGCGGCCTTGGAAGGCGCCGAGGTCAAAGATCCAGACCGTCGCGGTGCTGGCCGGGTCGCTGAGGACGATGCCCGCGACGCACAGCAGCGCCACCGCACTCGAGGCCGCCAGGGCCTTCGCCTGTGAAAGATACCGGGGAATGGCGATGACGCCAGCGATGTAGCCCACGAGCATGGCGCACAGCGTGAGGCTGGTGAGCACCTTGGCCGTGTCCAGCGGCGTGCCCAGCCGCTCGGCGTAGATGGGGATGCTGTCGCCCGCGAGCACTTCTGCCCACACGTACACGAAAAGGGCGGCCACGCCGAGGATCAGTTGCGGGTGCCTCCACACGGACGCACGCGCGGTACCGGGAGCGGCCGTGTCCTCCGCGATGGGCGGCAGTGGCATCAGCCGGATGAAAAGAGCGGCCGCGATGAGCCCCAACCCCAGCACCGTGTAGGGCATGATCACCAGGCCGGCACGCTCGTCCAGCAGGGCCGCACGCGCGGCGCCCTCCACACTGGACAACTCCAGCTTCAGCTGATCAGCGTTCATGAGGATCAATGACCCCAGCACCGGCGGCGCCACGATGCCGCCTACCTTGTTGCAGATGCCCATGATGCTGATCCGTTTCGCGGCACTGGCGATGGGCCCCACCACCGTGACGTACGGGTTGCTCGCCGTCTGCAGCAGCGCCAATCCGGTGCCGATGGTGAAGAAGCCCGTAAGGAACAGCCCCGCGGATCGCGCCTGGGCGGCAGGAATGAACAGGAATGCGCCCAGCGCCATGATCACCAGGCCGAGCACCATGCCGTTCTTCATGCCCGTGCGCCGCAGCACCACTGAAGAGGGCAGCGCCATCACGAAGTAGGAGATGTAGAAGGCGAAAGGCACCACCATCGAGGCTTCGAAGTCGCTCAACTCGCACGCGATCCGCATGAAGGGGATCAACGGCCCGTTCAGCCAGGTGACGAAGCCGAAGATGAAGAACAGGAACCCGATGATCAGGATAGCGAAGGAGGTGCTGCTGCGCATGCCGCCAAACTACCCGGGCCGTGCGTGCGGCCCCGGGACATGCACGCCGGTTATGCGCATGCGGTTGTGAAGGGCACCCGCGAGCGTCCTGCTCACCGTTCGCTGCCGAAGCAGGGGCGAACGCGATCTTCGCCTCATGGATCCACGCGCCACCGCCTTTCTCCGCCTGCTCGGTATTATGGACGATCTGCGCGAGCAATGCCCCTGGGACCGCAAGCAGACCCTCGAAACCCTTCGTCCGCTCACCATCGAGGAGACCTATGAACTGGGCGACGCCATCCTGGAGAACGACCTCGGCGAGGTGAAGAAGGAACTCGGCGACATCCTCCTGCACATCGTTTTCTACGCCAAGATCGGCGCCGAGAAGAACGCCTTCACCATCACGGAGGTGATCGACGGCATCTGCGAGAAGCTGATCCGCCGCCACCCGCACATCTACGGCGATGTGCAGGTGAAGGACGAGGAGGAGGTGAAGGCCAATTGGGAGAAGATAAAATTGGCCGAACGTGCCGTCGACCCTCAGGGGCGCGCCCTGCCCAAGAGCGTGCTGGAAGGCGTGCCGCGCGGGTTGCCCTCGCTGGTGAAGGCCATCCGCATACAGGACAAGGCGCGCGGGGTGGGCTTCGACTGGGAGCACCGCGAGCAGGTGTGGGACAAGGTGCAGGAGGAACTGCGCGAGCTGAAGCAGGAAGTGGATGCCGGCTCCGGCAAACAAGCCGACGAGTTCGGCGACCTGCTCTTCAGCCTCGTGAATTTCGCGCGCTTTCTCGGTATCGATCCCGACGAGGCGCTGGAACGTACCAACCGCAAGTTCATCAAGCGTTTCCGATACCTGGAGACGGAGAGTGCCAAGGACGGCAGGAAGATGGGCGAAATGACCCTCGCCGAGATGGACCGTTATTGGGAACGGGCCAAAGGGATGTGATCCGGACCGCCTGGCGGCCTTTCAAGAACCACGATACATATCTTTCCCATTACCTTTCGGAACGATGGGAGCGCGGGAGACCCGGGTATGCCTGGAGTGCGGTGAGGCCATCGTGGGCCGCACGGACAAGAAGTTCTGCACCGATGCGTGCCGCAACATCTACCACTACCGGAGCAACAACGCGCCCATCAACTACGTGCGCAATGTGGTGAACGCCCTGAAGCGCAACCGGCGCATCCTGATGGAACTGAACGACGGGGCGCAGGGCGTGAAGAAGGTGCACAGGGACAAGCTGGTGCAGAAGGGGTACAATTTCATGTACCACACGCACACCTACCGCACCATGAAGGGGAACGTGTACGTGTTCTGCTTCGAGCACGGCTTCCTCGAACTCAGCGAGAACTGGTACACGCTGGTGCGGCGTGACGAGTACCTGGAGCGGGCAGGCGATACCTGAGGTTTGCTCAGGACAGCGTCCAGATGATGAGCACAATGGCGCCCAGAACGCCCAAGGCCACCAGCACCGGCCCGCCGATCTCGTTCTGCTCCGCTTCTTCCGGGAAGTGACCTTCGTGGTGATGCTCGCTCATCAGTGCGCTGTTTGACGGGGCGAATATAGATGGCGGCCCGTCCATGCTACTGGACAGCCAATGCCAACGGGCGCGGCTTTTCAACAGTCTTTCCGGGAGGGACGGGCTCAGTTCAGGCTGAAAGTGGGCTGGCGCAGGCTCATGCGGGCGATGATCCCGCTCTCATTGGCCCGCATGCGGCGCACGATGGCGCGCACTTGGTCGTCCAGCTCCACGTCGCTGAGCTTCGCCAGGTCCTTGTACACCGGCAGGCTGTTCCGGCTCTTCAGGATGAGCGATATCTTGTAGGCGCGTGACATGGTTCCTGCCTTCAAGACGAGGCTGCCCCCCAAAGGGATGCCTGTGTTTTTCGACGAACGGAGGAACGGCACCGGGGGAGCAAGGAACGGGGGCGGGGAGGGCGCCCGCCGGGTGTGCCGTCTGCGGCCATATGCCCCGCTTGGCCTGGTCGGGGTGGGTGGATCGCCCGAGGCGGGCTTTCCACCACGGGGTGGGCTTCACACCAAGCCCGGTTCGCCTCGCTCGCTTTTTCATGCGGACTCTCGCTCAAGTTTCGCTTGGCTCGGGCCCGTATGAAAAAGCCCCTGCGACTTCGTCGCAAGGGCTTGGTCTGGTCGGGGTGAGTGGATTCGAACCACCGGCCTCTACGTCCCGAACGTAGCACTCTAACCGGGCTGAGCTACACCCCGAAGTGTAACGGGCGGCAAATGTAGGTGTCCGCCCGATGCACTGCTCAATTCTCGAACTTGTAGCCGATGCCCTTCACCGTGCCGATGCGGTCGTCGCCGATCTTCTCCCGCAATTTGCGGATATGCACGTCGATGGTGCGGTCGCCCACGAAGAGGCCGTCGCCCCAGATGTGCGCGTAGATCTCGTCACGCTTGAAGACCTTGCCCGGGCGGCTCATCAGCAGGGCCAGCAGTTCGAACTCCTTTTTGGGCAGTTTCATCTCCACGCCTTCCTTGCGCACAAGCACTTTTTCCAGGTCCAGCGTCACGCCATTCGCTTCGATGGTCTTTGCATCGCCGGTGGTGCCGCCCGTGCGCTTGAGCAGCGCCTTCACCTTGCTTACGAACACCTTGGGGCGCACAGGCTTGGTAATGTAATCGTCCGCACCCGCTTCAAAGCCCGCGATCTGCGAGTAATCCTCGCCGCGCGCGGTGAGGAAGGCGATCAGCGTGTTCTTGAACTCGGGCGCGGCGCGCAGTTGGCCGCACACTTCCACGCCGTCCATGCCGGGCATCATGATGTCCAGCACGATCAGTTCGGGGCGCTCGGTGCGCGCCACCTTCAGCGCTTCCTTGCCATTGGAAGCGGTAAGGACATTGAGCCCTTCCCGTTCCAGGTTGTATTTCAGCAGGTCAAGAATGTCCCGCTCGTCATCCACCAACAAAACCTTCTGTGCTATCGCTCCGGCCATCGGCTCCTGCTTTTCCGGCGCGAAGTGGGGGATATCCGTTGAGGCCATGGTTATGCGTCGGTCAAATCTAAGTTAAGTAATGAGGTTCCCCGGTCCGTGGAACGAATGCCACGGTACCGCTACTTTCGCCGCCGGTCCAAAAAGCGGGAGTAGCTCAGTTGGTAGAGCATCAGCTTCCCAAGCTGAGGGTCGCGGGTTCGAATCCCGTTTCCCGCTCGCAGGGGAGAGGCGGTCAGCGATGGCCGCCTCTTCTTCGTTCCGCACCGGCCCATCGCGCGATCCTATCTTGGCCACCTCTCGCCCCGCCTTGGAAAAGCCGTTGAAGAAGAAGCCCGCCGCCCGGAGGAAACCCGCCAGCGGAGGCTTGCGCGTGGCCGAACTCTTCGCCGGTGTGGGCGGCTTTCGCGTAGGGCTGGAGCGTGCGGGCGGCTTCGCCGTGGTATGGAGCAACCAATGGGAGCCCGGCCGCCGGAAGCAGCACGCCAGCGAGGTGTACACGGCCCGCTTCGGCACCGAGCATCACGTATGCGCCGATATCGCCTCAGTGCCCACCGCCGACATTCCGGACCACGACCTGCTGGTAGGCGGATTCCCCTGCCAGGACTACTCCGTGGCCAGCACACTGAAGAACGCCAAGGGCCTGATGGGGCGGAAGGGCGTGCTGTGGTGGCAGATCCACCGCATACTGGCCCAGAAGGAACATAAGCCTCGTTACCTGCTGCTGGAGAACGTGGACCGCCTGCTGGGCTCCCCGGCCGGGCAGCGGGGGCGCGATTTCGCCGTGATGCTCTCCTCGCTGAACGCGCTGGGCTACACCGTGGAGTGGCGCGTGATCAATGCGGCCGAGCACGGCATGCCCCAACGCCGCAGGCGGGTCTTCATCTTCGGGGAGCGTGGTGTGCGGGCACCGGGCAGGGGCTTCGAGCCGGAGGCCCATCTTTTGGAACACGGCCTGTTCGCCGGGGCTTTCCCGCGCGCGGAGGCGGTGAACGCCATCACGCGCTTCGCGCTGGGCAGCGACCTTGCCCGTTTGAGCCGCACCTTCAACCAGGGGAAAGGCCGCTCGCCGTTCGAGAATGCGGGATACATGTGCGGCGGTACCGTGTGGACCATGAAGCTGAAGGCCCCGCCTGTGGCGGGCATCGTGCTCGGCGATGTGCTGGTGCCCGGCAGCGAGGTGCCCAGGGACTATTTCATACCCAAACGTGAGCTGCCCAAGTGGCGATACCTGAAGGGCGCCAAGAAGGAGTCCCGTGCCACCACCAACGGTCACCGTTATCAGTACGCGGAAGGTGCCATGGTCTTCCCCGATGCGCTCGACCGGCCTTCGCGCACCATCGTTACCGGCGAGGGCGGGTCCGGCCCCTCGCGCTTCAAACACGTGGTGCGCACGCCTGACGGCCGCCACCGCCGCCTGACCCCGGTGGAACTGGAGCGGCTCAACATGTTCCCGGACGGCCATACGGCCGGAGTGCCCGACGGTTGGCGCGCCTTCTTCATGGGCAACGCCCTGGTGACGGGCGTGGTGGAGCGTATCGGCCGGGAATTGGCCCGCAGGGCCGCCCGGCGTTGACCCAGCGGCGTCAGGTCTATTTTCGCGCCGCGTCGTACGTCCTGTTCCGGAGAGGTGGCAGAGTGGTCGATCGCGGCGGTCTTGAAAACCGCTTTGCCTTCGGGCAACGGGGGTTCGAATCCCTCCCTCTCCGCCAATGAAGCCGTTGTGCCGAAGGCACGCGGTTATTGGCCCGGGTGAGGCCAAGCGGAGCTTGAAGCCTCAGCCGGGTCATAACCGGCGAGCGGAGCGAGCAACGGTTTCTTTGAAGCCTCCCCCTTCATGGATAGCGCGCGAAGCACGCAATCCATGGATCCCCCCCCCGAACACAGCTTCTCTCCCGGACCTGCGCAGCCCTCATCTTCGCGGCATGCGCGTCACCTTCCTCGGCACCGGTACCAGCCAGGGCGTTCCGCTGATCGGCTGCACGTGCGCCGTATGCGCCAGCACCGACCCGCGCGACCACCGCCTGCGCGTGTCCGTACTGGTGGAAACGCACGGGCGCACGCTGCTGATCGACGCTGGACCCGATCTGCGCCAGCAATTGCTCCGAGCGGGCGTGAAGGACCTGGATGCGGTGCTGCTGACCCACGAGCACACGGACCACATGCTCGGCATGGACGATCTGCGGCCCATCAGCTTCGCCCACCAGCCGCCCAAGCCGGTGCCCATCTATGCCGATGAGCCCACTTTGCGCGCGGTGCGCCGCGTATACGCCTACGCCTTCGATGAGCGGAAATATCCCGGCGTCCCGGAATTCGACCTGCGTCCCATTTCGCGCGCGCCCTTCGAAGTGGGCGGAATAAACGTGGTACCGGTGGAAGTGATGCATATGCGCATGCCCGTACTCGGCTTCCGCATCGGCGCCTTCGCCTACATCACCGATGCCAAAACGATCGCCCCCGCCGAACTGGACAAATTACGGGGCGTGGATACCCTGGTGGTGAACGCCCTGCGCGTGGCGCCGCATTACTCGCACATGAACATCGCGGAGGCCCTCGCCGTGGTGGACGAGGTACGGCCACGCCAGGCCTGGTTCACCCACGTGAGCCACCTGATGGGCCTTCACGCTGTCGTGAACGCCAAGCTGCCTCCGCACGCACGATTGGCCCACGACCAACTGGTGATCGAGGTCACGGGCTCATGAACGGATGAGCACACGGGCGCATGAGCACATGCTTCCTCATGCCCCACCTTTGCGCCCCGATGTCCATCACCACCGCCCACTCGCTCTGGCTGGCCCCGCTCTGTGCGGCGCTGGGCGTTCTGGGGGCGTGGCTGCTGTACCGCGGCACAACGGAGAAGCAGGGTTGGCCACGCTGGATGCCGTGGCTCCTGGGCGCCGCGCGGGCCTTGGTCATCGCGCTGCTGGCCTTCTTCCTGCTGGAGCCCATGGTGCGCATCCTGGTGCGCGAAGTGCGCAAGCCTGTGATCGTGCTCGCCCACGATGGATCCTCGTCGTTGCTGGCTGCGGGTGATACGGCGGCCTTGCGTACGGGCTATCGCGATGCGTTGAACGCGCTCTCCGCCCGGCTGGGCGAGACCTATGAAGTGCGGCCCTTCACCTATGGTACCGAAGTGGAAGAGGGCGTGGGCTTCGCGCAGGATGACGGCCGTACAGACATCGACCAGCTCTTCCGCGAGGTGTACGACCGCTTTGCCGGGCCCGATCTGGGTGCGGTGATCATCGACGGGGACGGTATCTACAACACGGGCCGCGACCCGCGCCTCGCGGCCGAGCGCCTCGGTGTGCCCGTCTTCACCATCGCGCTGGGCGATACCACCGTACGGCCCGATCTGGTGCTGCGCGACGTGGACCACAACCGCATCACCTATCTCGGCAATGAATTCCCGGTCACGGCGCGCGTGGAAGCACGCCACTTCGCCGGCCGAAGCACGCGCGTGTCCGTCCTCCGCGATGGAAAAGAACTCGCCGGCAAGGATCTTCCGGTGAACGGCGACCCGATGATCGTGGACGTGCCTTTCATGCTGAAGGCGGACGCGCCGGGCACCATGCGCCTCACCGTGCGTGTGGCCGTGCGCGATGGGGAGGCCAACGCCGCGAACAACGAGCGCACGGTCCATATCGACGTGCTGGACGGGCGGCAGCGTATCCTGCTTCTGGCCCTGGCCGCGCATCCCGACGTGTCCGCGCTGCGGCAGAGCCTCGATGGGCTCGAAGGCTACCGTACCGAAGTGGCCTATGCAGCCGACCTCAAGGAGCCACCGGACCAGTACGACCTCATCATCCTGCACCAGCTTCCGTCCACTCGCGCGGCCATCCAACCCGTGCTCCAGCGTATCGCTGAAAGGCGCATCCCCACGTGGACGATCATCGGCCAGAACACTGACCTGGGCCAGGTGGACGCGCTGGAGAGCGGCCTTTCCATCACCAACGGCCAGCGCATGATGAACGATGCCCAGGCCGCCGTGAACACCGACTTCGCGCTCTTCACGCTGGAGCCCGATGAGGCCCGCGCGCTGGAGCGTTTCCCGCCGCTGCAAGTGCCCATCGGCACATACGCCCCGGGGCGCGGGGCCGAAGCGCTCCTCTATCAGAAAGTGGGCGTGGTGCGTACCAACTACCCGCTCATGGTGATCGCCGCGCGCGGTGAACGCCCGGCCGCCGTCACCTGCGGCGAGGGGTTGTGGCGCTGGCGCCTGGCCGATCAGCAGTTGTACGGCGGAACGGAACGCTTCGACCGGCTGGTGCGGAAAACGGCCGCCCTGCTCGCCCTCAAAGAGGACAAGGGCCGGTTCCGTGTGCGGCATGCGCCCGAATTCACCAGCAGCGACAAGGTGGTGCTGCAGGCCGAATTGTACAACGCGAGCTATGAGCCCGTGAATACGCCCGAGGCGTCCATCATCTTCACCGACGAGGCTGGAAAGGACTATGCGTACGCCTTCAGCCGCAAGGGCACGGGCTATGCCCTGGAAGTGGGGTCGCTGCCGCCCGGCCGCTACACCTGGAAGGCGGCCGCCACGCTGGACAAGGAACGCCTTGCCGCCACCGGGGCCTTCGTGGTGAACGAACTGGTGGCGGAGCGCCTGAGCACCGTTGCCGACCACGCCCTGTTGGCCTCCATCGCCGCGCGCACCCAAGGGCTCATGGTACATGCGGCCGACGTGGACCGCATCGCCGATACCATCGCCGTGGCGCGCGCCATCGTACCGCGATCTTACAGCCACGCCGGGTTCAGCGACCTCATCGGCCTGCGCTGGATCTTCTTCGCGCTGCTGGCCTTGCTCACCCTGGAGTGGGCGCTTCGGCGGCGGAGCGGGACGTACTGAATGCCCGCGAACGGGTAGTTGATCCAAAGGGCAGCGTCAGGGCCGTTTGATGCGCGGATGCTGCGCTGCGGCCTTCGGGAAGACCAGAGGCTCGCGGTCGTATCCCGTGGCCGAATGCGGAGGTAGTACCCTTGTCCGTGCTTGTGCCGACTGGCGTCGCACGGGGCCTCGTGATGAGGTTCGTTCGCGCGGCCGTGTTCGGCTGTGACCGGCTGGTGCGGCTGCCACCAGGAGCCTGTTCCGCGCGCCCTACGGGACCTTTCCGTATCATCGCTCCGCATGCGCTTTGAAGTGACCACCCTCGGCACCGGCGCCGCGCTCCCCGCGCGCGGCCGCTACCCCAGCGCGCAGCTCGTCAATATCAGCGAACGCATGCACCTGGTCGACTGTGGTGAGGGCACCCAGGAGCGGCTGCGGCAGGCCGGCGTGAACTTCAACCGCATCGGCACGGTCTTCATCAGCCACATGCACGGGGACCATTACCTCGGGCTCATGGGTCTGCTCAGCACCATGCACCTCAACGGCCGCCTGAACGAACTGCGCGTATTCGGCCCGCCGGAGTTGCGCGAAGTGATCGACGTGCAATTGCGCGCTTCGCGCACATACCTGCGCTTTCCACTGAGCGTGCAGGAGGTGTCCCACGTGAGCGGCGCGCTGCTGTACGAGGACCCGTACACACAAGTGACCACGCTCGCCCTGGACCATCGCGTTCCGACCACCGGCTTCCTTTTCCGCGAGAAGCGACAGCCCCGGCGCCTGCGCAGGGAGCGGCTGGCCGACATTCCGCACTACGAGCGCAATGCCGTGAAGGAAGGGGAGGACCTGCGTCTGCCGGACGGAACCGTGATCGCCAACGCCGAACTCACGGTCGATCCGCCGCCGCCGCGCAGCTACGCCTATTGCTCGGATACCGCCTACGCGCCCCAACTCGTGGATCACCTCCGAGGCGTGGACCTGCTTTACCACGAGGCCACCTTCACCGAGGCCATGGCCGATCGTGCCAAAGAGACCCGCCACAGCACGGCGAAACAGGCGGCCATGCTCGCCAAGGAAGCGGGTGTGGGCCGCTTGCTGCTCGGTCACTTCAGTTCGCGTTACAAGAACAGTATGGTCCTGTTGGAGGAAGCCCTGCCGATCTTCCCGGACACCCTGCTGTCCAATGAAGGAGAGACATTTACGGTAGGCCAACGCACACCGATCGAGATAACCTGACTTGCGGGTGACGGTTCCGCAGGTACATTCGCGGCGTTTAGAACCGTTCTAAACGAAGCGATG
>Ga0138256_10001021_pt1 | contig 30048 bp, 28 predicted proteins | sample KNB2016incub_MG_FD_105486 | JGI IMG/M metagenome (GOLD analysis project Ga0138256, IMG submission 105486) | Active sludge microbial communities from wastewater in Klosterneuburg, Austria - KNB2014incub_MG | ecosystem: Engineered > WWTP > Activated sludge > Unclassified | place: Austria... | reverse complement strand
TACAAACAAATAGAAAGCTACGAAGGTGCAAAAGGTATGTTTTGGGGCATGACGCATACCGACTTTAAAAAATATATGGACGATCTGGGAATGACAATTGTTTCCAGCCATTGTGATATATCGAAAGACTTTGAAAAGAAAGCAGCAGAGGCAGCAGAGATAGGAATGAAATATTTAATCTATCCATGGGAAGGTGCTGGCAAAACAATTGATGATTATAAAAAAATGGCTGAAGACTTTAATAAGAAAGGCGAAGTATGTAAACAAAATGGTATACGTTTTGCTTTCCACAATCATGATTATTCTTTTAAATTATTAGAAGGTCAGCTTGGGCAAAATATTTTATTGGATAATACTGCCCTTTCTTTAGTTGATTTTGAAATGGATATTTATTGGGTAGTAGCCGCAGGAGAAAATCCTGAAGCATGGCTAAAAAAACATAAGAACCGTTTTACTCTTTGCCATGTAAAAGACAGAAGTAAAACTCCTGTAGAAAACAATGGTTTGAATTCTGTTGTTCTTGGAACAGGAACCATTGACTGGACTAAAGTATTAAGCACAGCCAAGGCTAATGGCATGAAATATTATATTGTGGAGCAGGAAGCTTATGCAGGCACTACGCCTTTAAAAGCTGTGGAAGCAAATGCTGAGTATATGAAGGGGTTGAGGATTTAACTATCTCAAAATAGTATTTGCAATGAATGGTTTTGCTTTATAGCAAACTCCATCTTTTTCAATAAGAATAGAATCAAAAGCAATTAGTACACCTGGCTCTATGGTACTTAAAGAAAAATTTTCTTTATTTTCTATAGTCTCATCTTGTAAATCAGGCTCAACTAAACTTCCAAGATTTTTTCTGAGAATTAATGAGGATTTTCGGTTTGAGAACCAAGTAATATTGAAGCTTATAATTTGGTATGAGTTGTCCGATAATTCTAAACTAAATTTTTTAAAGAAGAATTTCCACTTTATATCCTGCTTACCCTCTTTGCCTTTGATAAAAACAGAAACATTCTCTGCCTTTAAAGCAGTTACCCAATTACAATCCACAGTATCTCCATCCTGAGAAAAACAAGTAACACTCAAAAGGATAAAAACGATATGTATTATTACTATTCTCATTTAATAAGCGAATCTCTTAAGTCCTTAACGTCTGTTGCCAGAATAATATTATTCATATAACTCTCCCCCGAATCCCTAAACGCCTCATGCACAAACTCCATCTTGCTACTCTCCTTCCCTCTTAATGAAGAATGAAACTCTGTGCAACCAGTTTTTGCTACCAGCATTTTTATATTTTCTTTTCGTACACCGCTGCCTGGCATTATAATAATTCTGTCATCGGCTACTTTGTTTAATTCAACCACTAAATCAACTCCATCTACAACAGAAGGCTGCTGACCAGAAGTGAGAATTCGTTCACAGCCAATTTCAATTAATTGCTCCAATGCTTCAAAAGGATCTTTACATCTGTCAAATGCTCGGTGAAAAGTTACACCCAACGGATAAGCAGCTTTTATTAACTGAGCAGTTCTTACTATATCAATATTACCGTCAATATTCAATAAACCAATCACTACACCATCACAGCCGAGTTGTTTACAAAATTTTACATCCTGCAACATAATTTCATACTCATCTTTTGTATATAAAAAATCGCCGCCTCTTGGTCGTATAATTGGATAAAGAGCAACATCAAAACTTTCTCTGCAATGTTTTACAGTTCCAAACGAAGGTGTTGTTCCTCCTTCTGCAAGATTGGCGCAAAGTTCAATCCTGTCTGCTCCACCTTCTACCGCTGATTTTGTTGTTGCAAAATCAGATGTAGCTATTTCGATTATGTAATCATTTGTTTTCATGTTTTTTATTTACGTTATGCCACCCCTTCGGGGTTAAACTCAGGTCTTATACCCTTTTTACAAAAATTTCAGCCTTTCAGGCTTTTCTATCATATTTATAATTCAAACACAATTTAAGCATATCAACTCCGAAGGTTATAATGATTATAAAAACAATACATCATTAATAAAAACCCCGAAGGGGTAATATTACTATAAATACTAATTCCCAGTTTAACGAAAACCCTGAAAGGGTGACAGAATTGATCTATATAAATTTGAATCTAAAAGAATGAATTCGAAAGAAAGTCTTAACTTTTAATCATACCAATCAAATAAATACTTTTCATCGTACTCAATCTCAAATTTTTTTAGTAATTCCAAATATTCATCTTTAAAAGATATTTTTTGATGATGCTTTTCTTGATTTAAAATATAATCATACACTTTTCCAATATGTGAATGAGAATATGAAAAAGCTCCATATCCTTCCTGCCATGAAAATTTCCCTTTCACAAATTTTTTATCATTAATAAAATTTGATGAATTATTCTTAATATCCCTAACCAAGTCAGCAATAGACATCGCAGGTCTTAATCCTACAAAAGCATGAATATGGTCAGGCATACCATTTATAATAATCGTTTTTTGATTTTTACCTTTAATAATTCCAGCAATATATTTGTGCAAATCCTCACACCAATTTTTACTGATCAAATTTTCTCTCCCCTTAACAGCAAAAACAATTTGAATATACAGTTGAGAAAAAGTTCCTGGCATAAAAATAAATTTACTCTATTATAAATTTTGCAGCTATCAATTCTTCTTTATCATTTGTTTTTATTGCATAACTAAACCCTTTATGTATCGCAAAGGCTCCAACTTCTCCTTTTTTATTAACTGCTAGAAAAGCAACCTGAATATCTTTTGCCTTCTCTCCTTTTATCCGCATTATCCTTTCAATGGCAGTCTTACAAGCTTTTTCAGGAGATAAACCCTGCCGCATTAATTCCACTACCGTATGAGAGCCGGCAACACGGATTACATCTTCTCCTTGTCCCGTTGCAGTACAAGCTCCTACTTCATTATCTACAAATAAACCGGCACCAATAATTGGAGAATCGCCTAACCTTCCCCGCATTTTAAATCCAGCGCCGCTGGTAGTACAACTTCCACTCAGGTTTCCATTTGTATCCATTGCCACCATTCCAATCGTATCATGATTCCATTCGCCGTTTTCTAATTTATGCGGTGCAAAAGGTCCGTGACCTTGTTTAGACTCCACATTTATTGCAGGTGCTTTATATTCAGATTTTTTCAACCAGTTATCATAATTTTTTTGTGCATCAGAGGAAAGTTTTTGTTCTTCCAACGGAAATCCTTCTGCAACGGCAAACTGCTGTGCACCGCTTCCTACCAACATGACATGCGGTGTTTTTTCCATTACTCTTCTGGCAACAGATACAGGGTGTTTTATTCTTTCCAAAAAAGCGACACTACCACAATTAGAAAACTCATCCATAATGCAGGCATCCAATGTTACAAAGCCATCTCTATCGGGGTTAGCTCCTAAGCCGACACAACAACTCTGTTCACTTTCTGTTACCATAACTCCTTTTTCTACAGCATCTAATGCTCTTCCGCCATCTTTTAATATTTCCCATGCTGCTTTATTTGCTCTCAATCCTGCATCCCAGGTAGAAATAACAACAGGTTTTCCTTTTACCGGAAAGGATTGGCTATTACATGCCCCAACTTTACCGAAGGTTAATGCCATTGAACTGAATGCCGATGCTTTAATGAACTTTCTTCTGTTTACCATTGTTTATTATTTAGCTAGCCGAAATTAACCGTTTCCCTTGCAATACCACCAAAAAAGGATTAACAAATTGACTGTAAAAAATATTTGATGTTTAAACATTGATTATATATCTTTGTGTCATAAATAAAGAAAATGAAAATAGAAATCATCTCCGGAAGTCCTAGAATAAACAGCTTAACAAGAAGAGTGGCACTACACCTTAAGAATCTTATCAAAGAGATAACTGAACATGAAGTTGATATAATTGATATGAAAGACTGGACTGTACCGCCTGTTCAATCGGTGTGGGTGTCGATTGATAAAACACCGGAAGAATTTAAATCTTTGGCGGAAAGAATTTTTACTGCAGATGCTTATATAGTAGTAACTCCAGAGTACAACGGAAGCTATTCTCCTGCTTTGAAAAACTTATTAGATCATTTTCCAAAGAGGCGTCATAAGCCATTTGGAATAGTAACTGCATCACCAGGAGCAATGGGTGGTATGCGGGCATCACAACAACTGCTACAATTGGTTCCGGCATTATTTGGAGTTGCTTCACCATATTTACTTATTACACCAGCAGTTGATAAAAAATTCAATGAAGAAGGAGAACTGATTGATGAAAAGTTCCAGAATGCAGTACATAATTTTATTGCTGAGTTCTTTTGGTTAGCAGAAAAATTAGTTGAAGAAAAAGTTTCAGTTTAATTCAAAAAATAAAAGGAGTTTTTATGAATAACAATATCAAAACAATCGAAGCAATTATTGCACCACCTGCACCACATATGGTAGGTGATGGATTTAGAGTACATGGATTTTTTCCTGGAGGAAGAATCTCAAAGCAAAGAATGAGTCCATTCTTTTTAATGGATTATAATTCTAAAGTGGAGTTTCCACCAACTGATAAGCCAAGAGGTGTCGGCGTTCATCCACATCGTGGGTTTGAAACCGTAACAATTGCATATCATGGAAGAATTGCTCATCATGATAGCTCTGGCAACAGCGGCATAATTGGCGAAGGCGATGTGCAATGGATGACTGCTGCATCTGGTTTGTTACATAAAGAATATCATGAAGAAACTTTTGCAAAAGAAGGTGGAATGTTTCAAATGGTTCAGTTATGGGTCAACCTTCCAGCTAAATATAAAATGTCAGCTCCGAAATACCAGGAGATTACCAATAAAATGATGGGCAAATATCAATTAGCCGATAATAAAGGAGTCATTGAAATTATTGCCGGAGAATACGACACTACTAAAGGAGCAGCATCTACATTCACACCCATACAGATGTATAATGCAAGGTTGAAAAAAGATGCAAAAGTTGATTTCAAATTTCCTGCAACATATAATACTGGTATTTTAGTAGTAGAGGGAAGTGTAACTATTAATAATGAAACAGCACCAGCCGATCATTTTGTATTATTTGGAAATGAAGGGGAACTGATTTCCATACAGGCAAGTGAAGATTCAATCTTACTTGTTTTATCTGGGGAACCGATTGATGAGCCAATTGCACAGTATGGCCCGTTTTTGATGAATACGATGAAGGAAGTGCAAGAGGCAATTGCAGATGTGAATGCTGGGAAGTTTGGTGTGTTAGAAGATTAATTGTTTTTCCCACAATGACACGGAGAACACAGGGAAAAATATTTTGTGTTCTTAGTGGCTTTGTGGGATTTCTTTTTGCTCAATGAACTTTATTAAATTCTTCCTTGCATTCTGCTGAATCTTTTTCTTCATATATCCAGACCAACCTAATAGAACACCTTTGAATCCTAATGCTTGTGCAGCCCATTTGCTTACTTTAAATGCATCACTGTGTTCAACGATTTTTCCATCTTTCAACAGCATGTAAGCTTTTATATGATTGACCACTCTCCTTCCTGTTTTTGAAAAAGTATAAGTGGCCACCCAATTACAGGTAGCATATTCTTCATCCAGTAATTCAATGTTGGAAAAAGTCAGCGAGAAATCTTTTGCATTTGTACAAAGCATCTCCCACATGTATTTTGCTTCATCGCCCCGCAATATCCCGAACACCGGATCATTGAATACAATATCATCGCTGTAACAACTATTCATTGTTTCATAATCCAGCTTTTGAAAAGCTGAATAAAATTTGGTAATAACTTCTGAATTCGTTTGCATAATGATGTAAATGTAATTAATCTGTTTGGGCTATATAATAAACTTTTATCTGGTTTACTAATAGTAGAAAAATCAGGAAATCGTTGACACAATTTATTTTTCAGCCACAGAGTGGCGAAAAATTGGTAGAAAAACATATTTCATAAATTCGTTTAGCCCCATCGGGGCGATATATTTAATATGTCGCCCCGATGGGGCTTTTAACAAACAAAAAATAAATAATTCTACCAATATTTCGGCTCTACGAGCCTTTACTAGACCAAAATCAAATAACTCTGTTAACTGGTTAAGGTTAGTTTATTGATATAGCCTAAATTTAAACCATCAAAATAACATCCATGAGAAAAATACTGACTTCACTCCTACTGCTGCTTTTTGTAAACCTTTTATCTGCACAATATGAACAGGATTCTGCCTGGATAAAAGATAACTATACCAAACTGGAACAATACATTCCTATGCGGGATGGAGTTAAACTTTTTACTTCTATCTATATGCCGAAAGACAAAAGTGAAAAGCATCCAATCCTAATGACAAGAACACCTTACTCCTGTGCCCCGTATGGAGAAGGGTTTAATTCCAGACTATGGCAACGTTACTGGAAATATTATGCAAGAGAAGGCTATATCATCGTAACTCAAGATGTAAGAGGTAGATGGATGAGTGAAGGTGAGTTTGCTGATGTTCGTCCATTTAATAAAAATAAATCAGGAACTGAAACCGATGAAGCCAGCGATACATACGATGCGATTGATTGGATGGTGAAAAATTTACCGGATAATAATGGCAATGTTGGTGTATTCGGTATTTCCTATCCGGGTTTTTATTCTACCATGGCTGCAGCATCGGGTCATCCTGCATTAAAAGCAGTAAGTCCGCAAGCCCCGGTTACCGATTGGTTTATGGGTGATGATTTTCATCATAACGGCGCATTCTTTCCGATGGATGGATTTTCTTTTTATTCTTCTTTTGGCAAACCAAGACCTAAGCCAACAACTGTCGGTTCACCTGGATATAATTTTACGGTGAAGGATAATTATAAATTCTATCTCGAAGCAGGCGGGTTAAAAAAATTGGGTGAATACTTGGGAGATAGCATTAAGTTCTGGCATGAAATGTATGCCCATCCTAACTATGATGATTGGTGGAAAGCAAGAGATGCGAGAACTTCCATGTACAATGTAAAACCAGCTATGCTTGTAGTTGGTGGTTTATTTGATGCAGAAGATTGCTTTGGTGCTTGGAACTTATACAAAGCGATTGAAAAGCAAAATCCATCAACAAATAATAAATTGGTAATGGGACCATGGTATCATGGACAATGGGCCAGCAGTGATGGTACACAACTGGGAAATGTAAAGTTTGATAGCAATACTTCTTTCTGGTATCAGAATAATATTGAAATCCCATTTTTTAATTATTACCTGAAAGGAAAAGGCGCTGATCCTAAATTATCAGAAGCAACTATATTCTTTACTGGAGAAAACAAATGGAGAAAACTGGATCATTGGCCGCCAGCTGCGACTCAACCAAGACCAATATACCTTGCACCTGATGGAGCATTATCATGGAACCTTCCAACTTATGTAAAAGCAGGGAGTTTTTCAGAATACATCAGTGATCCGGCCAACCCTGTTCCGTATACAGAAGATGTGCATTTCAGAAGAACAAGAGAATACATGACCGATGACCAGCGGTTTGCTTCCCGCAGACCAGATGTGCTAACTTTTGAAACAGATGCATTGGAAGAAGATCTGACATTAGCCGGTCCTGTTCTTGCCAATCTGAAAGTAAGTATCACCGGAACAGATGCTGATTTTGTGGTGAAAGTGATTGATGTTTTCCCGGATGATTTTAAATATGCTACTCCGTCAGATTATCCTATGGATGGTTATCAGATGCTTGTTCGTGGAGAAATTATGAGAGGAAAATTCAGAAACAGTTTTACAACACCTGAACCTTTCAAACCAAACAAAATAGAAACAGTTGAATTTGCATTACCAGATGTGGCACATACTTTTAAAAAAGGTCATCGGTTAATGATTCAGATACAAAGTAGCTGGTTTCCGTTAGCTGACCGTAACCCACAGCAATTTATGAACATCTATGAAGCCAAGCCAGAGGATTTTAAAAAGGCAACGATAAAGATTTATCATGATGGGAGCAATTCATCAAGTATCAGTTTACCAATAATGAGAAAATAATTTATGAAGAAAATCTTTTTAATAGCAACATTGCTTTTTTCTATTGCTGCAATTGGGCAGGAAGTAAATATTATTCCACAACCAAAAAGTTTAGAAATAAAAAGTGGAAATTTTCAACTTGATCAAAATACCGAAATTGTTTATTCAAGTCGAAATAAATTCTCTGCCCAATATCTTCAACATTACATAAATGAAAATTTAGGGATTAAATGTCTACTGAAAACAGAATCAAAAACCGATAATTCAATATGGCTGATTGCAACTGTTGATTATAATGGTGGTTATTCTTTAGAAGTTAATCAAAAAGGAATCCGTATAGCCGGTGACTCAAATGGAGTTTTTTATGGTGTGCAATCGCTGATTCAACTTTTCCCAACATCTAAAATCCAAGCTAAAACATCCAACAACAAAATATCAATTCCTCAACTAACAATAACCGACTCTCCCCGTTTCCCCTACCGTGGTATGCACCTCGATGTTTGTCGGCACTTTTTCCCTGTATCATTTGTAAAAAAATATATTGATTACCTGGCTTTACATAAACTAAACATTTTTCACTGGCACTTAACAGAAGACCAGGGCTGGCGGATTGAAATAAAAAAATACCCTGAGCTAACAAAGATTGGTGGCTGGAGAAACGGAACTATCATTGGTCGTTATCCCGGAACTGGAAACGACAATATTCACTACGGCGGTTCTTACACCCAAGAAGAAATAAAAGAAGTAGTGCAATATGCAAAGGACAGGTTTATAGAAGTAATTCCGGAAATAGAAATGCCGGGTCATGGTAGTGCAGCTATTGCTGCCTATCCCTGGTTGAGTTGTTTTCCCGAAAAGCCAACAGAGATTCCCAAAAACATGATTTCCAATAAAAGTGTAGAAGAACAAAAAAACGGCAGAATAAAACTGGTGCAGGAAACATGGGGAGTGTTTGATGATATTTTTTGCGCCGGCAAAGATTCTACTTTTTTATTCTTACAAAATGTTATTGATGAAGTAATACCGTTATTCCCTTCAAAGTATTTTCATATTGGTGGAGACGAAGCACCAAAGACACATTGGAAACAATGCCCCAATTGCCAAAAAAGAATAAAAGAATTAGGATTGAAAGATGAACATGAATTACAAAGCTGGTTTGTACAACGCATCGAAAAATATTTAAACAGCAAAGGCAAAACATTAATAGGCTGGGATGAAATACTGGAAGGTGGCCTTGCACCAAATGCAGTAGTAATGAGCTGGCGGGGAGAAAAAGGTGGTATAGAAGCAGCCAAACAAAAGCATAATGTGATTATGACACCCGGCAGTCCATTATATTTTGATCATACACAAAGTGAGAATGAAGACTCAGTAACATTTGGTGGATATAACCCAATTGAAAAAGTGTATGCTTACGACCCAATACCAAAAGAACTGACAGAAGCCGAAGGCAAATATATTCTCGGTGCACAAGCCAATGTTTGGGCAGAATATATTGGCAATGAAAAGAAAGTAGAATACACCATCTTTCCACGTATGGCGGCACTAAGCGAAATTCTCTGGACTCCAAAAGAAAAAAGAGATTGGAATGATTTTGAAAAAAGATTGCCTGAGCAGATTAAGAGATATGAAATGTGGGGAGCTAATTATAGTAAGACGTATTTTGATTTGAAAGCGACGGTTCTTCCTACAGAGGATTATAATGGGGTGCTATGGAAGCTTAGCGTTAATCTTAAAAACCATGATCCTATTTTTACTGGGCATGTTCCCCAAAAGAACCAATATCTAAAAGTTAATGATATATATGAAGCTCCGCTTAGAATTGTAAAATCAGATTCTTTGATTGCTGCCTACAAGACAGATGGATTTATGTTTTTAATAAATCAAAAATTTTCTATCAATAAAGCAACCGGCAAAAAAATAACTCTCACCAACGAAGCAGCAAAGAATTATCCCGGTGATGGAGCTTTTACATTAGTAAATGGAGTTATCAATGAAAAAGGTTTTGCAAGAACAAAAGAGTTTCTTGGTTTTAGTGGTACCGATTGCGAAGCGATTATTGATTTGGGTGAAATACAGGAAATAAGTTTTGTTGTGCTAAATACTTTCAACAGAACTTCCAGTTGGATTTGGCGACCAAAAAAAGCAGAAGTATTTGGTTCAGAAAATGGACAAACCTGGTATCCACTTAAACAGACTGAAGATTTTGTAAAGGATAAAAGTGGAACAGGTCACGGTACTATGATAATGCCATTCAGAAAAACATTTGCAAAATTTGTAAAGGTTGTTGTTACCAATTGGGGCGAAATTCCCGAAGGAAACCCCGGTGCAGGTAAGAAAGCATGGCTTTTTGTAGATGAAATTGAAGTTAATTAGACTCAATTAATATATTTTATTGCAAATTCCTGCAAATAGCAGCATAAACCTTCAATATTGTTATCTTTATGAATCAACACAATCATATGGCAAAAAAGATTGGTTCAATGGATCTTTCTGACAGCTTTGAAAAGATACCTGTAAATGTATTTTCAACTCCTAAGCAAGGCTCTGCATTTGTTGCTCGGCAGATTGCTGATTTTATCATTGCAAAACAAAAGAAAAAAGAGAAATGTGTTTTAGGTCTTGCCACAGGCTCCACTCCAAAATCCTTATATACAGAATTGATCAGATTACATAAAGAAGAAAAACTAAGCTTTAAAAACGTCATCACATTTAATTTGGATGAGTACTACCCGATTGATAACAAAGCTTTGCAGAGTTACAATCGTTTTATGCAAACTAATTTGTTCAATCATATTGACATCAATCCAAAAAATATTCACATTCCCAATGGCGAAGTAGCAAAAGAAGATATAAAAGAACATTGCCGCCAATACGAAAAGATGATAAAGAATGCTGGTGGAATTGATTTGCAAATTTTAGGAATCGGTAATAACGGACATATCGGTTTTAATGAACCGGGATCAGGCATTTATTCAAAAACAAGATTGATAACATTGGACAACTCAACAAGAATTGCAAATGCATATGAGTTTGCTAATATTTCGCAGGTTCCAAGACTGGCCATCACTATGGGCATCAGCACCATTCTGCAATCAAAAAAAATTATTCTGATGGCATGGGGCAGTGCAAAAGCTCCGGTAATAAAAAAAGCGGTGGAAGAAGATGATAGCGAACAGGTACCAGCATCATTACTGCAAAATCATGATGATGTTACATTTGTTGTCGATGAAGCGGCGGCTTCTGAACTAACAAGAAATAAATCTCCATGGCTTACCGGCGATTGTGATTGGACGCCAAAGATGATAAAGAAAGCTGTGGTAAATATGGCATTGAGATTGAAAAAGCCTGTACTCAGTTTAACCAACAGCGATTATAATGAATATGGCTTAAGTGATTTGCTTGTTGAAAAAGGTGATGCCTATGAAATCAACCTGCAGGTTTATTATATGTTGCGGGATTCCATCACCGGCTGGCCAGGTGGCAAACCGAATGCAGATATTCCGGCACATCCTGAACGTTCATCACCTTATCCAAAGAGAGTAATCATCTTCTCTCCTCACCCGGATGATGATATAATAAGTATGGGCGGCACATTTCAACGGCTGCATGATCAAGAGCATGAAGTGCATGTAGGTTATCAAACAAGTGGAAACATTGCCGTAACAGATGAATTTGTAACAAGGCATCTTGATTTTGCAGTAGGCTTTGAAGAAATTGCCGGTATCAACACCAGCAAGTCTGGAAAAATACTGGACAATGCAAGAAAATTTCTGGCCAGGAAAAAATCGAATCAGATTGATACTCCAACCATCCGTTCTATAAAAGGTTTGATTAGAAGAGGCGAAGCAAAAGCCACATGCCGTTATGTTGGTATTCCAGATGAGAATATCCATTTCATGAATCTTCCATTTTATGAAACAGGAATGATCGAGAAAAAACCGATGAGTGAGAAAGATGTCAAAATCACCATAGAACTACTTCGTACAATACAACCACAACAGGTTTATTGCGCCGGTGACTTTGCGGACCCGCATGGTACACATATCGTTTGTTTTGAAGTGGTGCTAGAGGCATTAAGAAGAATCAAAGATGCTGGTGACGAATGGATAAACGATTGCTGGCTTTGGCTCTACAAAGGAGCCTGGCAAGAATGGAATATCGAGGAAATTGAAATGGCGATACCAATGAGTCCTGATCAAGTTTTAAAAAAGAGGTTCGGCATATTCATTCATCAATCGCAGAAAGATATGATTCCTTTTCAGGGAAGCGATTCAAGGGAATTTTGGCAAAGAGCCGAAGAAAGGAATGCCGCTACAGCAAATATCTATGCCGACCTCGGATTGACACATTATGCTGCAATGGAAGCATTTGTGAGGTGGCACTATTAAGGGAAAATTCCAGAATCTAAATTCCAAATAATGGCTGATTCCCTTGCGGGATTTGGAATTTCAACAATTTGGGATTTATTTTATACTAAACATTCTATCTTTATTAAAATTTTAATCTATGTCAATATTCAAATCGAGCAATCCTACTTTACAGGAAAAAACTTATCAGGGAACTATTCTTGAAGGAATTAGTACTGGTGAGGAAATGACAGTTACAGGAACATTAAATAAGTTTGGCATTTTGATGGCGTTGATGATTGCCTCTACCCTTTTTGCATGGAATCAGTTTGATAAAGGCAGCGACCCTATGCCATTAATGCTTGTGGGTGTTTTTGGAGGTTTAGGTATTGCTTTGGTGATGATGTTCAAAAAAACATGGTCGCAGTATCTTGCTCCAGGCTATGCAGTTTTAGAAGGTTTGTTTGTTGGATCTATATCCGCAATGTATAATTATTCTTACCCCGGTCTTCCTACACAAGCTGTTGCATTAACCTTGTTGGTTACATTGATTATGTATATGATCTATCGTTATAAAATTATTAAAGTCACTGCCAAACTCAGAATGGTAGTTGTAGTTGCTACAGCTGCTATTGGTATTTTCTATATGGTACAATGGATTACTTTTTTAGTAATGGGATCACCAGTTGGTTCGTTTACCAATGCAGCTACACCATTAGGAATTGGCTTTTCAATATTGGTTGTAGGCTTAGCAGCTTTCAATCTCTTATTGAATTTCGACATGATTGAAAAAGGTGTTGAAATGAGAGCACCTAAATATATGGAATGGTACAGTGCATTTGGATTGCTGGTAACTATAGTTTGGTTGTACCTTGAATTGCTTCGTTTATTATCGAAGCTTCAACGGAACTAATAAGTATAAATTCATTACAAAAAAGCCTTTCAATTTTTGAAAGGCTTTTTTATTTATTAAATATTCCTGCACCACTTATGACATCCTAACCATGCTGAATTATTTGTCAGATGCTTATATTATCCATGTCATTTTATGCCAATGGGTAGTTTGACTGATTTATCGGTAGCCTTTTCAAAATAATAAGCCATCTTACCGTTGCCTTCCCATTCAGTGTGGCTCTTATTATATTCAACTATCAGGGTATTAAAGCGGTATTGCTATTTTAAAAAGCCACCGGTATAATTTCCATTTAAGTTTCCTGTAATAAATTTTTCAGAGGTAGATTCTTCCCATATTTTCCTCAGAAGTGGAGAGTTGATGGCGACGGAAGCTGATGGAATATTTGATAATGATTTTGGGACAGAAGTAATAGATTTATTCTCAAAGCCAGTTTTAGTTCCCGGCGGATTATCAATGAGTGATTCATTTAAATTGCGTAGGTAGTAAGAAGCCGTATTGCTTTCATTTGCTTTAGTGAGCAGCAGATTCATTGCATGCACAAGTTCTACATACTTTAATTCAAAGGCGAAAGTCTTTTTTTCAAGTTTAAGAGAAGTGGTTTTCATTCTACTTCCCCATTCTTTGCTACTGCCAGAAGCAGATTTACTCCAATATTCCCCTTTTCCTTGGGAAGGTGAAATAATCAATTGATTTCCTTTTACAGTCCAGGTTCCACTTTCATAAATAAAGAGAATTTGCTTTTGTAAAATAGTCCACTGCTTTGTGCGATAGAGATAGCTCCCGTCTGAATACAAAGCATATTCTGTTCTTATATACCCACTGTATTCTTTAGGATGATAGTCACACCATAGGCCAACAATGGAAGTTGGATTTGTGTTTCCTGATGTGGCAGCATTACTTTTGCCGGTTTTGTTTTGAGCAGTGCTTTTTTCTGTCAATCCCAAACTATTTACAAATGCCAGTATATCTTCCTGGTATTTATTGGTGTTTGTCATTATAACCACGTTGGCCATTTTGCTATTGCCCGTTGCTGTTATCAGCGTTACCAACCCCTTGTTTGCGCCATCGGTATAATTTGCCTGTCCTGAAATACAATTCCATCCTTTCTCTATACCCATATCAGATATTGTTGGTGCTTCATTTACTTTTACCGTTCCTTTTACCAGCTTTTCCCAACTATCAGTAAAATTATCATTTGCTGAAGCGGAGGTAGCTATTGAACGAACAATAACCGCTGCAGCGTAATTTCCTTTGCCATCATCTTTTGTAGAAAGTTGTATTCCGTTTTCTGATACGGTTTTGTTCCAGCCTTTGGGCATAATGTACGTTACCACATCAAAGGTTTGTTTTTGAGCAACACTTGTAAAACTTATGATTAAAAGCAGGTTAAATGTAAAAATGGCATTTGTCAGTTTCATTGCTATTGGTTTAATTAATGTATTCATGATTTTTCATGCTATTCCAGCATTTTTTTTATCGCATCAAAATTAAAATTGTTTGTAACATTGTCCAACATCCTAAGCGATGATGCTATGGTAACATACCGGAATGCAATACTTACGATTTGTGGCTTCGCCGGTCCTTGTGCTATTGTTTTAAAATACTCCGGATTATATTTATAAAGTGGTTCACTTTTATTTCCCGTACCGGAAAAATCCCAAAACCGTTTGTAGTTGGTTCTTTCGGTTAGCTTTGCTTTATAATTCAGCGCTGCGTCTTCTGTACGGTTGATTACTGCCTGCGCCGAGAGCCACCCTTCATTATGATCGCTTAAAGCTTTTTTTACAACAGCAATTTTATCGGCTATATCAGCCTCCCAGTTGGTATATTGTTTTATGTCATTATTATGTTCTTCTGTTAATTTAGCTACCAGTTTTCGAAAGTATATTTTTTCTCTATCGTAATATTCCAGCAGGCTTAGTAAATATTCATTGCGGCTTACAGGAATCAATACAGGTAAATTCTTTTTCTTAATAAACCAATACCGGGTTATATAAATATTCCTGTTATTTGGTTTGATGTCTTTTGTGTCAACGTCTTGGAAATAATTACTACCTGTATTAATAGCATCTATCAGCGATTGACTGGTGCAGGACATATATGTAAATAAGGGTATCAATTGTGCATTTACATCTGCAGGCTTATGATTTTTCCAATCCATAAATTGTAAACCCAGATCATAATCACCCATACTACTGCCAAAGGGATTTTGTAAAAGAGGATCTAATGTCTTAATTGGAATCGCATTTGCATATATCCGTAACACGGTACTGTACTCACTGTTACGCTTCATTTTTCCATTATTGCAAAAATATTCATACAGCGCTGCCTGAAAAGTGTAAGCTCCTAACTTTGTATTTCCCAAATAGCTATAACCTTTGGAAGAATAGGTGTTTTCCCAATTGCCACCCGTAAGGCTAAACCCAGTATGGCTTTGCGCTTCTATTTTTTCTAGCTGACTAAGCGTTAGTTTGGCTATCGCCTTATCTGCAGATGTAGCCAGGTTGTTAAAATATTCGGCCCTTACCGCAGGCCATGGATATTGAGCCGCAGTAAGGTATTTGCCAGGAACTGCATCTAAGTCGGCATTGGTTTTACAGTCCTGTGAAAAAGTATTGTTATTGCTAAACAGGATCGCTGTGCATAATAATAAGGTTATTTTCATATCAACAATTTGATGATGTGAAAGTAGCAATTTTGCAAGGCTGTACTATCATTAAAAAAGATGATTTTTTCAAGCTATTCCAGCAGTTTTCTCAACGCACCCATATCATAATTTTTCAAAAAATTATTGAATAGCCTTTCAGAAAACCCTTTGTCCTGGGCTATCTCGTAACGAAACTGCACATCCATAAATAGTGGCTTTGCAGGCTGTCCGGCGTTTGTTTTAAAATATTCAGGATTGTAGTTGTATAGGGCGGCAGTATTTTCAGTTTCTGCATCATAAAATTTTCCGATATCTGCTAAGCGTTGATCGGCATCGTAGGTACTATTATTAAAATCGACTACTGCAGGCAGTTGCAGCCATGTAGCTTTTTGATTGGCCAGTAATTGTTTTACTTTTTCTTTTCTTGCTTCGTAGAGCTGGGGATAGGCGGCTTTGTCGGCTTGTAAAATTGCCATTCTTTTTTTTGCAGATTCAGAACTGTTGCCTGCACTGCTTTTTATTTGTGCTTCGAGATTATAATAAAAATTTGCTTTTTCAATTTCGTAGTATTCCAACATATCTTCTAAATATTGTTTTCGGGTAACGGGCACCAATAAAGGCACACCCGGCCTTGTGATAAAATAATGCCGGTCAATCCATTTATGTGCTTTTGGATTGGGTTTGTCATCTCTTGATCCACTTACCCAGTTTTCAACATAGCCGTCACCATTAATTAGTTTTAAAAAATCGGCATGCTTGCTTTTATAATTATCCGACCTGTCCTTTAACAGCATTGTCTCAGATATATATTGTGAAATGCGGCTCGGGTGACTAAGCCTGTCTTTGGCATAACTGGAACCGGCTTTTGCATCAATAGGAATGTCGTAGCGAACAGACCTGCTCTTATCTGTAAGATAGAATTCGCCTGCACCGCCAGGTAGTAAGTAATTTTTTACCAGCAGCGGATTCACATTTACCCGAAGCACCGTACGGTATTCACCCACTGTTTTTACAACATGCTCGGTAACATGGCAAACATTCTGGTACACGCCTAACTGGTAGCCATAGCTGCTATGAATAGTATTGCCTGCAATATTTTTATCTGCACCACTAAAGCTTACCCTGGCAACACAGCCTGTTAGTTTAAAATTGCTACGACTGGCTTCTTCTATTTTTTCAATAGCAATAAGCTGTTTCATCATCGCTGCTTTTTCGGGTGCCGTGCCTTTAAGAGCAGTTGGATATTTGCTGTGGAGGTAATCGGTATATTGGCCGGGCAGATCATCGGCATCTCCATTGCAGGGTACCGGTTGTTCTTTGGAAATTTTGTTTTGTGAAAAACATGTTATACTTCCAAGCAGAATGATAGAAATAATTAAATATTGTTTCATTGTTTGAGCAAAATTTATTGAGTCTGTATTATATAGTTTCATTTTTTTAGAGGTTTGCACAGGTAAGGAAAGAAAAAAATAATGTTTTCATTCTAAATCTGAATTGGTTTACTTTATTTTTCAAATCCGGGTGGATTGTCTATTGATGAACCATTTTCACGAAGTGAATATCGAAATTCAAATGGGTCGTTAGGAGCATTAAATTTTCCGCCGTCTCTTTCAGTGGGTTTTGACGATGTCAGGATAATTTTAGTGCCGTAAGTAGGATCTTTTTCTAAGGTGAAAGTGTAAGTAATTTTTTCAGGTTTATGATTAGCAGTTTTTAACTGTTTACCCCATTCTTTAGAGCTTGCTGTTTTTTGCCAAAACCCGCTTTTACCATTTTTAGGTGTAATGGTTAGCTGGTTGCCTGTTACAGTATAGGTTCCGGTTTCGTAAATAAATAAAATATCCTTTGTTTTGGTGAGCCATTGCTTATTACGGAATATATAAGTACCATCAGGATAAAAAGCATATTCTTTTCTCAAATACCCGGCAGTATATTGAGGCATTCCATTAATATAATATCCGGTAGTTTCTAAAATATAATCTGTCCATAACCCCACAACAGAGGAAGCTGTTTCAGTTGCATTGGTAGTTGTGTTATTGTCGGCTGTTTGCGTATTGTTATTTTGTTCACTATTGTTCATTACATTTTGGTCTGCCAGTACAGTACTTGCATCCAAATCTATGTTTGCAATAAAATCTTTCAGGTTTTGCATATACGGTTTTGCGGTGCCGTTCCACAATACGCTTACGCAAACATTACCGTTGCTATAGGTGGTAAGTAGCGTTGCAACATTGGCACCATTGTATTGCCATACCCCGCCTCGGCTCATTACCTGCCAGCCTTCGGCAGATTGAGGTTGGGTCTTATCTTCCTGCTCTACGGTATGGCTCTTCAGCACTATATCTTCCCAATCTTTTTGTGCATCATCTTCTATGCTGCCGCTGCTCTGCCTGCTTTTGTAAACAGCTATCTGGCTCCAGCTTGCGCCGTCAATGCGGGAGTAAGAAACATAGTCTTCTTTGCTGTCTTTATTCCAGCCCTGGGGAGGTATGTAACTTACAATGTCGAAAGATTCTTTTTGGGCATTTACCGCCATTGCACCGGTAACAAGCGAGGCTAAGAAAAATAATTTTTTCACGATGTAAAATTTAATACTGTGAAATTAGCTGGCCATATTGATAAGTGACATCATTAAAAAAGATGATTTTTGAAAAGAGATTTAAAAAATCATTAAAAAAGATGAGAGAAAATAAATTTTTATCAGCCTTTATTTGCAATACCAGAAAATTGTATTTTAGAGTATGAAGAAATTATTGCTGATACTATCTTCCACAGTTTTTAGTTTGTTGTGTATTGCGCAAGATGGAACGAACAAAGACAGTTTGCTGAAGCTATTACGGGTGCAAAAACAAGACACAACAAAACTTAAGCTTTTACTCAGTCTTAATAACATCTATAATAATGAGGGAAACCAAGACAGTGGGCTTTTATATTTAAATAAAGCCGAACAACTGGCAGAGAATGGGAAAATATCCTCCTTTATTCCCCGCATTAATACAGCTTTCATCCAGTTTTATTATAGCAATAATAATTACAACAAATCAAAGGAGTATGCTTTGAAGAACTTAGCAATTGCGGAAAAAAATAAGGATAATGTATTGCTTGCAAAGGCATATAATAATATTACTGCTGTTTACACTCATTTTGGCAACAATAAACAGGCTATTGATTATGCATTAAAATGCCTTGCTCTATCTGAAAAGACAAAAGATAGTATTGATTTTGCAGCCCGTTATGCAACTGTTTCCAATACTTACCTTAATTTAAACCAATATGAAAAAACAATTTTGTATGCAAAAAAGGCAACTGAATTGGCTAACAGATTTGATCAGAAAGAGGAGATGTGGGCAGGGTTAAATAACCTTGGAGCTGCATATTCCAGCGAACATAAATTAGATAGTGCCATATACTATGGCATTAAACAACTGGACTTTGCACAGAAAGAAAAATATGTTGACGGTATTATATATGCATTATCAAACCTTTGTTTCAGGTACTTTTTAAAAGGCGATCTGTTAAATCTGAAAAAAAAAATAGCAACATTGTGCAGCTTTGAAAACCAAATGTCCGATAGTATAATTATCGCCCAAATGTATGTTGCCAAAGCTCTTCCGCATATTTTGAGAAAAGATTATGCACCTGCAAAAATCTTGCTAGACAGTAGTATTGCTATATCTGTAAGAGCAAATGCGGCAGACGCACTTGGTAACGCTTACAATACCTATGCAAAGTTGTATTTCATGCAAAATAAAGTAAAGGAAGCCGAAGACTATGCTTACAAATACGATTCGCTACAAAGTGTAGCAAACCTGAATGAACTGAATTTTTATACCGGGGAAATGGAAGTGAAATATGAAACCGAAAAAAAGGAAGCTCAAATAGAATTGCAACAAACACAACTAAGGCAAAGAAGCTTGCTTAATTATTTTCTTATCGCAGGTGCAATAGCATTACTTTTTATACTGTTGCTTACTTATTGGAATTACAAAAACCGTCAAAAACTGCAACAGGCAAAAATTGATGAACTGGAAAATGAAAAGCACCTTACCGCTACTGAAGCAGTGCTAAAAGGTGAGGAACAGGAACGAACCCGTCTGGCAAAAGACCTGCATGATGGACTGGGTGGTATGTTAAGTGGTATAAAATATTCATTAAGTAATATGAAAGAAAATTTAATAATGACTCCCGGTAATGCACAGGCATTTGAACGCAGTATTGATATGCTGGACAGCTCAATAAAAGAAATGCGTCGTGTGGCACACAATATGATGCCGGAAATGCTGGTAAAATACGGACTGAATATTGCCTTGCAGGAATATTGTGCAGAAATAAATAATAGCGGCGTAGTGCAGATGAATTACCAGCCGATTGGTATGGAAGGAGTTAATTTTGAACAAACTGTTGCCCTTACTATTTATCGAATTGTACAGGAACTGGTAAATAATACGATTAAACATGCTGCCGCTCAAAATATTCTTGTGCAGCCACATGTATCCGATGAAAATAAATTTTTATCACTCACGGTTGAAGATGATGGAAATAGTTTTGATACTGCTTTATTAAAAGATGCAAAAGGAATTGGATGGACTAATATTCAAAACCGGGTTGAATTTTTAAAGGGAACGATTGATATTAAATCAACACCGGGAAATGGAACTTCTATATTAATTGAAATAAATATTTAATGAAGACGAGCCTGTTTATTGTTGATGACCATTATATGGTAATAGAAGGTATTAATTCGTTGCTGAAAAATGAAAAAGATATAGAATGGATGGGGCATGCTATGAATGCTTCATCCTGCCTTGGTTTTCTAAAACAACAACAGCCGGATGTTATATTGATGGATATTAACTTACCAGACATGAGCGGAATAGAATTATGTAAAGAAGTAAAGAAAAAATATCCTGCTGTACTTGTTCTTGGGTTAAGCACTTTTCATCAGCAGGCTGTTGTGCGGAATATGATGGATAACGGAGCATCGGGCTATATTTTAAAAAATGCCACCAAAGAAGAATTGCTAACAGCTATTACTACTGTAATAGGACAAAAAAATTATTTAAGTTTTGAAGTAGCTAATTCATTGCGGGAATCCTCTAAAGGTATGCCGGTCATCAGCCGAAGGGAAAAAGAAGTGCTGCAACTGATAGCTGAAGGGCTCACCAATGCTGAAACGGCGGAAAAACTCTTTATAAGTATTCCTACTGTAAATACACATCGAAAAAGCCTTTTGGAAAAATTTGAAGCAAAAAACACAGCGATACTTATCGGCCTAGCAATAAAATATGGAGTAATATAGATTAACTGAGCAGATAATATTCGCAAAAGCAAAAGACTCAACTCTAAAGTTAAGGCCTTGTATCAGGTAGTAGATAAACAAGTAAATTTATTTGGTTTGACTTGATTTGTAATATAGCAATCATAAACCACCCTTCACAAAAATTACTTGTAACTATAGTTTGGTTGTATTTGGAGCTAGTTCGTTTATTATCGAAGCTTCAACGAAACTAATCATATATAATATTAAAAAATCCTTCCCGCTAAATGCAGACCGGATTTTTTATTTTTCAGGCATTTCAGTTTCTTCCTCAACCTCCTTTACTGGTGAGGGTATTATTTCTTCACCCGTTGTAAATTCGTTTTGATAAATTTTTGTCAACACAATTATATAACTTACAAGTAAAGGACCAAAAATGAGGCCTATAAATCCGAATAAACCTAATCCTATAATTACTCCTAACACGGTAACAACAGGATGTACATCTCCCATTCGCCGCATAATCGTAATTCTAGCAACATAATCTACATTTCCGGTTATAATTACACTATAAGCCATAAGCCCCGTGGCATTCCAGGTGTCGCCACTGGCATACATGTATAGAACTAACGGAACCCAAACAATCATTGTTCCCACAATGGGAAAGAAAGCAAAAACCCCGGTTATAAATCCCCAGAGTCCAAATTCATTAAGACCAAATATAAAATAGCCTAATGTGGCAACAACACCCTGAATAATAGAAATAAGAGGAATGCCTAATGCATTAGCTCTTATTAATCTTTTTGTTTCGGATGCTAATAAATTTGTGTTTTCATTTTTAAGTGGAATCATTTTCACCAATGTTTTCTCAATATTAGTTCCATAGTAAAGCATATAATAAAGAAAAAACAACATAATGATTAAGTTAGTAATCAGATTAGCCGTGCTGTTTAGTATGGATGGGATATAAGCAGCTGCTTTTTCAAGGGAGTTTGACAGTGACTTTTCTGAAATGAAATTTACACCAGCTTTTTGTTGTACTTGTGCTATCGCCTGTTTCATACTATCTACTACTGCTGTCGGATCACTTAATAAAGCATTTACTTTTGGGCTAACTAATGTAACTGCAAGAAAAATAGGTATACCCAATAAAATGAGATAATATATTATATAAAGAAAAGCAGCATTTCCTTTTTTCCATTTTTTATTATAAACTAACTGAAAATAGTTTGCACGGCTTAAAATATAAAATGTGAGTGCTCCAAGTATGCCTGGTAAAAAAAGTACAAGCTCTTTAATTGAGAGTATTACCAACAGTATAATTAATGAAAGAATAAGTATTTGTTTTAACCTATCATTGAATTTAAACATAGACTAATTTTAAAAGGAGTTTGATTTCATCTGTAAAAAAAAGGCTGAATCAAATTTAATTCAGCCTTTTCAAATTTTGTATAAAAGATTTTATAGAAATTTATCTTCCTCACTTCTTTTGTCTTTGAAATTAGGAATTTTGTTCCTTACCAAATTGGTTAGTAAGAACTGAGTGGCCAATCCAGCAATTTTTCTGAAAATATTGCCTGAATTCCGCACAACAACTTTTTTCCCTAGTATTCCGGCACCTGCACTTATTACCGTGTCAAGTAATGTTGTTTTAAGACCGGGAGTATTAATAACATTGTGTAAAGCAGCACCAACAATATTCGCAGGCTTTAAAGTCTCAAGAAGCTCATAATAAGACTCTTTAAACTCATCAAGCCGATGCTCATATTCAAGCTCCAGTTGCCTGATCTTTTCATTAAGCAATTGCTTATTTACTATGTTACTGTCCACTACTTTATTATTTTATCAATGATAATATCTCTGAGCGGTGCTTTAATAAGCCTAACTCTTGCAAAAAACAGAATAAGTCCGGCAATAACATAAAACCCTCCCACTATAAAAAACCCATAATGAATATTTCCCAATTCCTTACCTATCCAATACGCTATTCCAAAACTTATAATTATAAAGGATACTCCGGCAAGTAAAACAATCGCTATAACTGTTATAACAGATGAAACTGCATCGGAAATTTTATCCACTGCCTTTAGTTTTAAAAGCTCAGACTTTGTTTCGATTAATTCGCCTGCTTTTGTAACAATGGTTTCAATCTGATCAACTGTTGATTGCATATTTACTTATTTATCTGTCCCCATTTAATGACTATATCAGGAAAGGCTATTTTTAACTTCATTCTTAGCAGAACTTAGTTTTGATTTCGCTTTATCAGTTACCTCTTCTGCTTCGTCTTTTGCATCAGAATATACATTTTTAACACTGTCAATAAAATCACTGAACTTGTGTTTCACAGAATCGGCCATATCACCTGATTTTTGTTTAATTTTTTTTCTTGTTTTGGATCCTTTATCAGGCGCAAATAAAATACCTGCTAAAGCTCCTACTGCGGCACCTGCTACAAATCCCAATAATGTTTTTGAACTACTCATAAAAATAATTTTTAATTGTTATTAATGTTTATTACTATTCCAAATTTTAAAATTCAATGTACTATTTTCAATTATTACTGACCGCAAATAACTAAGCAAAGAAATAAACAATAGTGCATGAATTAAAGGGCCAGCTTTAAGTATAAAAAACTAATAACCCATGCTATAGCAGAAAAGAGGCTTACAAATAAAAAAAACTTTTTCATATTATAATAAGGATTGAGCACACTAATCTACCAAGTTTCATTACACTTTTGCTGATCTTCCAAAAATCAACGAAAGAAGAAATAATACTATAAAAATAAAAAATAGAATTTTTGCTATGGAAGCCGCCCCGGCTGCAATACCGCCAAACCCGAATACAGCAGCAATAATAGCAACAATAAGAAATGTGACTGTCCAGCGTAACATAATTTTTGGTTTTAGTTAAAAAAATAAGATTAAAGCATCTGTTGGTATACATTGAAAATATTATGCCAAAGTTCAGAAGTAATAAAAAGAAAAATTTGGGAAATGTGGGGATTAAAATACACTTATTGGGAAGTACCAAGATAATAAACCATTGTAGAAAATTGGAACAATAGTTGCAAAAAATGTTTTTGATATAATCATTTTTAATAAAAAAATATTAATATGAAAGCAAATATTGGAATTTCACAAAAAAACCTTTCTTTAATCGCAGGTATGTTGTCTACGATTCTTGCAGATGCAGAAGTGCTATACATGAAAACTCGAAAATTCCATTGGAATGTATCTGGCAACAGTTTTATGGAGTTGCATAAATTATTTGAAAACCATTATAAAAAGATTGAACACTCAATTGATGAAATTGCAGAACGGATAAACAAACTTGGATTAAAAACGCCAGGTACTATGGCAGAATTTTTAAAATCAGCTACTCTAAAAGAAGCTCCAGGTAAATATCCTACTCAAACTGATATGATAAAAGAACTTTTGAAAGATAATGAAGCTGTTATTAAAAATCTTCGTGAAGGAATAGATGATTGCGATGAAAAATATAAAGACGTAGGGACAGCCGATTTTTTAACCGGTTTAATGCGGGAGCATGAAACGCTGGCCTGGACTTTAAGAAGATACGTTTCTTAAAATAAAGCATTTATGGATTTGAAATCTGGTCTGCCTTTTTCTTTGATCAAGAGCGGCCTTGTAGCAGATTACCCCAAATTAGAACATGATATCAAGACAGATGTGGTAATAATTGGTGGAGGTATTTCTGGTGCTTTGGCTGCTTATTATTTAATTAAAAACAACATTCCCTGTGTTGTGGTTGATGCTCGTACTATTGGCCTCGGAAGTACGGCTGCAAGTACTTCTTTATTGCAGTATGAAATAGATACACCATTGCATAAACTAATTAATTTTGTGGGAACAAAAAATGCTGTAAAAAGCTACTGGCTTTGTGCTCAAGCAATAGATAAATTAAATCAAATAAGAAAAGAGATTAAGTTTACCAACTTTGAAACCAAACAAAGTCTTTATTATGCTGCAACTAAAAAAGATGTTGCTGAACTAGAAACGGAATACCGTATAAGAAAACAACATGGTTTTAAAGTAAGCCTGCTAAAAGAAGATGCAGTATTTAAAAAAATAGGTCTTCATGCACCTGCTGCTATCTTATCTGCCAAAGCTGCACAAACCGATGCTTATCTGTTTACACATTCTCTTCTCCAGTATAATATAAAAAAAGGATTGATGGTATTTGACCGCACTCCAATAACAGATATCAGACATAGTACAAAAACAGTGAAGCTGACGACAGAAAATGGCAAAACCCTACAAGCAAAAAAAATCATTTATGCAACCGGATATGAAACTGTAAATTATATTGACAAAAAGATTTTAAAACTCCAATCCACTTATGCTATTGCCAGCGAGGTATTGAGTACTCCAAAACCTTTTTGGAAGAATGACATGCTGATATGGAATACGGCCAATCCATACTTATATATTCGAACAACAGAAGACAACAGAATAATTGTAGGCGGACGGGATGAAAATTTCTATTCACCAGGCAGAAGAGACAAACTTCTCAAGAAAAAAACAAAACAATTAAGTAAAGATTTCCTAAAACTGTTTCCAGACATCAACTTTACTCCCGAATTTAGCTGGACAGGCACTTTTGGTTCTACTAAAGATGGTTTACCATTTATTGGCACCTATAACAAATTACCAAATAGCTATTTTGCACTCGGTTTTGGCGGTAATGGCATTACTTTTAGTTTAATTGCCGCTGAAATAATAACGGCCTTCCTGAGAGGTAAAAAAAATAAAGACGCAGCCATTTTTTCATTTGACAGGATATAGCTAATTTAAATAAAGTATGGACACTCTTATAAAAAAGACGATAAAAGAAAAAAGAATTCTGAATGGATATATCCTCGCTTTTTTGCTTCTTTTATTATCTTATTTACTAACTTTTTATACTAACAGGCAGTTATCCAACCAGATAAAAAGTATAGATCGTACTAACACTATTATTAATAACCTCGAAAAGATGCTGTCTGTAGTAAAGGATGCTGAAACGGGTGTAAGAGGTTACATTATAACGAAGCGTCTTGATTTTCTATCCCCCTATCAAGGCAGCCGTGATAAAACGGATTCATTACATAATCTTATAGCCTTGCTGACTGGAGATAACCCCTTACAACATGAAAAAGTCATGAGGTTGAAAGAAGATATAGACAGGAGATTTAAAATTTTAAATTTTGTAGTAGCAGATTTTGATTCTCACAACAGAGAAATTACTGATACGCTTAAAAAACTTCAATCTGAAGTTAAAAATGTAATGGATAATATCCGCACAAGTGTTTCTACGTTGCAGCAGAATGAAAATGCATCGCTGATTGAAAGAGAGGAGAAAATACAAACCACAATTAACACAATGAACATAATTGTCATTACATCTCTTGTGCTGGCAATTGCATTGGTTATTTTTGGAGTTATCACTTTTTTCAAACAAAATAACGAAAGAAAAAAAGGACTCCTGAGAATAAAAAACTATCAGATTGAATTAGATAATAGGATTAAAGAATTAAACAAGGCTAACGAAGAATTAATACAGATGCGTAGTATTGAAAAATTTGCAGCCACAGGCCGCATAGCCAGAACTATAGCTCATGAAGTAAGAAATCCACTTACTAATATTAACCTTGCTGCTGATCAGCTAAAAGCAGAAATAACACCCGATGATGAAAATGCCCGATTTCTTTTTGACATGATACACCGGAATAGTAACCGTATAAATCTTTTAATTTCCGACCTGCTTAATTCTACCAAATTTTCTGATCTTAACTATGAAAAAGTATCAATCAACACCCTTTTAGATGAAGCACTAGAAGAAGCGAAGGATCGAGTAATATTAAATAATACCAAAGTTGTAAAAAAATACAGCACAGATATATGTGAAGTTTCTGTAGACAAAACAAAGATAAAAATAGCCTTCTTAAATATTATAATAAATGCTATAGAAGCCATGGAGAATGCGAAAAATGCAACTCTGCTATTGGAAACAAGAGGTGAAAATAATAAATGCTATGTAGTGATAAGTGATGTTGGAACAGGTATGGATAAAGATTCTATTTCACGACTGTTCGAACCTTATTTTACAAACAAACTTAAAGGGAACGGATTAGGCTTAACGAACACACAGAATATTATTTTAAATCATAAAGGTGACATACAAGTAAAAAGCGAAGAGGGAAAAGGAACAACTTTTACAATTATTCTTAATTTTGCGACTTGAGATTTCAATTAACTGTAGAATAGTTTCTACAATTTGTGGCATGAATCCCTAATTTCTAGAGCTGGCATTTATCAGTAAATCAACAACATTATTAATTTCTGTTAGTGTAAAAGGCTTTGAAAGAAAATAATTTGCCCCATTACTATAAGCTTTGGTTCTTTCTTGAGGGCTATCATGTGCAGTAATCATCACAACTTTCATATTAGGATATTTCGTTTTCACTTTGGTTATAAAATTAATCCCAAGTCCATCAGGTAAATGATTGTCTAATAGCAAGATAGAAGGGTTTTCTTCTTCAATTATTTTTTCAGCATCGCTCAATGTATGCGTAACAGATGTAGTAATATTGCGTTTAATAAGACTACGGCTTATAAAATAACAAATATCTACTTCGTCATCCACAATAAGAACTTTAATAAGAGGGCTATTATCTTTCATTATATATTTAACGATGTTCAATTTGATATAGTATAAAACAAAATTATTGCCAGTTTGCTCAATTACATTTAAAGTTATAAACAGGCATTTATTTTGTAACCAGAATGAAAGTTTTCTTAAAACAAATTTTCCAAATCATCTTAAATTTATTTTAAATTTATATCAAACCAAGCTAATGAAAAAAATTCTGATAATAGATGATGACCTGGATATGTGTAAACTACTTAGCCACTACTTACAACGTAAAGGCTTTGAAACAGATATAGCCCATACAGGAAGCAAAGGATTGGCAAAAGTCAAAGACGGGGCCTTTGATATGATCTTATGCGATTTTCGTTTGGGCGATATGAATGGCAAAGAAGTCTTACAGGAAATAAAAAAAATAAATTCAGCGATTATTGTAATAATAATAACTGGTTATTCCGATGTAAAAATGGCAGTAGAGATTATAAGACATGGCGGCTTCGATTATATAACCAAACCACTCATACCCGAAGAAGTAATGAATGTTATACACCGTGCATTTGAAGAACTGGACGAAATTAAAGAACTAAAGCAAGATTTTACAAACAATACAAAAGCTAAAAGCAAAGAATCTATTTCAAAAGATCAATTTTTAGTAGGAACCTCTCCACGAACTGTAGAATTATATAAACAAGTTGATTTAGTTGCACCTACAGATTATAGTGTAATAATTTATGGTGAAAGCGGGACTGGAAAAGAAGTTATTGCAAAAACTATTCATCAAAAAAGCAATAGAAATAAAAACCCTTTTCTGCCGGTAGATTGCGGCACATTATCAAGAGAATTAGCTGCCAGTGAATTATTCGGACATGTAAAAGGCTCCTTCACTGGAGCATTCGCAGACAAAGAAGGATATTTTGAAGCAGCGAATGGTGGTACATTGTTTCTTGATGAAATAGCAAATTTGCCCATTGATGTGCAAACAACTTTACTAAGAGTAATACAAGAAAGGAAATTTAAAAGAGTTGGTAGTAACAAAGATATTATAGCAGATGTTAGGATTATTGTTGCTTCAAATGAAAATCTACGAGAAGCCTGTCAAAAAGGAAAATTCAGAGAAGATTTATACCATCGTTTCAATGAATTTTCTATTTCAATACCTCCTCTACGAGAACGGAAGGATGACATAAAACTGTTTGCAGACTTTTTTCTGAAAAAAGTATCGAAAGAGTTAAATAAAAATTTAGAGAAATTTGATGATGAAGTGGCTCAACTTTTTCATGAATATAACTGGCCTGGAAATTTGCGGGAAATAAAAAATGTAATCCGAAGAGCAGGTTTATTATCCTCCTCTGGTGTAATAACTGCTAATACTTTACCATGGGAAATTATTGGCAACCCAGATGGGGTAAATAAAACGGTATCAGAATTAAAAAGAAAAGAGTCCATAATGAATGATGCAGAAAATCAAAGACCTGTTGATTTGAAAGATGCTGCCAGCCAGGCAGAATATGAAACAATAATGAAAGTTTTAAAAGAAGTAAAATTTAATAAAACAAAAGCGGCAGAAGTGTTAAAAATAGATCGAAAAACTCTTTATAATAAAATCAGAAATTATGAAGAGTTAAATTCTTTTAAAGAAGCATAAAGTAACAAGCTATCAATTTCATATTCAAAGGGCCGTTTTTTATATGGCTCTTTTTAAATTTCCCTATTATTATTATTGTTATATTAAAAACACTACGGCACAAGAGTTGCATTAAATAAATACATAACTAAAAAAAATAAATATGACACCTTCTGCTCCCATGACCACACTTGTTTCAGTGCTGGAAAAATTGCGTAAAAAAAATCAGGATATAGAATTTACTATGACGGAAGAAGGATTTTCTGCCGGTAAAAATAAATTTTACAATCCTGAACAACTTACAATAATAAAAACCTATCGTTTTGAAGGTGACTCAGATCCGGCAGATTCTACTATTTTATATCTTATTGAAGCTAAAGATGGCCTTATAGGATACAGTATAGATGCTTATGGAGCTTACTCAAATCATGAGCCGTCTTATGACGACTTTATAAAAAAAATAAAAGTAGAAGACCGGGATGAACAAATACTTTTTAATGAAAATGAATAATCATTAAACCTTAATGAAAAAATATTGATCTGATTCAAAAAATTACTGAAACGGGAATAAACCAATAATCCAAATAAAAAAGGCCAACAAAATGTTGACCTTTACTCTTGTGACC